>Ga0157359_1000766_pt1 | contig 12286 bp, 10 predicted proteins | sample AttcapACBM3_FD_111482 | JGI IMG/M metagenome (GOLD analysis project Ga0157359, IMG submission 111482) | Fungus gardens microbial communities from leaf cutter ant in Botucatu, State of São Paulo, Brazil - Atta capiguara ACBM3 | ecosystem: Host-associated > Fungi > Mycelium > Unclassified ...
GTCGATTATCAGACTAGTGAATTACAGTGTAACTACTAGTCTTATATACAAACTGATAGTATAGGAGATGCTCAGGGTTTCAGTAGTAAAACCCCTATTGCCCTGAGCAAAGGTTTCAGTGTTGAGACACTAACAGGAGTAACTCCGTCATGGAAGACTGAGTTGAATAGGAGTATCTCCGCCGTGGAAGACAGAATATCCAGAGGGTTGCAGCACCGCCATGAGACGTGTTGCGAGAAAGGTGGCCACCATAGAAGACGGGCTTGTATGGTTCGGAGGTGGTTTCACTGCGGGGACATTATTTCCAGACAGATGGACTTGTATATGACAATTTTTAGAATAAGACTTTATAGTATAACTATCAACTTATATACTAAGTATACTACTTAGGGTAGTTATCTAGAAATAGAAACTATTAAGTGAGTTATGCTAGTTCTGGGTGATTCTCAGATATTGGGATTGTTATAACTTTAAGTCCTTGAGTAAAGACAAAAAATAACTTTTGTATTGAGTGATATAAAAGAACTTGATAGGGTTTCAAGTATAAGATAGTTTACCTTATATACTATAGACTGTAGTCTGTGTACACACTACAACTAACCTACTCTAAAGTATATATGCTTTCTATAAGACTAACATGTTGTTGCTATATTATATAACATCATTTGTTCTAAAACCTTCTATGTTCTTTTTTATATCATATTATTATGTGATAATAACAGTAACATATGTAATAACCCTATAACATGTTTCACACCTCTTTCACATTTTGTGACTTGTGTGATTGTCACATGTGACATTACATCACACCTTTCATCTAAGTTCAAAATAAAGAAAAGTAAAATAAAACCAAAAAATGAAATAAAGGAAAATAAGAAAAAATTAAAGCAAAGAAAAATAAAATGAAACCAAGTCTATCATTTACAATTCTGACAGTGACAGGAATGCAGATCTATAAAGTTATTAAAGAGTCTAGCAAGAATATCTGAGGTGAAATACAGACTGTAATTTATACTAGAAGAGATTAGGAAGTATAAATAAGGAAAAATACATTATCTATGAATGTGATGGATGTAACCAGATTGGAATATAAAACTAAGCAAATTCTATAAGGTATATAGAGTTTACAATCTCTAAAGAAATTCTAAATAAGATTTTCTAGAGATAATAGCTACTCTAAATACCTAGATAGTCTATACTAATTAAGTAGAACATTAGATAGAATATTGCTGACATAATCTTAAAATGATTACATTAGAGAAAGGATTATACTTATATCAAAAACAGTATATAATAAAATGATGGAGCTAGGACAGCAATGTTGACTTGACAAATCTTGTGGAGATTGCAGTAGTATTTAAGGTATGTGGTTAGAAAGAGAAAAAGACTAAACTTTAGTAGTATTTGATATTCAAGTTTTGGTTAAGTAATAGATATCAGATTTTAAAACAGTAGACTTGTTCCTTTTCTATTTGTTTCCTATCATTTAAGTTTCTCTTATTTTTCCACTTTCAATTCTTTTTTATTTTTTTTTCTTATTTTGAACTTAGTAAAGGAAAATAATATTATCATACATAACTATCACAACTGTCACAGTAATATTTAGGATAGGCTAAATGTAAAATATATATAAACTATACACTAGAAATATAAAAGTAGACTTATCTATACTAGAAACCCTACTAAGTTCTCTTGTATTGACCAATACAAGGTTCCTCTTTGGTTCCAACTCTTGGACTTGAGTTGTAATAGTAGATTTCTTTACAAATACAGGAAGTAAAAACCCACAGAATTGGCTCAGAGTTGGCTTAGAGTTGTACTAAATATGGAAACTTATACAAAATGTGTAATAATGTGGGTTTTCCAGAATAAACTTGGCTTCAGCTTATATACTACACTGTTTGTCTGCCACATAGTTGCAACTTCAGAAGATAAAATAGAGTCTAAAGAGAGTGATGTTACAACTCAAAGATCTTAGAGTAGATCAATGAATAGAACCTTGTATTAGGGTTAACATAAGAGAACTCAATAGAAAACTCTATACAGGATCATTTACCTTGTATACCTCAGACTACTAGTCTGTGCACTACTACTTTAGCCTATCCTAAATAACTATACATCTGTCTTAAGGTTAATATATATATAACACATTGTATGACCTTTTACTATTTTCCATTATGACACATGACCATGTGACCATGTGACTGTGACAGTTTGTGACATCTGATGTCATGCTAATTCTTAACCCTAGTTTCTGAATAGATAAATAAATAAATAAATAATTGCCAAAGAATACTAGGGATTAAGTTCAACTTAAATAGCTGATTATCAGACTAGTGAAATATAATGTACCTACTAGTCTTATATACAAGTATTAGAGAAAGGAGAATTTTGAGGGTTTTAGTGTACAATTCCAAGTGGAGATTTCAGTAATAAAATACTAAAAGGAGTTAGATAGGAGAAACTCAACTATGAAAGACCAAGTTGAATAGGAGTACCTCTTCTATAGAAAACAGAGTACTTATAGGATTTAGGTTTGAGTATAATACTACTATAGGGAACATATTGTAAAATTAAGACTATTGTGAAAGATAAGCTTTTGTTGGGATTTGAATAGGATAACACTGCTACAGAAAATAGGCTTTTGGTTGAGTGGACTTGGCATATAACAATAAGATATATAACTGTATTCTGACTCTTCTCTTCATAATGGCAATTCTGTTTGTCCCAAATATTGATAGCTTATGTAGTATGTAAGATACTACTTAAAGATTTATCTTTCAAGATTAGTGTAAGCTGAGTCTTAGCCTCTATATTCCAGTCATTGGTTTTCAATAGATTTGTGACCTTACCAGTATTTATAATAAGTATAAGGCATTTGTCTGTGTCATCTACAATCTCCATCAGTCCTCTAAGTCTAGAAATAGTAAAGATTCAGAACTTTCATATCTAGAAGTTGCTGCCCTCATTTTCAAGTAATAGAATGTTATATAGTATCATATACTATCCAAGCATATATGACATATCTGACTATATCACAGATAATGATTACATAAGCTCTGCTCTACCCAAAACATCTACAGAAATAGATATTCTCCTTTTAGTTGACATACTACTTCTAGTACAGATCAACCTGGCTTTATTCCATGCTGGATTACTCTATTACTGACCACATAGCTTCTTGTGATGTTCATGGAACTCCAGACCTGATTTTTAAGGACTTTAGAGTACACAGATTAGTTATCTGTCTTCTCTGATCCTCAAATAGACTTAGTACTAGTATTTAAGACAAGTAAATACTCTATAATTTCTTAGCTTGAAAATCATCTAGTGTAGTACACTGTACTGAGTGCCCATGCTTAGAAGTCTGACTTCCATAATAGTTTATTCCTTGTTACATTTTTTATCTGGAATATGACTGTCACAATAAGTAGAAGTATAGCTTATCCACTCAACACTTCTTTCTCTCATATCACTATCTTGTATAGTAGCATCTAATAAAGATTTAGCAAATACATTAGTTTATTTTACTATAGACATTCAAAGAAACTCAAGAACACCATTTACAATAATACCAATGGATATTAAAACAGATATACCTAGAGATAAGTCAACTTCTACTAGCCCTAACAGTTCTAGGAAATTTTTTATGTCATCCATGGCCTATGCAGACAGAGTTCAAGTCCTAGCTAGTAGTCTGGCATAAGCAAATCAAGTTGAAAATAAAAGATCTCAAGACCCTTTCCTCTCCTATGCAACTATTAAGAAAGAGGAGAACAATTCCACTAACCTACTGCTAATATTAGAACCTACTCATGTTTTCCATGAGGTATAATCTAATGACACAAACACTACTCATAACTTTGAACTAACAGTCATTCTATATACTGTTAGTCAGCCTGCAGATCCTCAGTTATGGGATGGTAATTTCTGTCCTATCTCTATTTTTGGTATGAATGAATACTTTGAAGGTAATGTCAAAAACATTACATACTCACCTCACAGAATTATGGCCTTCATTAGACAATGAAAATTAGAAGATAAGACTGCTGAGGATATTTCTCAAATTTTAGAATTCAACTTTGTAGCATAGGACTTTCTTTCAGCCATTTATGAATCTGGCTGGAATAAACTAGTAGCTAACAAAAAACAGAAATCTTTCAGAGAATGCATTTCTATACAATTTAATAGGAAATCTCCAAACAACTTAGTTCCAAAAGAAGAAAGCAAATGTAAAGACAAACAAGCTAGTATCCCTAGAATCTTTCTATCTATTTCTTCTCAGCCTAACAAAAGTGTCTTGGCCAAGTCTAAATTCTTCAAAGATAATCAGAAGTCAAAACCAAATAGTCAAAGCAACAAGCTTTCATATGCCCAGACTTTCAAGAGTAATATCCAGAATTTTTTAAAGATCAAGAATATGTTTCCAAAACTTTGTGTAAATAAAATTTCAGAAATTCACAACATCATCAACAAGTCTAATCAGAAAGATAAACCCAAACTTAACATAACCACAAAAGGCCCCTCTAGGAAACAGGTCATCATCCTAATGGGAACAAACAATATAGAAAGAGTAATGATATAATTGAATGTGCATGTTGCCAGTATCAACAGACTTCTCAAGGGTATTAAATCAGAAGTTTCAGTTGATTTTATCTGATCTAACATTAAAGATATCGTTGTTATGACTAACAAAGTAGCTACAATGTCAGACTTGAACATCATAGAGAAGTATGTAAAGAACTTGAATAATGTAGATTCAAACAATATCATAAGCTATAGGCTCCTCGAATCAAAGTCCTATCTAAGATTTTTAGACATTCCATATTTATGTTGAAAATACTAATCTTCCCATCATCATAGATATTGTCAAGAGGATCATTTAAACCACTCATATCTTTAATGATGTTGTTCTAGCATCTCACCTATGCATCATCAAAGTGGCTTCCTAATCAGACATGGCTGTCATATGAGTTGACTTTGAGATTTCTAAAATGGTATAAAAGTTAAGATGCTTATGAATAGATACTTTAACATTGGTCAACATATCACCACTATAAGAGAAACTAATATGAATTCTGGTGTTCTACAATGCAAAAACTACTGGAAATGGAAACATACTATATTTACATGTCAAACACATAGGTCTCAATATCAAAAATACAATGGACTACACAAACTCAAACACTATAGAAATATAGCATGATGTTATAAAGCTAACTTCAAGACAAACCCCTTATGACTCAAAACTCCAAAGGGAAAACTATGTACTCATATGTTCAAATGTGTTAACTGTAAAGGTTACCATTAAGCAGATAGTACTAACTATCTGTTTTAGAAGCATAGGTTTAATAGAAAATGGCACAACAAGAAAACACAAGAGCTTCAAGAAATCAAAGCTAACTTAATTTGCTCATCTGTGAGCAGGGGTAAACAATGATTCTGAAATCTCTTAGCATTTTTTTACAAAACCTTTGCAAGAACAAACTTTTCACCAATACCATTTTAGAAAATAACAAAATTTTTGATATTTTATTTATACAAGAATCATCTTGGTTGGTTATTCATCAAATCTCAAATCCCATTTCAGAGGAGGGAGAAGATATTATTGGTGCTTCTTACTACCTTTTCTAAATCATGTTTGTAAGATCAGCTAATTCTGACAGTGACTATCTAAGAGTCATTATATATATCAACATCAAACTAATCAGTCTTTGCTTCTCACTGAGGAAGGATATTTTCAACTATCACAATATTAATCTAGTGTTCTTCTTTAGTCAAGGTATTATGTGCTTCATCATGAATGTCTATTTGGATGATCATCAAAACATCTTAAAGTATCTAAAGGATACTAAGGTTAATTTGAACAATGTCCTAATCATGACAGGAAACTTTAACATCAGAGATAATGACTGGGATTCATCTTATTCTCATTATTTGTCTCATACAGACACCTTGCTTGAAGTAGCTGATAGCTTTGGTCTTGACTTATCTATATCTATTAACTTAGGTCCCATTTGATTTTCAGATAATTCTCAAGATTTGAATTCAGTACTAGACTTCATATTTCTCAAAACAGGGTCAGATGAATTCAATAAACACTTAATTTCTCCAGACCTTCAAAGCCTATCAGATCATGTACCTCTGTTAGTATCCATTATTGTAGAGAAAGAATTTATTCAAGAAAAGAAATAATCCATTGTTAGGAACAGTGATAAAAGAAAGAATTTGTCAATGAGCTCATATATAGGTTAGAGTTTATGGAGACAACTAACATTACCAACTGCAAGCAACTTGAACATGTTATCCAAGAATTCACTTCTACTATAGAAGATCTTTGAAACAAATTTCCTAAACTGATCAACATCACCAAAAGATCAAAAGCTTGGTGGAATGAAGAATACAATAGAGATTTTACCACATATCATATGTCCAAAAGTAGAACCAATTGGATAAAGTATAGAAAAACAGTCAAAAAACTCTTTTTTGACAAGAAAATTCAAGAAATTGTGTTGTTTAACAAAAGACCATAAGAACTTATGAATTGGGTAAAAATCACAAATTACCAACCACAGAGACCATCAAGTTCAATGGTCTTTCATGCAATTATTTAAATGATCTGTAAAATACATTATACTAATCATACAATTCTGCTCAAAACTATCCCATTGACTCCTATATCCTTGATAAAATTTCTTCATATCAATGAGTAGAGTAGCCTCTTATTTCTCATACAGAACTCAGTAATACTGTCAATAAATACAGTAGTTTGTCTACTTTAGGCCCAGACCATGTTTTGTGGACCTATCTTAAAGAAATACTAAACAATGACAAATGTTGTTCTAACATTGTCAATATAGTGAATGCATGTATTAATGTTAGCTACTAGCCCACTCACTTCAAGAAGTTGATATCTATTATCATTATGAAATCAAATAAACCTTTGTATAATACTCCAAAAGTATTCTAACCTATTGTTCTTCTCAATATGCTAGGAAAACTAATTGAAAAATTAATCAGCAATAGACTTCAATTCCATTCCATTGTATCCAACTTCATCCATCTAAGCCAATTAGGAGGTATTAAGCAATGCTTGACAACAGATACCAGTATCTTCTTAACTCATCTTATATATATAGGATAGGTAAAGAGTTTTCATATAAGTACTCTTGCATTTAACATAACACAGTTCTTCCCTTCCTTGAATCAGTATCTACTTCCAATGATTCTAACCAAAGTGGGCTTTGACTCTAACATTTCTCTTTTCTTCTAATTACTTAATTAACAGACAAACCTAATATATTTGAAGCAATTGCATTTCTTCCTTCTTTAATACTAATGTTGGTGTTGGACAGGGCTTTGTTCTTTCATCCATTTTATCTGTACTTTATATCACTCTGATTTTTCACATTCTTAAAAAAAAGATATTTTTGATAAATCAAATGCAAATATTTTTTGTAGTTATAGTATCATTTCTTCTCTCTTCAAACAATTTAGACTTGTCATTAAACATGATAAGTCTGAGGTTTTTCATTTTTCTAGATTGACAAAGAACTTGAATCCTCCTTCTTTAGATCTGAGATCTTTAGGAGATACTATTCTCAGACCAAAGGATACCTAGTAATACTTAGGATTTTTCTTCAACAGAAAACTTTCATTTCAATACCACACTTACTACTATGCTAAAAAAGTGTTATCTACTATCAAGAACATGAAAATACTTGGAAATTCAACAAGAGGAGTATCACCAGTACACAAATGTCTTTTATTCTGTACATGTATACTCTCTATTGTGTTATATGGCTTCCAGCTCTAGCATTTCAAAGGAGTACCAATATACCATTCTCTAAAGAATCCGAAGAATATGCAAAGAAGAGTGGCCCTTTAGATCACAGATGCCTTTTGCACATTATTATCTTGGCCTTATTCTTATTTATCTTTATCTTGAAAAGATTAGTGGTCAACATCATTACAGAATATCATCTCTTTCTAAACAACATGCTATTCATTCCCTTTTAAATAAACATTATTCTAAGAAAGCTGAACCTCATCACATGACAACCTCTCAACTCATGGCCAAACAGCAATCTAAAATCAATAGTCTTATAGTGAATACTAACAATCATTTAAATAAAGTTTTTTCTTCTTTCAATAGTTTAAACAAGGAACTTTCTTCAGGTTTTCCTCTAGTTGATTCTTTCTCCAATTGTTTCTCTTTTCTAAAAGTAAACCAAAAAGACCCCAAATCATTAACTGCCTATTAGAACAAACTGGACAACATTTACAAAGATTCTGTCATCAATTAAGACATGGTATCTATTATAGTGAATGTAAGTATTAAAAACAACATTGCCACCTTGATTTCTCATACTTAGAGTCATACTTACAGAGGACAAGAAATCATTGCCAAAATGACTTATTATGCAACCAACATCAACTCCACTGAAGCAAAACTCTTTGCTATCAGATACAGGATCAACTATGCCATTTACTTATCTAATGTTAATTGTATCATTATTATTATAGATGCTATCCCAGCAGTTAGATGGATTATTGATATGTTAATTCATCCATACCAATTACACTTTATTGCAATATCAAAGGATCTAAAGAAATTCTTCAATAAAGACCCCAATAACATCATCAAATTTTGGGATTGTCCAGATAATGTTAAGTGGTCCCCATATATGCTAGTCAATGAAGAAATAAAGCATTTCCAAATTAATCCTGTTTTCCCAAGAAAATCATTAAGGAAGTTCAGCAGAAAAGAAGAATGTGATTCTATTGTTTAAAAATGACAAATGGTATTCCAAGCATCAGAGTTCAAAGAGAAAAAATTCCTTGAGTTAAATGATGATGACAACTCTTCAATCCATCCTACTTACTCCAAGAGTAGAGCCTGGCTAAAACATTTTGGCTCCTTAAATTCATTATGTGTTTGAGTTACCAGATTGGTTATGAATCATATACTAATCAGTGAATATAGACTTATGTTCTTTTTCAAAGAACCCATTGTATGTTCTTGCAGTGATTATCCCATTGAGACAAGGAGAAATATTCTATTTGAATGTCTACAGTACAGAAAGTCTTGGGATCCAAAAAGAAAGTCTTTGAAGGATATATTCACTTTCCTAGAGTTCAATCCTAGAGTATTCTGCTTCCAGAAGTGCATAATATAAAGAAAAACATTTTTCTTTTCTTTTTTCTTTTCTTTTGTCTTATCTAAGTAGTTATATTGTAACTACCATAGCCTACCACCATGTCTCACATAATAAATTGTTAATTTTATTTAAAAAAAACAGCTCATCCACTGAAATCAAGATTACTCCAAAATTATATCCACATGTGTCAGAGAATGTTCCCACACTCTTATGATATCTTCCACAAATTTTCCCATGTCTTCTTCTGGGCATGTTCATTACCTAACATATAGCCAGTTAGAGCTACCAGTCTGGGATAGTCTAGTAAAAGTAGATACTATAGGAATGAAAGACTTTAGTAAGGATAATTCAATAAATATAAATGAGTGTGCAGCTTGAGTTTTTGTGAGATATTATAGGCAGGTAAGGCCTATAACATTTTGAGAATGAATGTTCACTGCTTCTTGCTCTTATACCACCATCTTGTATAGTAGCACCCAAAAGAGTAGTAGCAAATAAATTCTTTACAATTCCTTCAGCATTTTCTTCTAATACTTCTATGTCTACATTACCTTCTACTAAGGAGATAGATGATGATGATGACTCTATTATAAGAGGAAGAACTACTTCTCCAAGCAAGTCTACCTCTAGAAGTTCTTCTATGTTTTTTGATACATCTTCAATAATATATTATGATTAAATAGAGATTGAAAACAATACTCTGAATGATAGTTAAGAGAATAGGGATAAAAGTCCTTGTCTTTTTTATACTGATATACAAGCAAATGGTGTGTTAACTAGTGGAAGAGTTGACACTTTTTCTACAGCAGTGGCTACATAACCTATTAATGAGGCACAAACCTCATTCACACCTCAACCTCAAGGCAACAATCCATTGAATTCAGAGCAAAATGCTAATTAAAAGACATTATTTAAGGTAAATTTACCTTATGATATCAATCAAGTAATTAATCCATAATATTGAGACAGTTCTTTTTACTTGATATTGCTCCATGGCTCAATGGAGTATATCCCCTCCAATATTGAAAACATCAAGGTTTCTCTTATGCAAGTTTCTGATTATATTATCAACAAGTCTGTAAATAGAGGTAAAGTGAATGACTTTGATGATTTGAAAGGTATTAGTAAGGTCACTTGGGATCTTATCTCTACAATTTATGAAGCTAGGTGGGATTTCTTGCACATGAAGGATAACATTTCTTTTAGGAATAAGGTGGCATCTAAATTTACACCAAAAATCAATAATACACTAAAATGGCAAAAATATTGAAAAACCAGCATCAATATTAAGTCTCTTGCCTCCTATCTCAGCTAAATTACCTAAAAAAGTCAATGATTTAAACAGGTTTTTCAAAAATAAAACTATTGTGCCCAATGGAAAAGGACAAGGTAGCAAGCCTTATACTCAGGCTTTGTTGATTGGAAATATTGCAAGAGAAACCTTGAAAATCAAAGAGACATTTCTGAAGTTATAAGTAAGTAAAATCAAAAATATTCAAAAATTTATCCATGGAGGTGATAAACCAAAGCCACATATTAACATAACCACAAAGGATCCATCATGCAAGTAAGTAATCATTTCTATGAACAATCAAAACAGAAATAAATTCATAAAGAATTCAAGCAACTATGTTATTAATATTAATAGACTGCTCAAGAACATCAAGTTCAAGTGTAAAGTGGATTATATTAGATCAGAGAAGTCAAGTATCATCATTGTCACTGACAAAATTACATCAGCTTTAGATCTTCAGACTATTAAACGATATGTCAAAAGTTCAAATAAGATTGACACTAATAAAGTCAAGACACTGTGCTTTCCACAATCCAAGTTATACTTGAAAATCATTGGCTTACCCTACTTTCTGAACAACTCCAAGACACTGGTGTCATTGGATATTATTGAAGATGTCATTAAGAATAATCATATATTTAACAACATCAACATTGCATCAAGACCTAAGATTATAAAATTTTTGCCAAAATCAGACATGGCCATAATTTGATTGGATGTGTGGGATTCTCAGAATAAAATGAATACAAAGAGGCTAATCAATTGTTGCTTCAATGTTGGGAAGTATATTGCTACTATTCATAGGGCTAACATGAACCCAAGTGTTCCACAGTATAAGAAGTGCTGAAAGTGGGATCATTTGACTTATGTTTGCAGAGTTCAAGGGTTGAAGTGTGTCAAGTGTAATGGTCCACATCTTACTGAGCATCATGAAGAATTTTTGAAGTGTTGCAAAGCTAATGCTAAATCTAATTCACCCAGGTTAGAAACTAAAGCAGGCAAACTATGTTTCCATTCATTCAAATGTATAAATTGTAAAGGAGATCATTAAGTGGACTTAAACCTCTGTCCTTTCTGGTACCATCGTTTCAACAAGGAATAGCACTCTAAAAAGTATGTGAAGATTTGTAACAATTGAAAACAATCAATTCATTCAATTGTGAACAGCATGGTAGTGTTATAAGACAAAAGTGTGGACAGACTTTGGTAAGGATAGAGATAAAATATAGATAGTAGTATTATTATTAGTCTACGATAAGAGAGAGAGGGCACATGACTAGGAAGTCACATGACATGATGTCATAGGCCTAGAGAAGTCTAGAGCAATCTGGAAGGACTTAGGGTCTAGAAGGATTGGGAAGAGTCTAGGGTTAGGATGACGTCAAGGGACATGGGTTCCTCATGGTATACACATGGTGCACGCATGTATGACAGAGATTAAAAGAGTATGATGTCAGGGCACATGAATATGGCATGGTCACCTTGAGGAAAATGCATGGAAGATGAGTAATGGACATTAGGGTAGGACAATGCACAGTCGTAGCATAGACCATGGATACTTTATATAAATAGTAGGTAGAATACTGTTGTGGTTCCCTGTCAAGTTCTTTTGTGAATACACAACTCATGTTCCCCACTAGATATCTCTCCTGTGAGATTTACTTGTAGTGCTGCTATTGGACTTTGTGTCTAGTGGTTGCCACAACAAGTAGCATTATCAAAGACTTCAAATTTTTTTCACAAAACATCAGGAAAAATTCATTTATCATACATACAATTCTTGAAATACACTATGATTTTAATATAACCTTCATCCAAGAACCATCTTGGA
>Ga0157359_1000767_pt1 | contig 12283 bp, 15 predicted proteins | sample AttcapACBM3_FD_111482 | JGI IMG/M metagenome (GOLD analysis project Ga0157359, IMG submission 111482) | Fungus gardens microbial communities from leaf cutter ant in Botucatu, State of São Paulo, Brazil - Atta capiguara ACBM3 | ecosystem: Host-associated > Fungi > Mycelium > Unclassified ...
CGTTGCGTGACGAAACGTCATGGACAGCATTCTGATCAGGTTAACCAGTGAGGATTAATCGCGCCGGTAAAAAGCAGGTTTTGTCATGCGGGCAGGTGTAAAAGGGAGGGCAGATATTGTCCCTGCAGGAATCGAAAGCAAGATTATCTAATTGATATATTTGATTTTTTTAACGATACTAAATCTCGATACCATCACTGATACCATCATTGCATGAAAGGTTATAACTGGAGCGATGATGTTTTAGTTATCATCACTCAAAGTGTAAGTCATAGCTGACTGTAAAATTGTAGCGTCAACATTTTTAGGTACATGTTGCTAACTTCAGCAATCCTTAAAACCATTTTCGAAAGAAAAATTTTCGTTTAATAAATATTTTTTTGCGACATATAAGGGGAAAAACTGAATAATATAGAATTTGTACATTCTCCATTGTAATGAAATAAATGAAAGCAATAATAGAAAAATCACCAATATATTAATAGGTGACAATAATCCCGCCCAAAGCATACAAGTCAGCAGAGTTATGCAAATCTCGGATGTTACAAACTTAGTCCTTAATTCAATTTTTTTTGCCTCTATTTTCCTGTCGATCTCCTTGACAATGAAGAAATCATAAGCGTCGTTCCTTTTTGCCGCTTCGTATTGTTGTATTACTTTAGATGTATAGTTTTCGAAATTGTGGAAACCGGTTAATTTAGCGAAGCAGAAAGCATTTATTTTTTTATACGATACACTTAAGAAGTAAACTATTACTAGTGATAGTAATAGTTGTATGATAGTAAGTTTAGACAAAAAACCATCTTTGAAATCAAAAACTTCCTTGACGGAAGTTTTTGATAATATTTCATAAATGCTTGTATTGCCAGTATCATATTTCAACATGAAAAACACCACTATAAAAAGCATAAAAAATCTATGTAGCGGATATCTCGATGTTAAATCATCTATATATTTTTCTTGAATCGCTTTTGCTAATTCATCCATTAATACACCTGTATAAAGTACACGTCTCCTGATGAAGGATCAAATGCACCATATTCAATATATGGCGCGCCTAAGAAAGAGATATCTTCTTCCCTTTGAAAGTAAGGAATGACCTCCTGAAAATCTTCTTTGCTCGCAAACCTTAACGTACTTATAGAACTGTTGAAAGTATTCATCATTTTAGCAGAAAGATGATGCATATCCATCTCTGAAATCCTGGCTTGATAGATAACAGGATCACCGAGTTTTTTCTGCGTTACTACACGATGAAAATCATTAGCCTTTTTCCTATTAAACTCGTATGTCTGAGTTGCGTCGGATGTAAGCGAAATTTCCAATGTACTGTCACCGGAATGATGAGAACGGATGATTGCGAGCATTTGATCAATCTCTCTTACAATAGCTCTATCGCCGTATCTTCTAGTTACAGCTTGATCCGGCCTCTCTAGCAATTGTTGATAATCTTTGGGATCAAGTTGATGTCCAGCAAGCTGTGCTCTTTTAGTTTCCAAATCTTTACTGATTTTTCCAGCACTATCTAAACCTCCTCTTTCGGCTTCCTGAAGAGCGTTATTGATTGCATCTGAAACCCTTTGTACAACTCTTTTAGTTATATCTTTACTAGATATGAAATCAATAATATAGCCACCTTCACGTGGCTGCTGTACTAGAAGCTCAACATCTTCATAATACTCATGGCGCATTTTGGCATACTTCCAAAGGTTACCATGTTTGATATCGAGGTAAGCCCTATCTAAAGAACTTTGTAGGTGTCCTAGACTTTTAGACAAAGTTCTTAATGATATCTCATGATTTTCAGCAATTTTTCCATCGAAGTGTAGTTCAACTGTAGCCACGGTCGTAAGCTCCATCTAAGTTTTGTTATAACAAATTAATGTATTTGATTTATAAGCAGAAAAGGAATGTTGACATTTTACAAATAAAATATACCACCTCGTAAAACATTTACATAGCTAATGTTTTTTGGAGGTCGTAAATAACCTACAGCCCATCCAGCATTTAAAAGAGGCTTGATCCTCTCCCAGATGTCTCAGCGCGCGCTCGTAGCCCCGCCACGCCTGCGCACTTCATGCAGCGGTTTTCATGCACCTGCATGAGTGGCTCCGGGCCTCGCCGCTGCTGGCCTTTGCTGCCGCTTTTGGATGCCTGAGACTCATGCGTTTTCATGCAGCATAGACATGCACGCTCACGCTGACGAGCGCAGGCACAAAAAAGCCCAGCACCTGGCCGGGCATCTGTGGGATTTAAAATCAGAGACTCAGAAAATTTTGCGCTTGCGCCGGTCGGTTCTGGCTCCCCTGACAGGATAAGCGCCAGCCAGGCTGATAACGTCATCCCGGAACATCAGCGGCAGGTTTTTATGCGTCCACTTCTCAATGAGGTTCACGGCAAATTTACGGTACAGCGTATCCGCATCGTTCGCTCCCTCAATCACACCGGGCGCATGCACCGAGCCGTTTCGCTCAAACTGGCTGTATTTCATTCTGAGCAGGCTGCCGAGTTCAACGCCGTTCACCATAAAAAATTCATCAATGAGCGTGTCAATACGCTCGTCCATAACGCCGTCATGGCAGAACACATAGGCATTTGCCTTTCGTCCGGTCGCATCGGCCAGCGCGGGCAGCTGTTTTTCCCTTTCGGCAATCAGTCCGGCAAGGTCAGATGCCGTTTCCTGCTGCTCCAGATATTCTGCGCGCAGCGCCTTCATTTCCGGCGTGACGGTGCCGCCGTTCTGCTCAAGCAGCTCACGAAAGCGCATACGGTTGTCCTGGCTGGCCTGCTCCGTTTCGGCCTGACGCTGGCGCAGCGCGCTGATGTTCTCCTCAGCGGCGGCTTCTGCCTGTTTTGCCTCCAGCCAGGCCAGCATTTTACACTGGAGGTCCTGTACGCGGGCCTGCCAGCCAGCGGGAAGGTCCTTCACCAGCGCGGTCGTGTGGCTGATAACGTCGGCCTCGGGCAGCTTCAGGAGCCATCCCGCATCCTGCAATGGCTTCTGACTTCTTGCCACGAGCGAGCCAACAAGTTCAGCGGTTGCCTTCATCTCTTCTTCTGTCATGTTCTGCTGTATCATGTTTTTCTCTCTCTGTCAGGGCTGTGCGTGGCGGTCGCGGCGGGTGCAGGCGTCGCCATAGCGGCCCAGCGTCTGCGGCTGCCGCGCCGCGCTCAGTGATTCAGCTGCGGATTCTGACTCCGCAGGCTTCTGCGGCTTCATGATGATTTTCTCGACGCTCTCCAGCGCGGTGAACGTGCAGGAGCAGTCAAGGTTGGTGCACTGATACCAGGTACGCTTGACGGTCGCCGACTCGTAGGCGCTGGTGCGTGTGTGTGCGGTGGTGCCGCACTCCGGGCATTTCAGGGCCATTACGCGCCCTCCTGCAAAATCCGGTCCCGGCGCTGCGCAAAGCGCAGGTGCTGGGCGGGCGTGTGGCTGCCCTGACAGTCGCGCAGCATACCGGCCTCCGGTGCAAGGCCCGTTTCGGCCAGCGCGTCCTGATAGGCTGCTGATACCGCCGGGCGCGCCCGCTGCACCTCACGGGCCACGGCGCTGCGCAGCAGCCGGGCGGCCACGTCAAGCCCGCCGGGGCCGTTCAGGAACGGGGCCAGCGCGGAGGTGAGCGCCGGGCCGTGTTCGCTCATAAAACCGCTGAGCGCATCCTCCGTGCAGGTCTCCAGCACCATCCGCTGTGCATAAACGCCCTCGCGTGCGGCGCAGTTAATCTGCCAGTCCAGCACCGCGATGCGCTCGCGCAGCTGCGGCACACGCTCACTGTAATCAGTCGTATTTTCGCCAGCCGTGAGCAGGGTATTCAGCGCCGTTTCGGCCTCCTGACGCTCACTCAGGTGCGTCTGCCACTGGCTGCGGGCGGCGCGGTACTGCTCCAGCGCCTGTGCGGGTGTGGTTGCAACGGTCATTGTGCCTGCTCCTTCTGCGCCATTTCGCGGCGGATCAGCATTCTGTTCCGCGCTGCCGGTGTCGGGCCTCTGCTGAGATCAACGCGGGCTGCATGATCAGGGAACACACCTGCCAGCCTGAAGGCTGCGTCCTCCTCCGGCAGGGCGTCGCGCTCAAGCGCAGGGCGCGTGATGTGTTCAGCGATAAATTCCCTGAGCACGCTTTCCGGGTCGTTGACGCCCCGGACAACGCCGGTGGTGATGGATGCCTCGCGGCCCAGCGTGATTTTCAGCAGGCTCAGCGTCTGAATCAGCGGCCCGCCGTGCGCCTGCATGAAGTCCTGCCACAGCTGCATGGCGCGCAGCCGGACAAGTTCGTTATGGGCGCTGATGTAATCTTTCGCGCGGTCGGCAGTCTCCCACGGCAGGAACTCACTTTCCTGTGCGTGCAGGGCCAGCAGGGCGTCAAACTCTTCCAGCGACTCGCGGTCGAGCGCAACTTCCGCGCGCAGCTTCTTCATCTCCAGCGTCATTACGCCGCCGCTTTCACGAAACAGCCTGCGCCATTCGTCATTCTGAGCGGTTGCGTTAGCCTCAGTCTCCGCGCGGCGCTGGCGGATGGTGTCAGCCTGAGAGGCTGCTGACTCCTGTTTATGGCGCATCTCAATCCAGGCATTTCGGGTAGCGTTAACTTTTTCCAGCGCGCTCTGCACGGAAGCGGGGAGCGCATCAGCTGCCGTTACGGTAGTTTTATCAGTCATGGTCATTCCTGTCGGGTTATTTTCGGTCAGTCAATTGTGCCGTGGCTGGCACAGTGCATCCATCTGCGGGCTGTGTGTGGTGGCTGGTACAACGCCGGTTGGCATGACCTCCGTGCCTGACTACCGGCCTGCCAGAAAAAGACGCTTAAACGGCGCTGCATATCAGACTCCTTCCTTTTCTGGTGTAACACGGGTAACAGGTGTTACATCGTTGTATCTGAAAAGGTTTTTATAAAATATCTGGTGTAACACGACGGGTAACAGGGTGTAACAGCGGAGAGGGGAACTGTTACACCCGTTACACCTCACCGATTTATAAGGTGTAACAGGCTCAGCCCTTGCCGGATGCCGCTGTTACACCTGTTACACCTGTTACCCTTTAAAAATAAGACTCACGCAAAGCCTTTATCGTCAGCCCGGCACCTCGCTGTTGAAGACGTAGAGCCTGCGCACGTTCATCTCTGGCGGGCGGATGCTGGTCTGAAGCTTGCCGTCGGCGGAGGCCATGAGATAGCCCCGGTCGGCGCACAGGCGCGCCACCTTGCGCGGGTCAAACCCCCTGCAGATTTCCTTCCAGCCGGACGGCATGACGTAGAACGTCGTGGCCGCCTCAGTGCCCTGCGCGGTATTGCCCTTTTCCACCCTGCGCCAGCCCACCATGTTGCCGGGGCGGTTGCGCTCGTCGTGCCAGTCGGCAAAGCGGCTGTACTGGTTCGCGGTAAAGAAGCTGCGCACCTGCTCCAGCGCGGCAATGTCTTCCTGGTTGGCGGTGTGGCCGCGGTCTTTCAGCCAGGCGTTCAGGCACACGCGGGTTGCCCGCAGCGCCTCACCTTCCTGCCAGCCGGTAATACCCAGCCGGGTCGCCAGCTCACCGGCCATTGCCACCAGGGCAAAGCGGTTGACCGCGCGGCCCACCTGATTGCCCGCGTCCGGCGGGGTCAGGGCGGCGGTGTACTCCTTCAGCAGCGTTTTGGCCTGCGCTGTCAGCCCGTTCAGGTCGGCGGTCAGCGCCTTCAGCCACTCGCGGAACGGCGCGCCGTAGTAGCTGGCCGTGGCCCATTCCAGATGCTCGGCCAGCGCCTTGCCGCTCTCAAAACCGTGCAGCTCCTCAAACACGCCAAATTTCCCGGAGTCGCTGGGTATCTGGATCATCCTCACCTCCATCCCGGCAAAGGTGCGCTCACCCGCCTTCGCGGCGTGCTCGGTCAGCGACAGTTCGCCGGTGGAGAAGAACAGCAGCCGCCACTGCTTGCGTGTACGCAGCTCGCCGTCCGTACCGGCACGGCCCTTGCCCTGACCGTTTGCCAGCATGTAGGCGATGTTGCCCGCCTCACGCCCGTCTACCTCGCGGATTTCGTCGAGCATCATGGCCGCGTCGTTGCGGCGGCTGGCGCAGCCCTCCAGCGCGTTGCCGGTAGCGCGCCACGTCTGCCAGTAGTCCGGCCCGCCGCACACGGAGGTGGCCGCCTTCATGGTGGTGGTCTTGCCGTCCGTGGATTCCCCCTTGAGGTGGTAGCCGCCGCCGTCCATGCCAACCAGCCGCAGCAGCGGGGCGGCAAAGGCGAGGCTGACCGCAAACGCCACGCGGGAGTTGCCGGTGCAGAAGCGCGACACGTGCTCGCGCCACTCCTCCACGGTGCCGGACACGCGGAAGTCGCGGCCCTGCACGGAGGTGGTCTGGAGTATCACGCTATCGGCCCCGTCGCCGCTCACCTCGTCCTGAAGAACGTAAACCTGACCGTGCCAGCCGGTGCGGCTCACGCAGGTCACGCGGCGCTCCGGCTTGCACAGCGAGATGTACTCCATCAGGCGCGCGCGGGCCTCGCCGGTGGTGCTGATGTACGACAGGCCGTTGACCAGCAGCACCCGGCGCAGCTCCTCGCCGCTGCCGCTCAGCATCTCCATCGGCATGGCCCAGCGCCTGCGCTCGCCCCACGTATCCTCCCACTCCAGCAGGCGGCCAAAGTTGCCGCCGTCGGCGTCGCAGGTGATGGCCGTGACGCGCAGCGGATTGCAGATTTTGACGTTCTGGATTTCGGTTTCGCCATTGCGCTGCACCTGCTTTTCGTACCAGAGATACTCCTGCGTCAGCCGGAACCCGTGCGGCAGCTGCGTGCGGCCCTCACCGCACAGCACCAGACCGTTACGGAAGGCTTCGCGGGCGCGGGTCACGCCGTGCTCCCGGTGAAAGTCGTTCCAGTCGGCCTTGATTTCGCCCGGCGGCAGGCTCACCCAGCCACTGACGGCTTTTGCTGCCTTCTCCGCAAACGCCCTGCCGGGGTTCTCGCCCGCATCCTGAAAATCGTTGTCACCGGCAATGATGATTTTCACCTCCGGCCAGCGCGCCCGCAGCGCCTGCGCCACGTTCGGCAGGTTGCCCGCCGATATCGCGGCCACCACGCACCCGGCGGTCAGCTGGCCCACCGTCAGCGCGGTGGCGTAGCCCTCGGTGATGACCACCTGTACCGGTGGTTCAGGCGGCAGCGGGTTGATTGCCACAAATGCGCCCTTCATGGTGCTGCCGGGCAGCAGGCTCTTTTCACCCGTGGGAGCAATCAGCTGCGCGCCGGTCACCGCACCGTCTGCCGTGGTCAGCGGCAGCAGCAGGGAACCTGCCGGGAAGGCCGTGCCGCCAACGCGCTGTGCGCTGCCTGTCAGGCAGGCCGGATAACCGGCAAAGCCTTTGCCTGCGAGGTAGGCACTTTCACCGCTGTGGCTGGCCTTCACCAGCGCACCGACGGTGGCGGCCATGTCGCGCTTCGGGGCTTTTTCTCTGGCAGGCTTAACCGGCAGGGCCTGCACGTCACGCACGGCCAGCACCTCTGCCACCGCCTGCGCGGCCTGCTTAACCCCTTTGCCCGTCACCAGTTTCACCAGGTCAAGGCCGTCACCGTGGCCGCAGTGGCTGCAAATCCACGTACCCCGGCCTTCAAGGTCATCCATACGGAAACGGTCTTTGCCTTCACACTTAGGGCAGGGGCCGTGCCTGCCGCCGTCGGGCACGTTCACGCCCAGCACCTGAAGAATGACCGGCCAGCGGCCACGCGCGGCGGCAGTGATGTGTGATACTGACTGTACTGTCATAACGCCTCCTTAATGCCGGTACAGCGACGCGCCGGTGTCGCAGAACGATTCAAACGCCGCCGGAAGCGTGGCGTAAAGCCCTTCCATCACCTCACACCCGCGCGCCGTCAGGGCGGGCGGCGCGGTCAGGAGCGTCGGCTCCACCATGTCGGTGAGCAGCGCCAGCGCCGCAGCCGCACCCTGTGCCTCGCCGTACTCATTTACCATCGCGCTCTCAATATGCAGGGCAATAGCCATCTCGATGCGCTCCACCGTCATGCGGTGCGGGCCGCGCATTTCGCTGCCGGTATCGGCCAGATGCCTTGCCCGCCATGCGGAGGCAATGGCGCGGCGGTACAGTGCCGTGGTCAGCTCTGCCGGAAAAACGGATACCTGTGGTTTCTTCATGCGCGGGCCTCCTCAATCAGTGCGCAGCAGCGCGTGACGTCGGTCAGGTCGGCGCGCAGGTAATCCATCAGTGCGGCCAGGCCGGGCACGCTGTGTGCGCTGAATGAACCCGGACAGGAGTGCTCGGAAAACAGGAGCTGGAGCAGGTCGCAGGCTTCCTTTGCGCGGGTCAGCTTCTCAAAAGCGTCTTCCGGCAGGCCGTAGGTAAAGGCGGCAAAAGTGCCGTTTTCAGGCAAGGGGATGCCCTGAGCACCGTTGTGCCCGATTGAAACTGTCATGATTTACTCCGTTAAAGCTGGCTGTATGTCAGAGGAATTTTGAGTAGTGGCCGTCGTCAGGCTCCGCAGGCTGCTGTGCAGCCCGCTCCCGCCAGCGCTCGTACTTCACCGTGGGATGCAGATTAAACGGGCTGAACCCGCCGCTGCCTCCGGTCGGGGCGGTGAGGCGATGCGGCGCACCGGCAGGCCGGGTGTACTTTTCCTCAAACCACGCCAGCGGGGAGGAGGTCACCTGACCGTCGCTGTCGTAGCGATACAGCACCTCGTGACTGAATTCAGGGTTAGCGGATGCGACTGACGCAGGCGCATCGGTAAATCGCAGTACCGTCACCGTCCAGCCCTGTGAATGCTGCCAGCGTTCGCCGCGCTGTGGATATTCAGGCATGACGGCCTCCGTGGAAGGGCAGGCGGCCCGCAAAGAGCAGGATGTAATCAGCCGCCATCCGGCTGCGGGCGCTGCGCTCGTCAGTGGCGGTAATACGCAGCATGACGGGGCGGCAGGACAACTGAGAGCGGTTGATTGCCGCAAATAACCAGGTACACTTTTGTTTAGCCATCTTCGTTGCCTCATATAGCGGATTGGTCAGAAGCCCGGTTAGTGTTCCCGCACTACCGGGCTTCGCACTTACAAGGTGAATCGCACCTTGTTTTTTAAAGCTACCTCCAAGTGAATCGCACTTCAAGTCTTTTATTGTCAATTTTTTTGCGTATACTGAATCGCACCAAATACAAGGAGATCCAGTAATGGCAACGGGTTCAACCAACAACAAGTCACAACAGCTTAATGCTCGATTCCCACATGACGTGGTTGCCGAATTAGAAAGCAGCCTCGAAGATGGTGAGACGAAAGCACAGTTTATTGTTACAGCTGTTAAGGGAGAGATTAAGCGTCGCCAGCGTAAGAAAGCAAAGCTGGAACCAGAAAGCTGAACGACGTCATGCATGATCACAGAAACCATTTGGCTGATTTTACTAAGCAACCATCCTTGTGAGGTCATTAGTGTTTTCTGTTGATCTTTTTTGTGATGCTGATTTTTGACCATCGCGTGCTGCATTAATTTGTTCTCAGATATAGTGGTTCACTTCTAGCTGGGGGAAACTCAGCCAGATTTTTAAGATTCATGGTCTTAATCCAGAAGATTAATTGTGTTTTTTAGCTGCCAACCAGGCACGGATCTCTGCCGCATCATAAACAGAGACACGTTCTGAGAGGCGGGTAGATTTTGGAAAGTCGGGTTTGCTTTTTTGCCAACGCCATAGTGTGACAGTGGTGACTTTAAGAAAGTCAGCTGTTGCTTTTGGTCTGGCATGACCATGTTGAGGATATGTGTGCATATGTATTTACCTGCTATGTTAAGTTGTCTATGTGATTAACACAGCAGATTAAAATACGTTTTTGACTCAAAGTGTTCTAAATTTTTAACTCTTTATTGAAAATTTTAAAGGTTTAGATATCTCTCAAGTGTGGGTGAGGATGGAATGTCATAATCAATCTCAGTTCCTTTTGATTTCAGATCCTCAAGATAATCCTTTAATATTTTGTGCCTATTGTTTGCTGTGGTTGATAATATGTTTCTATTTATTGTTGGGTTTGATTGTATGAGGAATCTTATAAAGTTAGATAATTTCTCTTTGTGAGGTGAAATCTGCTTAATAGCATGGTTTTCATTTTCATCAGAATTGATTAAATCTTCCATGAATGGGAGTGACTTTCCACTTAAAGCATGTGTGTGAATTGCATCAATTGTTTCTTTAGTTATAAAGATATTGTCTAGGTTTATCGCGGGCCTCTCGCCCACCTCGGGTTGGAAACTATTCGATAATACCTTTTCAGAGGGAGATATAGCGCTCAGTTTTGTTTCTTCAAAAACATTCTCAGCATCTTTAAGTAGAACGGATATGTTTCTCGAGTCAATAGACCATATATCACTGATAAAGCAATTAAGTTCATAAGTTATTGACAGTGTGTTTGTGTGAATTAAATTGGGAGTTAGGTCCTCTTTTGTTCTTATTAGTGTGTAAACTTTTGAGTGACGGGACCATATCTTATAGACTCGAGTAAGTTCGTTAAAGGTTAAATTTCCATCAAAATAAAGTTTTAGTGGATTTTCTTCAGTGTTTTTATTCCCAACTTTAATTTTTAAAATACCTTTTGTTTTTTGTAGTTTAATACCTAGACTTATAAACCCAACATCATGCCAATGTAGAAAATCCTCAATTTCACAATTGAGTAGTTTTGCTGCTCGTGAAATTGAACAGTATTCTAGGGGAGGGATTTTATTAAGCACCCAAATATTCTTTTCGTTTTTATGACTCATTAGATGTATTCCTTATCATCAACGTGGTGTTTTTATGCTCCATGTCGTACGGAGCGACATAACTCTCTGTGTTAAGCGACAGATAATCAGACCACCATTGCATCATCTGACGACGTTCCTGCATGTGTTGTGCAAGATGCACATATGCTGCCCGCACTTCATTTCTTTCCTGATGGCTCATTTGCCGCTCAACTGCATCACGTGACCAAAGTCCTGATTCAGTAAGAGCAGAGCAGGCCATTGCCCGGAAGCCATGCAAACATACATCAGCCTGAGTATCGTAACCCATCGTTCGCAGGGCCTTATTTACGGTGTTCTCACTCATTGGCTTGTAAGGATTACTGTCACCTGGGAATATCAGCAAATATTCACCACTAATCTTTTGGATATCCTCCAATACCTTAATAGCTTGGGTGGAAAGCGGAACGTAATGTGCCGCCCCCATTTTGGTACCACGATCTGAGTATTTTACCCCATCGATCTTTTCCCGCTGCCCTGGTATTGTCCAAAGACCGTTTTCAATGTCGAGCTCTTCCCACCTTGCATGGCGCAGTTCGCTGGAGCGCACGAACGTGTGCAAGGAAAAGAGAACCGCCAGTTTGGTTAATGGTCTGCCGGTGTAATTTACAGCTCTTGTTATCAACTCCGGTAAACGTTCGAGCGGTAGGGCAGGGCGATGCCGTACTTTGGGATTGGTAATCGCGCCTTTCAGATCGTGGGCTGGATTGTAATCGACAATCCCACGTTGGACAGCATAACGAAAGATACTTCCCATAGTGGTTTTCACCCGCCCAGTGGTCGCACCAATGCCCTGTTTGGTCATCTCGATTAACATTGGAAGAAGGTCACGGGTTTTGAGCGTATCAATGGGCTTTGAACCTATCGCCGGGAATAGATGGTTTTCCATTTCTCGTAGAATTTTGCTACGGGTTATTTCCTTCCATTCAGGATGTCCCATCGTTCCACTGTGCCACTCTCTGGCTACTTTCTCGAACGTGGGGGAAGTCGGTTCGTCCTTTTCTGACCTTTTTACTTCGCGCGGGTCACGGTCATCGGCCAGTAGTTGTCTGGCTTCGTCACGACGCTTTCGCGCTGTTGCAAGAGGGACATCTGGGTAAACCCCTAATGCTAACGTAGCTTGTTTACCGTTAAAGCGGTAATTCATTCTCCACGCCTTGGTTCCATTTTTTTTGACTAACAGATAAAGGCTTCCACCATCTGTTAGTTTGTAGTCAGCATCCTTAGGCTTGGCGTTCTCGATTTTTTTTGGTGACAGCTCGTTTAAAGCCATAAACAGTAGGCCTCTGACAGAATTTTGATGGTATCGGCATATCGAACCGACGAATACCATCAAAGATACCATCAGATGGGTGTAATGTCATGAAGTGACCTGAAATGAAAAATCGGCCTGAATGGTGCTAACTTGCTGGATATCAGAGGTTTTGTGTAATGACGTGAAATGGTGTGAAAGAACTTCAGATTGTCCCCTGCAGGAATCGAACCTGCAACTAGCCCTTAGGAGGGGCTCGTTATATCCATTTAACTAAGGGGACAG
>Ga0157359_1000768_pt1 | contig 12264 bp, 15 predicted proteins | sample AttcapACBM3_FD_111482 | JGI IMG/M metagenome (GOLD analysis project Ga0157359, IMG submission 111482) | Fungus gardens microbial communities from leaf cutter ant in Botucatu, State of São Paulo, Brazil - Atta capiguara ACBM3 | ecosystem: Host-associated > Fungi > Mycelium > Unclassified ...
TAGACTTCACTTGACTCAAATGCTAAGCAATAAGTGCTTAAGGCTATGATGCTTAATATAAGAGTAGTAAATATATAGTAATAGAATAAGTCCTTACCTATGATGTTTAATATAAGAGTAAAGATATTACAGGGGAAAATGCAATTATTTAGGTAATTATGTAATATCTACTCAGTAATATTACTAAACAGAAAAAGAGGAAATATTATCTGGAAAGAAGAGATTATATCAAGGAACCAAGACTAGATATGTTGAGTGGTAATCATCAGGATTACAGTTATAATCACTACCTTGTGTTCTACAAATGTTTGCCTTGTATTCAATATAACTTGGACATATGTTGGGGTTTGTTCTATTCTTAGTTTATATTGACCACAATCTATCACATCTCATTTGTTTCTTATATTATATCAGCCAGTATCTCATGTAGTAGTAAAGACTTTATTATATACAGTTTTGTATTCTTATGCTTTACCAATTGATCATTTCTTCTATTCTTTCTCAAGTCTTTGCCTAAATTACAACCTAAGCCAAGCTTAGGATTGTAATGGAAATGGCTAGTAGAAACAACCAAAAAGGGAGAGAATTGGCACTCACAAACAGGAAAAGGCCACTAGGCTGGTGTCTGGTTGAGAATAGAGAGAAGACTATATACTTCTAAGACCTTAGAAGACTTTTTATTAGTTCAGGTTACATTCTCTATTTCTATTTTCTATATTTTTAGAATAATATATAAGCTTTAAGTAAGTGTTGTTAGTACTAAGCTATTGCTATCACTTTTAGACAAGTTTTAGGGATATCTTTAAAGTATATCATCTGAGATAAATAGTGTTATTGTAGGCTTTTAAGGAGCTATACAATCTGTTTACTAGATTTTTTAAGGAAGCTTGTTATATAGTATAAAGTTCACTGTTTAGAAGTATATTAGTAAGAGAATATATTTGTGAGCAGATATTATTTGTCCTTTCTTTTTGACAATTTTTCTAATGATACTCTTTTGTATTCACAAGTACCCTTTCAGAAGTTTTATGTATTTTATTTTTTTATTATATTCTTGTTTCTATCTTTTATATAGATTTCTGATACTGATATTGTTTTCTTTGAATTCTTCAGCATAAGATTAAGAACTAGTGCTATGTAGTTCTTGTTGTATCCTAGTTTTATCTCTTTTTTGTTTGACTTCTGTTACTATATTGAAGTAGACAGCTCTAACTATACAATAAAAGCTATTCTTTTAAGAGTTAAAGATAAATTGTAAGTGGTACCTAGTAATGTTCTTTAGCAAGTCTTTTACTTCTACTAAGTACAACTATGAAATTCATAATAAGAAGATACTAGTAATCATCTAAACTCTTGAAGAGTAACAACACTTTCTGGAAAATATACTAAACTCTGTGGGGATCTGGCTAGACTACTGAAGTATTTTATAAAAGTCAAGAAACTCAACCACAGACAAGCAAAGTAGTTGTTATACCTAGCAAGGTTTGATTTTGTCTTGTATTACTATCTAGGTAAGTTTATAAGTAAGCTAGATATACAATCTCAAAGACTAGACTATAATAATAGCTTATATAATAATAAGAATGTAGTATTACTTAAGCTAGAGTATCTAGCAGTATGTGGACTAGAAAGACTAGTACTTAAAGGAGAAGAATATAATCTTCTTATGGATATCTATGCACCAGAGAAATAGAATAAATTAATAAGAGAAATCAGTAGTCTATATAGCTAGAAAACTTTATCAATTTACCTTTGAATTGATATTGTCAGGCATAGTTCATACTAGAGGTGAAAGTCTGCAAAAATAGATAGACTTGTAGAATAACCTTGGCTTCAGCTTATGTACTGCATTATCTATCTGTTGTGTGGCTGCAATTTCAGATAATAGAAAGAAGTCCAAAATGGGAGTGAGTGCTAATTTGGTGTATCGCCATTGAACATAAGAGATAAAGTTCAATAAGAGTTTATCTTTATTGATTATTAGACTAGCAAATTACAATGTAACTACTAGTCTTATATACAAGTTTATACTATAGGAGATGCTTGGGATTTCAGTAGTATAGCCTCTATTACCCTGAGTGGAGATTTCAGTGTTGAGATACTAATATAAGTAACTCCTCCATGGAAGACTGAGTCAAATAGGAGTATTTCTATCATAGAAGACAGAATACCTGGATGATTACATCATCACCATGAGGTAGGTTGTGAGTAAGGTAGGCTTTATTTGGATTAGCTATTGACAAAGAGTATACCACAGAGATATGTTTTCTAAACAAGTGAACTTGGTATATGACATATATAGTTTTCAAAGTAGTTAGAAGTAGATATATTGCTTTTTTTTTTGGGAAAAGGTCTATATTCCTGATATCTTAAACTTGTAGCAGCATATTGTCTTCCTTCATCATAATATAAAGGTTGCTAGACATGCTAAATATTTGAAGACTTTAGAGCTGCTTATGATCTGTGCTACAGACCAAGCTCATTTACCATTTATCTCTTAGAAAGCTATACTTTCTGTTTGAGTCAAATAGCCTCATCCTGAAAATTGACTAAAATTATCACAAAATAAACTACTCACTTATTTATGATATCTGAATCTTGGGTGTATTCTCAGAGGTTTAGAAGTGATTCAGAAGTTCAATAATGATGATAATAATGATTTGTCATTACTTCTTTTTCTTTTACCACCATATTATATAGTAGTGTCCATAAGAGAATTAGTAAATATATTGTCTCTTTTTACTTCTAAGCTTTATAAAATAATCAACTATATCTTTCAAAGCATCATTCAATAGATATTTAAATTGATCTATTCCAAGGACAAACCCTTCTTCCAGTAACAATAGTTCAAGAGAAACTTCTGTCAACTTTGCTGTTTTATTCATGATATATGTAGAACAAATGCAAGCTAGGCTTGTAAACTTAACATAGACAGAACAAGTTGAGAATAAGATAAAACCCTTTTCTATCCTATATACCTTTGAAGAATGTGTCTTTGGAAACTGTACTGATAGAGTCTGCAAGAGACTCTGTGTTTATACCACAGATATTAGAGACTATTAATATATCACCCTCTTAAGGTCTGGAACCTTTGAAAACTAATAAGATATTGTCTCCTCAAGGCCTAGAACCTTTGGTAATTCCATACCAAGTCAATCAATCTGGGAACTCACAATTGTAGGATGGTAATTTTCATTCTATCTTCTTGTTTTGTATAGACAAATACTTAACTGGAGACATAACAAATATTATATGTTTTTTTCTTAGGATGGCCAAATTCATCAAACAACATCTTTTAGGGAATAGAATGTCTAAAGATTATATCTTTTTAGTAGTGTGTTTCTTCTCAATTTAGTAGAAAACCCACCAATATATCCACTTCTAAACCAACAAATGGTAAACAAGTTGATATATCAAGAATTCCTCCATCTATTCCTCCTAGGCTAAGAAAAAGTGTCTTAGCCAAATCTAAATATTTCAAGAAGAACTAATTATTAAACACAGCTTTGAAGTCAAACAATTAATTATACATATAGATTTTTAAAGACAATATCAAAGAGATAATCAAAATTAAGGATGCTTTTCTCAAACTATCTTCTGAAAATATTATTAAAATTCACAATATCACTAACAATATAGAACCAAAGAGTAAGCCCAAATTCAATATGACTACTAACAATCTCTCTAAGAAGTAGATAATCATTCCTATAAGTATTAATAATTTCAAAGAAGTCATTTCACAGACTAATAAACATATTTCAAACATCAACAAACTTTTAAAGTAACAGCTCCTTCTAATTTGAATATAGTAGAAAAGTATAAGAAGGATCTGAAAATTAATGTGAGTGATATTATGAGATCTCAGCTCTCTCAATTAAAATCTTATCTCAAAATCTTAGAAGTTCTATACTTTTTGAAAAATACTAATTTATATATTACTTCTGACATAGTAGAAATGGTAATTAAGAATAGCCACATCTTTAATGATATTTTTCTAGAATCTCAGCCTCATATCATTAAAACATCTTCTAAATTAGATATAGCTATGATATAGATTAATATCTGGGACTCACAAAGTAGTATAAAAGCCAAGGGTCTCATTAATAAATGCTTCAATTTAAGATGGCATATTATGACTATAAGAAAAACTAACATAAACCCTGGTGTTTCTCAATGTAAGAATTGTTGGGGATAGAGATATACTACATTTATATGTATGACTCCAAATGCCAGAAATGTAACAGTCTATAGAAAAATAATATAATATTGTAAGACCAATTTTAAAACTAATCCTCCTAAACTTGAAACAAAAAAAGGAAAACCCTATACTCACTCTTTCAAGTGTATTAATTGTAAAGATGAGCATCAAACAGATAGCAATAGCTGTCTATTCTGGAAACATAAGTTCAACAGAGATCAGCATGCCAAGAAGTCTTAGAGACTCTGAGAAATTAGAGCTAACTTGATTTACTCATCTATATGTAGTATAAAACAATAAATTTAAAAACCCTAAAAGTCTATTTATTCAAGAACCATTCTTTGTAGATTATGTTAACAAGATTGTTACTCACAGACAATGATTACTCCAGAGTTACCACCTACATCAATATCAAGTTGATCAAGTTACATTTTTCACTCAGAAAAGATATTCTTAATCAGAAAGACATCTATCTTATTTCTTTTTTCAACTACAGTATTATGTGTTTTATTATCAACATTTATTTAGATAATCAGCAGACTATCTTAAAGTATCTAAAGAATACTAAGGTAAATTTGAACAATATCCTAATTATGACAGGAGACTTTAATATCAGAGATAATAGCTAAGATCTATCATATCCATATCATTTGACATATACAGACATACTCTGGAAAATAGCTGATAGTTTTAATCTAGAATTATCATCACCTATCAATCAAGTACTAACTCAATATGCAGATAATTCTCAAGATTCAAAGTCAGTTTTAGATCTAATGTTTTTCCAAGTAGATATTGGAGAATTCAATAATTATCAAATCTTATTTGATCTTCAAAGTTCTTATAGAATAGAAGTGCTAGTAGAAATTTGAAGTTGAGTGAGGTTCTGGAAAAACTATGAACACATCTAATAGTGGACTTTATTACAAAGTTATCATTATTAGCTGGAAAAGATGTGATTCTAGTGGTTTGCAACAAATTGTCCAAAATAATATATATAGGTTGCCAGAAAGTGTGATATTAGATAGAAGACCACAGTTTGCGGCAGATCTAACAAAGAAGTCAAATTAAATGTTGGGAATTTAGACAAAGTTGTCAACAGTGTTCTATCCCCAAACAGATGGTCAGACAAAGAGAATGAATCAGGAACTAGAATATTATCTGAGATTCTTTATAGACCATAAACATTACTATTTATGGCAAACTATAGAAAGGAGTTGAAAATAGGAGTAGATATTAGAAGAAAGAGAAAAATAGAAAAAACAATGGAGTTTGAAGAAAGGATAAAAAAGATGCAAGAGAAAGTAGGAGCAGTATTGAAGAGAGTACAGAAAAAAATAAAGCAGCAAGTAGATAGGGGAAGAAATAAAGCAGAAGTATAAAAGGTAGGGGACAAAGTGATGTTGAGTATGAAAGATTTGATGTTTAAGAAGAGACCAGTAAAGAAATTAGTGGACTAATATGTTAGTCTATATACTATTGATGAAGTAGTTTCTACTAATACAGTCAAATTACAATTGCCAACTTCAATAAGAATTCACTTAGTTATAAATGTCAGTTGAGTAGTATAATATAAGAAATAAGGAGGAGAACAAAGAGCAGAGGAGGTGAAACTAGTAAAAGTAAAGGGAGTCAAAGAGTGGAAGGTAGAAAAAATATTAAATAAAAGAAAAGTGAGGAGGATAGTGAAGTACTTGGTACAATGGAAGAGATTTATAACAAAACATAATAGTTGGAAAAGAGTGAAAGATCTGGAAAATACAAAAGAAGTAGTAGCAGAGTTTAAAGAAAGGGTAAATGCAGAAGTTAGAAAGCAAGAGAAGCTGAATATGGTAGAGAAAAGAGATCTTAGAAGAAAAGAGTTACTAGGAAAATATATAGTAAAGATGTTGTTATATAGATAGAATAACAAAAAGTTTGAGAATGAGTATTTGAAAAAGTTAAAGAGGAACTGGCAGAAATGGAAGTCAGTTTCTCTGGAGGAGAAACCTTGAAGGGGGGTAATGTTGGAATCACAGACAGTAAACTTAAGTTTATTTTATTTTTCTTTTGATTTTGATTTTGATTTATTTTCTATTTGGAGAAACTAGAGTTAGAGTTTAGTATGATGTTATATGTCACTGTCACAAACTGTCACATGACAAGACCCAGTATCACACATCTGTCACATAACACAATAGAAGATAGTAGAAAGTTCTAGAAGGAATGATATTATACAATATGTATATATATATTGACCTTAAGATAAACATATGGTCATTTAGGGTAGGCTAATCATAGTAGTAGCACAGACCATCAGTCTGGGTATATAAGATAGACAATCCTGTATAGAGTTCTCTATTGAGTTTTCTTGTGTTAACTCTAATACAAGGTCTTTTTCTTTGACTCACTCTAAAGTCTTTGAGTTGTAACACTTTCTGGCATAATGAATGCTACCTTCCACTCATCCTCCTCATTTATCTATATATTATTATATCCCTATTATAAATCTAACTTAGTAAATACTTTTTAGTACTTATATTTTTTACAATATCTGAAATAAGAGATAAAGAGTAATTATTCTTGATATTCTATTTATTTAAATATTGATAGTTCTGTACTATACACTTTTGACCATCCTTCTTTCCTACAAGAAAGACTGGTGCCATTTAAGGTGACTTCAAAAGTCTGATATATTCTTTCTTCAATTATTCTTTAATAAACTTGTACATCTCTTCTTTTTCTTCCTTTGACAATGGGTACATCTTTTCCTTGAGATAAGTTTTTCCTTCAGCTCAATTGTATGATCTCACATCTTGTTTGTTAGCATCTTCTCACTAACTTTCTTTCCAAAGACATAGATTGTTATGATCAATGCCTCCTGGAGACAGTATAGACATGGGCAAAGGGTATGACGACACAATCAGCTGTGCTGAAGGAGTCTCAGTCAGCACCTCCTGTAATAGGTGCCATAACCTAACCTGATCCTCATTGTTTCCTCATTTTATCCTCATGTATTCTACCTCATGTACACCTCATTGTTCTAAGAACTAGTAGTATATATAGCGTAGATACAGTCCTGTATCTTTACACTTTACTACTTATACAATCTTCCTTACTCTTCCTCAAGTCTTTGTCTTAGTTGCAACCTGAGCTCAAGCTTAAGGTCGTTACATTTGGTAAAGCATCGATAGAGCTCACCTTGCAAGAGAGGTGCAGTAGGACAAACCTATGGATGAAACAAGACAGTGTTATCTGTTGGGAAGATGAAACACATATAGCAGTAGCTACAAGAAGAAACCACAACAAGTTCAAGAAGAACAAACGATATAGAGGCATTGTCAGAACGATTAGGGTCTTTACAGATCATGGAAAAAGCCTCAACAAGTGACAAACAAACAGACACTGAGATGTCAGTAGCACTAGAACTGATGGCAGTAACAAGCTAAGAGAACGTTCAGGCAGGATTGCCAAAGAATATGGTACCAGACCCAGGGTAGTTTGATGGTGACCGAATGAAGTTTGAAGACTGGTGGAGAGGAATCAGATTATTCCTCAAAAGCAACAGGGTCATGGAGACCAACAATAGGATCACAGCAATCCTAGCTCGCCTCAGAGGAGGTGTAGCGGGAATCTACACACAAAAGAAGCTCAACGAGCTAGATGAGGAATTAGAAACCCAAGACTGGGATGATTTTGTAAAAGAAATTAAGACAACGTTCAGCAACAAGTCCAAAGCAGCAGACGCCAAATGGAAAATTGAGACATTCAAACAAGGGAAATGAAACACAGCAGACTTTATCATAGAGTTTGAAGTGCTAGCCATGAAGGCTGATACAGATAAGCTGCATGCCATCTTTTTATTGAAGAAGAATACACAACAGGATATTATTAAGATGATACTGGGATACCTACCGATAGCGATGCCAGAAACTCTTGAAGAATAGAAGATGGAGATAACGTCAGTGGGACAAGGATACAAATCAATGGAGGAATGCCACAATTATAAGACAAGCACAGGAACCACATATGGTGATAGAGGACAACCAATGGATATTGGGAGGTCCAACGACAATTTCAAAGATGGGAAACCAAAGTGTTTCAACTGCAACAAATATGGGCACATGGCAAAGGATTGCCAAGGAAAGAAGAAAGAACAAGAAACGAGGAAATGTTTCAAATATGATAAAGAAGGACACATTGTAAAGGACTGCAAGGAAAAGCAAACAATGAAGAACAGGAAAGTCAAGGAGGACTCAGATGACGAAGATGACAAGAAAGAGGAGGGTTTTGGCGATGATCTCAAGTAGGCATGGTATAAGAGATCTCCTATGTAAATTCCCAAAATAAATATATTATTCCAAATCGCCAAAGCAGCAATGGAAGACGGGAATTAAACATGCAAGCAAATATCAAGACGAAGAACGGAAAAAAGCTAGAAGTCAAGGCACTAGTAGATTCAGGATGCACACACACAGGAATTGATGAACAATTAGTCAAGGACAAGAAGATTCCAACAAAACCTATTGACTTCTCATTTGAGGTTTTTAATGTAGATGTCACAAAGAATGGAGAGGTGACCAAAGTAGTGCCTCTAGAAATTAAAATCGATGGACATACAGAACAATTGGAAGCAGCAGTCACAGGTTTGGATGGAACGGATATGTTTCTGGGCCATGACTGGCTAGTCAAACACAATCCTGAAGTCAATTGGAAGAACGGCACAATACAGTTTACCAGATGTCCAAGACACTGCACAATGAAACATGAAGACATCCAGTTCAACACTAGGAGGCAAATAGCAATGGATAAAATGGAACAGGACAATGGCGAAATTGGCAAAGAACCTGACAAGACTAATCCAGAGGATTTACCAGACTACATTCGGCCATTCACACATTTGTTTAACAAAAAGAAATTCGAGAAACTACTGGAAAGACGAGAATGGGACCACGAGATAAACCTCACGGATGAAGCACCAAAAGAATTAAACGCCAAGACATACACGATAACACTCAAGGAAGAGGAAGTGCTAAATCAATGGTTGGATAAGTAATTGAAGGTGGGTCTTATAGTGGAATCGAAATCAAGATATGCAGCACCATGCTTTTATATTCCAAAGAAGGACAGATCACTGCGATTGGTACAAGATTACAGAAAGCTCAACCAGGTTACAATAAAGGACAAAACACTACTGCCATTAATTGGAGAAGTAATCGACAAGCTCAAGGAAGTGAAATACTTCAACAAATTGGATCTAATCTGGGGATACAACAATGTCCAGATCAAAGAAGAAAACAAATGTAAAGCTGCATTCCTGACTAATAAAGGGCTATTCGAACCACAAGTCATGTATTTCGGGCTATGCAATTCACTGGGAACATTTCAATGAATGATGAACAGTATATTCCGAGAACTGCTCCACGAAGGTATATTGGCAAATAATATGGACGATTTTGTGATACCAGCCAAGACCATGGAAGAACTAGAAGAAAGGACAGTTCGATTTTTTAAGATAGTAGAGAAGTACAACCTGTGTTTCAAAAGATTGAAATGTGACTTCAACATGGAGGAAATTCCTATCTTAGGGGTGGTTGTTAGCAAGGGACAGATTCAAATAGAACAAGAAAATATCAAGGCAGTAAAAGAATGGAAAACGCTGACAAAAGTGAAAGATGTAGAAAACTTCCTAGGATTTGCAAACTTCTATCAATGCTTTATACAAAACTTCAGCCACACTGCCAAGCCATTAAACGAACTAAAAGGCAAGAAAGAGTGGAAATGGGAAGAAGAACACCAAAGAGCATTTGAAGAACTTAAGAAGAAGATCACAAGTCAACCGGTATTGGCATTACCCAAAAGAGAAGGAAAATTCAGGGTAGAAACAGATGCTTCAGGATATGCCATTGGAGGAGTACTTTCCCAAGAGCAAGAAGGGAAGTGGAAACCCATAGCATTTTTATCAAGGACAATGTAACCAGCAGAATGAAACTACAAAATTTACGACAAGGAACTACTAGCAATAGTAGAAGCTTTAGCTAAATGGAGACAATATCTACTAGATGCAGCAGAGACATTCAAGATCTGAACAGACTATGAAAACTTGAAATATTTCTGAGAACCTCACAAGTTAAATGGATGATAGGCAAGATAGTACTTGAAGTTGCAAGATTATGACTTTGTACTATGACACATTCCAGGGAAGATGAACACAAAGGCAGATATCCTCTCAAGAAAGAAACAAGTCAATACAAAAGAAGACAACAAGGATGTGCAACTGCTAAAGGACGAGATGTGGACAAGAAAGACCACAGTCAAGATTATAATGTTGGGAAGAAAAGTGATGACAAAAGAAAGCAATATAGTCAAGAAAATTCGGAAGAATAACACAAGAGAGAAGGAGATTATCCAAGCATTGGAAAAGAAAGATGGATTAGCATGGGAAGAAGATGGAATAGCATACATGGAAGGGAGGATCTATGTACTAAATAACAAGAAACTCAGGGAAGAAATTTTGAAGGAACATCACGATCTAGTGGATATTGAACATCCAGGACAATATAGAATGCTGAAATTACTCAAGAGGACTTACTGGTGGCCAGGACTCAAAGAAGATATCAAGAAATATGTGCAAGGATGTCTTAAATGTCAACAAAATAAAGTCTAACACCAACAAAGAGCAGGTGAACTACATCCACTGGAGATTCTGAAGGGACTATGGCAAGAAATTAGCATCGACATGATAGAACCATTACCAAGTTCAAATGGAATGGATGCCATATTGGTTATTATAGATTGATTCACGAAGATGATTAGGCTAAAAGCAACAACAACAAACATTTCATCAGAAGGGATTGCAAAAATCTACAGAGACAAGATATGGAAACTACATGGAGTACCAAGGATGATTCTTAGCGATTGAGGACCACAATTCGTGTCGAAGTTCATGGAAGAATTCACTAAAGTATTGGGAACCAAAAGGAAATTGTCCACAGCATACCATCCTCAAACAGATGGGCAAACAGAAAGGATAAACCAAGAAATAGGAACGTTCTTATGACATTACATGAACTACCAACAAGATGATTGGATAGACTGGTTGGCCACAGCAGAATTTTCATACAATGACAAGAAACATACAGCAACTGGAAAGACACCATTCGAATTGAATTTTGGAAGACACTCTTGAAAAGAAGACCTTATGGTTCAAATGGGGATACCACAGGTAGAAGAATTCATGAAACACCTACAGAAGAGTTGGGAACACACTGCACATGCAATGGAAGAGTCTCAGAAAAACATGAAATGACAGTTTGACAAAAAGAGATGAAATCCACAAGGACTGAAGGCTGGTGACCATGTGTGGCTGGAAAACAAAAATATCCAGTTGAATCTACCCTCAAAGAAGTTGGATAACAAAAGATACGGACCCTTTAAAATCACAAAGAACATTGGTTCTAGGATGTTTCAACTAGAACTTCCAGAAGGATGGATGATTCACAATGTTTTCAATGAGGACCTTCTGACACAATGTGTGGAGCCGAAGTTTCAAGAACAGTACAAGGATTCAGCACCCCTACCTATGATTATTAATGAAGAAGAAGAATATGAAGTAGAAGAAGTACAGAAACACAGAACACGAGGATGGGAAACTCAATACTTGATTCATTGGAAAGGTTATGGAAATGAACATGATCAATGAATAGCAGAATCAGGGTTACCACATGCAAGACAGGCAATAGAAGACTATTGGATAAGGTATTCGAGCCGAAACCTATAAAGAGGGAGGTAAAATCCCAGTTCAATCAGCTCAAGAAATCACTCGACTTCGAAAAGCACTTATAAATCCTACAAAATGGCCTCTCAAATTGCAGTCAACAACAACTACACCACAGCACCCACTTCCCCTAATCCATATATTTCATGAAAACTGAACAACATAGATCAAGCACAAATTATAAAGAGAGAAAGAGAAGACTGGTCAAGATTATACCACAAGACATTGAAAGGGTTGGAAACGATGATAGATGTACAGAGGATGGCAAAGGATATCAAAAGGTTGGCAGAAAAGATAAATACCATATTAA
>Ga0157359_1000770_pt1 | contig 12244 bp, 10 predicted proteins | sample AttcapACBM3_FD_111482 | JGI IMG/M metagenome (GOLD analysis project Ga0157359, IMG submission 111482) | Fungus gardens microbial communities from leaf cutter ant in Botucatu, State of São Paulo, Brazil - Atta capiguara ACBM3 | ecosystem: Host-associated > Fungi > Mycelium > Unclassified ...
CAAGTTTAATCGTGTGAATCCGTTCAGCCGTTCATGAGATATTAGCAGACAAAGCTTTTACAGCTACTGATGGCCTGATATCTCAGTCATTTGTTGTCACTTTTGTACATCCCACATATGTGCAGATAGCCCTTATTTGGGGCTTTCCAGTGCAACTTTGTTTGTGAAAATCGGTCCACTTGTTGTGGAGATACAAGCTGAATGAAGTTTGTGACAATAATGTTGTCTAGTTCCAGAACCTTCTATAATATTTTATGTGTTATATAATTATATAATACCAAGTCATGTTATTCTCTAACCCTAAGTCCAAAAATAAAGAAAAAAAAAGAATTCTGATAGAAACATCTAAAAAATTGCTTAAAAGAGTAGAAAGTATATAATAATAATAATAGGATTAGTAATGCAAGTGTAACTTAAGATAGTAACACAATAGGCTTAAAGGAGAATTTTTACTAGTCATTAAACACTATAGACTTTTTGTAGGGTTTAGAGCAAGTTACAAATAATATTAAGAATTAAAGATAGTAGATTCTATTTATTTTTATTTCATTTCATATTTCAATTTTCTTTTCTATTTATTTTCTTATTTTAGACTTAGGGTTAAAAGTTAGTGTGATATCACATGTGACTGTCACAAACTGTTACAAATCCATCATGTGTTATACAAAAGAATGTAAAAAGTTTAATAATATTATACTATATGCTCTTTGGAGTAAACTAGGTCTAGTATATATAAAAACACTTTATACTTGGAACTTTATTGAGTTCTTTTGTATTAACCCTAATACAAGGTTCTTTTCTTGACTTCACTCTATAAGTCTTAAATTATAATAAGTATTATCATAACTATATTCTCATAGGTTACTTTAAATAAAAAAAATACTGGAACTTATTTATTGTGAATACACTTGGTCCAACACCTGCTCAAATATGCAAGTATTTTATAAATCCTGTATTACCTATATATAATCCAAGTCCTAACATCACAAGCTCTATGGATTTCTCAAGCAACTTTCTATTTCAGAACAACTATAAAATTTAATATTTATGGACTTCATCAAGAAACTTCTGACCTTTTCTTGTTTTGACACAATCTTTGTCATAGTTTATCAACTCTTCAAGTAAGCTATTTTCATCCTAACATTTAACACTATTACTTTTACAAAGTTAGATAGACTATTTACCATTTATATATTCTCTAAATATGGAGTTCCATCCCATATTAATTCCAACTAAGAATCCAAGTTTGTATCCAACTTCTTTCACTTCCTAGGTACTGCTCTTAATATATATCTCCACTTCACCTCAGACTATTATTTTCTTTTAGATAAGCAGATAGAAAAAACCAACCAAACTTTGTAACAATATTTCTAAGTTTACTATAACTACCAGCAGAGTAACTGGTCTGAACTTCTTCTACTTGTGAAATTTGCTTTCAACAATATCACTAGTATTATTACTGGTATCTTCTTGTTTTTTGATAAATAAAGAATACTATTCAAATATTATAGTTTATCTTAAACATGATATAGTCTTTTCTTATATCTATGACTTTATAGTCAATCTCAATGAACTTCAGAATGTTCTCAAGTCTAAAATCTCTGCAACTCAACAGTATTACTAATAATTTGCTAATATGTACTGACTTCCAATCTCAGACTTTCAAGTAGGACAAAAAGTTTTTATAAAAGCTTAGTTCTTCTATACTATGTAGCCATCTAAGAAGCTATCTAAGAAATATCTAGGTCCTTACAAGATTATAGCATAATCCAGTATTCATTCATTCACCCTCTGTTTTCTGGAATTTATATGCTTTATTCATCTAGTCTTCTATGTTTCCATATTCAAAACTACTATTCTCAGTATCTTCTCTGGACAATTTAATATCTTACTTATACTAGTCACTATTAATAGTGAGATTAAATACAAATTTTCACAAATTATCCATTTGAAAATCAATTGTAGATAAGCTTAAAAGCTCATCTTACAAGCTCATCTAGCTAAGCTATAAAGATACAAAAGACAGACCTGAGTGGTCATTTACTACTAAGCTCATTTATACTCCAGAACTGATATCTGACTTCTATGCCATATATTTTTCAAAGCCTAATTTACTTTTTCTATCTTAATTTTCTGTTTTATTATGGCAACTACTAGTTATAAAGACCAATAGTGTCACTAAGGTAAACATAATAGAAAGTATCTCATAGGGATTACAAGAGAACTTGATAAGAAGTCTCCAATGTATTTTTACACTATTTATACAAAAGAATCATGGTCTGTACTAGTGATAAATAGTTCTACTCTAAAGTACACATATTGTCTATAAGTCTACCACACTATTACTACAAGACAAATGTTGTAGCAACCAATAGACACAAAGTCCAATAGCAGCACAAAGTAGCAAATCTCTTAAGTTGGATATAAAGTAGGAATTTCACAAGAGAACTCAACAGGGAACCACAATAGTATTCTACTGACTATTTATATAAAGTATCCATGGTCTGTGCTATGACTGTGTGTCCTACTCTAATGTCCATGTTCTATCCTCATGTCCATTAGTAATCTACCTCATGTCCTATTACTTATCTATCTTGCATCTACCTCAAGGCCAGCATGCCATATACATGTGCCTTGATATTATACTCTTAACCCTACTCTTAATCTCTGTTATTCATGTGTGCACCATGTGTACACCATGAGGAAACCATGCTGTTAACATGTTCCTTGACATCACTCCATCTCTAGACTCTTCTCAATCCTTCTAGACCCTAGATTCTTCCAGACCACTCTAGACTCTATGACATAATGTCATGTGACTTCCTAGTCACGTGCCCTTTCTCTCTCATTATAGACTATTAATATAACTACTGTCCTATCTTATCTTATCTTATATCTGTCCTTACTAAAGTCTGTCTACACTTTTGTTTTATAACAACAAACATGCCTCTGATATTATTTGTTCTAGTTTCTCCTATTATGTTCCAGACTTATAACATTGTATTATATGATACATTATATGACTATAGTCATATACCTTTTTTTTATACAAATGAAAAAAAAAACAAAATAAAATGTTAAGGTTTAAGTATATCATGACACATCCCTTCTTTCTCTTGTACTACCATCTTGTATGGTAGTACCCATAAGAGATATTGAGATTAAATTCTTTCTTTCTTTAGCAAATATGATCTTGCCACATAATATGACTTTATTAACTATATCTTTATTAGCTAACATGGAGATAGACCTTTCATTCAGAAACATTTCTGACAACTACAATAAGATGAGGGGTAGAACTACTTCTCCTAATCTTCAGTCTTCTAGGACATTCCCTATATCCTCATCCAAGTCTTCAGTTGCATATCATGTAAAAATGGAAAACAACAATGATCTAGAAGACAATATCAATATATAGTCCATCAATAACTCCCAACTGTCATATGTAACACCTATGGAATGAGACAATCAAGTCAGTATGGTAGCTGACCCTAATAGCAATACAATACAACAATGTATTCCAATCAATTGCCTTGCTCTAAATTCCACTATTACCTCAAGTCCCCCTCATATTGATGAGGATAGTGTTATCAACATTCAATTACTATATGACTCCAACAGACCTACAGAACTGGATCTGTGAAATGGTAATTTCCATCCTGTTTTATTATACAGGTCTTTGGAACATCTCACATCTGATGCTGTTAGTATCAGAAAATCTATAGTTTGTATGGCCACTTACATCAAAAACAAAAAAATTGAAACATCCAAGTCCAATGATATTAAGGACTTTGAAGATATTGGCAAAGTGGCTTGGGAACTCATTTCTTCTATTTATAAGGCTGAATGTGATTTCCTTGTCACTGATGATCACAAGAATACTTTTAGACAAAATGTTTCTCATAAGTTCATTCCTTAAGTCAACCTGGAAAAACCTGGTAAGAAACAAGAGACTTTTACTAACAAGCCTGTTAGTATTGAAAGATTACTGCCTTCAATCCCTATGAAATCTTCTAAAGAGGTTAATGAAATCTCAAAGTACTTCAAGAATAGCAAGCCTTCCATAACAGCCCTGAACCAGGCCAAATCATACATTCAATTGGCCAAGAATATCAGCAACACTGAGAAAGTGTTGAAAATCAAGGTAGTTTTTTCCTTTTCAAGGCAGCCAACATCAAGAACATCCAAAAGATCATCAAGGAAAATAACAACTCCAAACCTAAGCCATATATCAACATGACCACCAAGAGGCCATTGTACAAACAAGTTATTGTTCCTATAAATGATATTAATCAGAAGAATTTCATGAAAGAAAGTGATGCCCATATCACAAACTTGAACAGGACTCTTAAAAATATTAAATCAGAAGTAATAGTTGACTTTGTTCACTCTGATGCATCTAGTATTATTATGGTTACTAATAAAGTCACTAACTCATCAGATTTGTAGGCCATTAATCACTATGTTAAAGATGCTAACCATATCAACTTGAATGAGGTCAGCTCACCAAGACTCCCTCAATCCAAATCATATTTGAAAATCATTAGTCTTCCATATCCTCAAGATGACTCTACAAACCCCCTTAACTTGAATGTAGTTGAGAAAATTATCAAGGACAACCACATTTTCAACAATATCTTGTTAGTGTTAAAACCTTGTATTATTAAAATATCTCCAAAATCAAATATAGTGATTGTTTGAATAGATATATGGGACATGCAGAGTGAAAGTAATGCTAAAATGCTCATTAACAGATGCTTTAACATAGGCAACTATATTACAACTATTCATGGAGCTAATATGAACCCTGGAGTCCCTCAATGCAAGAACTGTTCAGGATGGAGGCATTTAACCTTTTTGTATTGTATTCAAGGGACCAAATATGTTTGATGCAATGGGCCTCACAAATTGGAACACCATCATCAATTTGCATAGTGTGTCAGAAGTACAGTATGAAGTACATATATAGTACTAGCCAGATGTCAAAGCTAAGCTTAACATTGCACACTTTTAGTGTAACTGGTTCAGTGGCTGGTCTGTTTCTAACATGGTGCTATAAAGCTAATGCAAAAACAAATCCTCCATGATTAGAAACAAAGCAGGGCAAACCATGCCCCTACTCTTTCAAGTGCTCAAACTGCTAGGAAGATCATCAAGCAGACTCTAACATCTGCCTATTCTGAAGGCACTGATTTAACCATAATTGGCATAGCTAAAAACAACAAGAGCTGCATAAGGACAGGAGTAAATCAATTCACTCAGTCATGAGTAGTTCATCACTATGATTTACAACAACTTAAAACTTTACTTACAAAACATTTGCAAAAACAGTCTCATAATCAATACTACTCTGGAGACTTAGTTATCATTCAATATCATATTCATTCAAGAACCTCTATAGTCAGTCATCCAATCTATCCCTAGCTCCACTAGTTGCAAAGAAGAAGAACTAGTTGGAGTAACTCACTATCTAAATTAGCTTACCTTCTCTAGGTTACCATCATATGCTTCTGAATCCCATAGAGTGATTGCCTACATTAATACTCATATCTCATCTCTTCAGTTTTCTTTGTTTTTAATCACAGAGATTTATCTTGTATTTCCTTTTCCAATCAGGGATTGATTTTCTTCTTGATTAATGTATATTCAGACTTGTTTCAATTAGCTTTAAAGTATTTTAAGGATACTGAAGTCAATATCAACAATGTTCTCATTATAACTGGTGACTTTAACATTAGGGATAATTTCTAGGATCTGGATTTTCCATACCATTCTATTTATAGGGACATTCTCTTCAAAATAGCAGACTCTTTTCAGTTAGAACTTTCTAAATCTACTGAATCCTTTCTCACTAGGTATTTGGACAATGATTAGGACTCCAACTCAGTCTTAGATCTTGTTTTTCTTTAGCTATTCTCTTCCAAATTTAATAACCATCACATCTATATAGACTGGAGATTAACATCCAACCACACTCCTATTTCTGTTGATATTCCAATTTTTGATGAATTTATATTAACTAAAAAACAATCCCTTATCAAAAATAGTAATAAAGAAAATCATTTTCTTGAGAAACTCATCTATTTCATCAAGAAGTTGGACACATCCTCTATCCATAGCATCAAAACTCTAGAGAATATTGTTCAAATGCTAGCCATCAATATCGAGAACATCTGGCTTAAATACTCCAAGATGGTCAATATCACTAAATACTCCAAAGCATGGTAGGATGAAGACTGTCAAAGTAATCTCAACAAATACCAACAATCTTGTAGTCTAGAAGACTGGAAGAAATTCAAAAGGACAGTCAGGAAATCTAAACACATCTTTTTCAATGACAAGATTACTGAAATTACTAATAAGAAGTGTGGCCCATGAGAACTTATGAACTAGGTCAAGAAATAAAAGCTCCCAGCTGTTGAAGTGATTCAATTTAATGGCCAACCATATATTAAATTAGAAGACCTATAAGATGCCCTTTATAGTTCCTTTAACTCCACTCAGTCTTGTGATGTTGATCTCCAACTCTTAGATGAAATTCCTGACAAAGTTGCCAAAGTATGGACTCTATTCTCCAGAGAAGAACTTATCAATGCCATTGAAAGATGCAATAACTTGTCAGCTCCTGGTCCAGACAAGCTAACTTGGAGTTATATTAAAAGGATCATCAAGAATGAAGAATGCATTACTAAATTCATTGATATTAATAATGCTTGTATCAACTTAGATTATTGGCCATTCCATTTCAAAACATCTATGACTGTTATTATTCCCAAATCTAATAAGGCAATGTACAATTCTCCCAAGTCCTTTTGTTCAATTGTTCTTTTGAACACAATAGAAAAGCTCTCTGAGAATATGATTGGAGAATAACTACAGTTCCTTACAATCTCTAACAATTTCATTTACCCTTGCCAGCTTGGTGATCTCAAGCAAAGGTCTGCTACTGATGTGGGCATTGCTCTTACTCACTTCATTCAATCAGAATGGGTCAAGAGTCTCTCTACCAGCATGTTAGCATTTGACATCTCTCAATTCTTCCCATCACCTAACCACAACTCCTCCCCCTCATCATAAATAAAACAGGACTTGATGACAAAGTTTCAATCTTCTTCAAGAATTATCTAGTTGGAAAGAAAACCAAATATCTGTGGAACAATTTTCTATCTCCCTCTTGTAGTGTAGATGTTGGTGTCAGACAAAAATCTGCTCTTTTTCCAATTCTTTCTGCTCTTTATCTCTCTCCCATTTTTTATATTCTGGAAAAACATTTAAAAAACCTAAAAATACCCATTTCAATCATTTCTTTTGTTGATAATAGTCTCTTTATTTCTCAGAATAAATCCATTTCTCATTTGAATGCAAATCTTTTTTATAGTTACAATATAATATCTTTCCTTCTCACAAGATTTGGACTTAGAGTAGAACACAGAAAAATTGAAGTATTTCATTTTTCTCAATTGCATGGAGTCTTCAACCCTCTCCCACTCAATCTCACTACCATAGGAGGCCCCATTCTACTCCCAAAGACTTCATGGTGATATCTTGGTTTTCTCTTCAACCAAAAACTAATCTTTTGGCATCATATAGACTTCTATGCTAACAAGACAATTTCTACAATCAAATATATGAAAATGCTAGGGAATTCATTGAGAGGGATCAATCCTCTTCAGAAAAGAAGACTGTATAGATGCTATGCCTTACCCATTGTGCCTTATGGATTTCCATTGTAGTACCACAACAAAGCCTCTATGAACTATCACCTCAGTATACTATGAAAGATGCAACAAAGAGCTGCTCTTTGGATATCAGATGCTTTCCAAACATTTCCGATAACAGGAATCAAAGCCATCTCTGGTCTCATTCTTATATATCTTCACCTCAAGAAACTATATGGAAGATTTCTTCTAAGAGGGTCATCACACTCTCCCAGCCACATTATCAGTAATATTCTCAGTTCTAATGGATTGCATAAACACAATCCCCACAACATTTCCATCAACAACCTTACTCCCAAACAGAGACTTTACTTGAAATCTACACTCATTGATGTGGATAACAGTTGTAATGAACTTTTTTAGTTTTCAACAAGGAATTCAGTTCAGGAAATCATCTTATTGATTTTTTTTCAGATCAATTTTCTTTCCATCCACATTCTTTGAATATCAAAAAGTACATCAAAAACTTGGATAATATTACATTTAGAACATTATCAAACTCTTCTTCTTCTATTGTTGTATCTGATGCCAGTATTAAGAACCATGTAGCTATATCAATCTTGCACATTTATTTGTATGACAGACCTGTTATCAAGACAATTCACAAAACAGTCAATGTTACAACTACTAAAGCCAAATTGTTTGCCATTTGATGTGGTATTAACCAAGTGGTTGGTATCACTAACATCAATCATATAGTTGTCATTATAGATTTCCTCCATGCTGCCAAAAGGATTTTTAATTCTTCATTGCACCTATACCAAATTCATTCTGCAGTAATTTCTCATGAACTTAGAGACTTCTTCTTAAAAGATACCAATAATTGCATTGAGTTCTAGGACTGCCCCAGCAAACAAAAGTAGCCACTACACACTTTAGTGGACAAAGACTCTAAGTGTCAAGATCGTTGACAATGGACTTAACTTTTATTTTTCGCTTTTCACTTTATTTTATCTTTTCTTTTCCTTTTCTTTTCTTTTCTATTTTTAGAACAACTCAGGTTAGGGTTTATCAGTCATGCTGTCACATCAGTCACAAGTTGATGGTGTAATCACAAAACTGATCATGGGACTGGGGAGAAGGAAGTAAAAGGTTCTAGAATAAAGTGATGTCATATAGCATGGACAACACATGCTGACCTTATGTCATACACATGGTCATTTAGGGTAGGGTGCACTGTAGTTAGCACGGACCATGAGTAGTAGTATATAAGGTAGACTACTTTGTACTAGGAACTCTATTGAGTTCTCTTGTGTCACTCAATACAAGAGTTGTTTCATTGCTTAACTCTTTAAGCCTTGAATCATAACACTAAGAGTTTTGACTCTGTCTCTATTTTTCCATACAAATCTTCTTGAGACTTTTGTAAAAAGAGAAAATGTGATTCTGTTCTCTTATAATGGAGAATATTGTTCCAAGCAGCAGATCTTAAGGGTAAAAATTTCCTGGAATTACTGAACAATAATCTTAATCTTATTGAACTGTCGAATATCAAAGGTGGTCCTTGATTACAATAATTTGGTCACTCTAACTTGTTGTGTGCTAGAACCACTAGAGCTATTGTCAATCATGCATCCATTGGCAAATATCATCTGAGATTCTTTTCTAGAAAGGACTTCTTATGTTCATGCAGCATATATTCAATTGAAACCAGAAGACATATCTTACATGAATGTAAGAGGTTCAACAAATATTAGAACTCTAAAAGGAATACTATTGTTTATTTTGCATTATTTCTTCAATTTAACCTTAGTGCTTTTTTTTTAGTTAGGTCACTACTTATCTGTATTGTGTTTAGTATTACAATGTTTTTATGATTTTCTTTGATTTCTTTTCTTTTCTTTTCAATTTCTTCTTTTCTTCCTCCATGTTGTCTTAGTCTGCATGTATGTAGTTATGAAGTAGCTACCATAGTCTGCCCTTGTGCTCTGTGTAATAAATTACTGATATTAAAAAAAAAAAAAGTACATTATAATATATTTTTTGCTACATTTGTTTTTCATTTTTGTTTTCTGTTATCTTTTTCTACCTATTTTGTTTTCATTCTCATCCATATCTTTAGTCTTAGCCACACTTTCTAGCTATATGTTGAACACAGTCCACACCTTATTATCCAAGATCTAGTAAAGGCCTTTCAGATATTAAGATCTAAGTAAAAATATGTTATCTGAGAATGTGAAAGTTGGAGTGGAATAACCTTTGGCTTTAGTATATATGTTACACCTACAAATCATACTAGTCACATGTTTCAGACCAGAACTGAGGACTTTAGGAAGTAGACAACTACTGGAAGGTGGTAAGATGTGTTGTTGCTAATACTGAAAGAGTAGTGTTAGTTTTAGTTGATTTTCAAAATGAAGAAATACAGAGTATTTAGTTGTCTTAAATACTGTACTCTATAACTAAGACTATATGGAAACAAGTATCTACTCTGTATATACTAAAAGTTCTTGGAATAGTGTTTGAAGTTTCATAAAGAGCAGAGGAAAGCTATATGCTCAATTATAGAATGATTGACTCTGAATAGAGCCAGATTGATCCATACTAGAAGAGTGATACAGACCAAAAAAGGTATATCTATTTTTACAGATGTTTGAGTGGAGTAGATGTTAGTGAGCATTATCTGTGATGGGATCTGATAAGTTTTGGTGATATGTAATACTATACTTTGGTTTTTGAGGGTTTATCTCTAAAAAGAGAATATTGTTATAAACTCACTTCCAAGACTTCTACTTTCTAACTTCTGGTTAGAACTCTAATCATACTTAGTGTTATAATTCAAGGACCTCAGAGTAGATCAATAAACTGAAATCTTGTATTAGAGTAAAACACAAGAGAACTCAATAGAGAACTCTGTACAGGACTATCTATTTTATATACTCAAACCTATGATCTGTACTACTCTACTTCTAGCCTGCCTTAAACAGCCATATGTTTGCCTCAAGATCAACATGTATTTAATATGTTGTATGACATTATCTTTCTAGAACCTTCTACACTCTTCTAATGTGACATGTGATTGTGTGACTGTGACTGTAACTGGGTCACTATGACATCACCCTAACCCTAAGTTCTTAGAATAGAAAATAAGGAAAAGAGATAAAAATGAGAAAAGAAAAATAAAAGGTTAGAGTTCATCATCTTAAACTCTGACATCACCCCCTCTTCAAGGTTTCTCCTTCAGAGAAACTGACTTCCATTTTTGTCAGTTCCTCTCCAACTTCCTCAAGTATTCTTCCTCAAATTTTCCATCATCCCACCCATACAACATCTTTGCCATATATTTTCCTGATAATTCCTCTCTCTTGAAGTCTCTTTCTTCCACCATATCTAACTTCTCTTGTCTTCTTACTTCCACATTCATTCTTCCTTCAAACTCCTCCACAACCTCTCTTGTATTTCCTAAGTCCTCCTTCTTTTCCCATATGTCATGTTCCACTGTGAACCCCTTCCATCATACCAAATACTTTACTACTCCTCTTATTTTTCATTTATTCAATATTTTTTCCTCTTTCCATTCCTCTACTTCTTTTACTTCCACTGGTTTTACTTCTTCTACTTTCTGTCCCTCTACTTGTTTTCTATATTATACTACTTGACTAATATTTACTATCAGGTGAATTCTTATTGATGTTGGTAGCTGTAATTTGACTGCATTAGTAAACACTACTTCATCAATGGCATATGGACAAATATATCTGTCCACTAATTTCTTTGCTGGCTGTTCCTTGAGTACCAGATCTTTCATACTTAACATCACCTTATCTTCTGTCTTCCATTCTTCTTCCTTCTTCCTTCTCCTATCTGCTTGCTGCTTCATTTCTTCCTGAGCCTTTCTTAATGCTGCTCCTGCCTCCTCTTGTACCTTTTTTATCCTTTTTGCAAATTCCACTGCCTTCTCTACCTTTTCTTTTTTCCTGATATCCACTCTCATTCTCAATTCTCTCCCATAATTTGTTATAAATGGAGATACTTTTGTTGCTAAATGTACTTTGTTATTGAATGCAAATTCTGCCAACACTAGCCATTCTAGCCAATCATTCTGTCTATAATCTATAAAAAACCTAATATACTGTTCTAATTCCTGGTTCATTTGTTCAGTCTGTCCATCTGTCTGTAGATAGAAGAATATTGATAATTTGGTTTTAATCCCCAACATTTTATTCAGCTCCTTGGTTATTTCCACTGCAAACTGTGATCCTCTATCTGATACCACACTCTCTGGTAACCCATGTAGCTTCTATACATTGTTTCTAAACAACCTTGCCAATCCCTCCACTGATGTTTCTTCTGTTGTTGCTACAAAGTGTATCATTTTGGACAACCTATTGCAAACCACTAGAATTGCATCCTTTTCAGCTACCAATGGTAACTTCATAATAAAGTCTACCATTAGATGTGTCTACAGTTTCTCCAGTATCTCACTCAACTTTAACTTTCCTGCTAGTGTCTTCATTCTATTCTTCATTCTTTGACATATATCACAACTGTCCACATATCTCCCCACATCCTTTATTACTCTAGGC
>Ga0157359_1000772_pt1 | contig 12218 bp, 6 predicted proteins | sample AttcapACBM3_FD_111482 | JGI IMG/M metagenome (GOLD analysis project Ga0157359, IMG submission 111482) | Fungus gardens microbial communities from leaf cutter ant in Botucatu, State of São Paulo, Brazil - Atta capiguara ACBM3 | ecosystem: Host-associated > Fungi > Mycelium > Unclassified ...
AAACCTATCTCATTCTAGGATATATATACTTTAGCAATGACCATTGATTATTGTTACTAAAAACATGACCATAAACAATATTATGCTAGGTAGGTGGAAAAAGAGACTCTCAAGTCTCACTTTTAGAAGTAAGGTAAGGCTTCTCCTAATAGTAATGCTGTAGTCTCCTAGAGCAAATATATTTTCAGTAGCTTTATCTGCCAAATTATCTCTTTTTAATATATCATCCTTTACTTTTAAGAAACAATCTAAATTTCCATAGGTAAATCTCTTCTTCAAGTTGGCCAACAATAGTAAGTTAACCAGTGATAAGCACAAAAAACATCTTAAAAATAATCTGTGCCTCTATTATAGTGTAAAAGACTACAAGTTGGACTCTTGTCCCAAAAAGCAGACTACAGTCACTCTCAAAGGCTGTAGAGCTTTAGCAGCTGTAGACTCCTCCTATAGCTGTTTCTAAAAAATCCTCAGAAAAATAAAAGTGACCTTCAGGACTCTACACAGATTGAGAGCTATGCCAAACTTCTTTATGTAGTAACAAGTCCTATTTAACTTAATATATCTGCTCTTTCTAACACACACTCTCTTTGTCTCTTTTACTTCTCCCTTAATCTTTAGTTAGAATTATCTTAATAAAATTACATTCCAAGCTTTAGTTAATTCTGGGTCTATCTATTACTTTGTAGATTCAAAATTTGTGGATACTTATCACTTGAAAATATCTACAACACTACTGGTTGCTTTCTACTTGTTTGATGGTTCATCAAACAGTATTCTCAAGTCCTTAGAGTGGGATAAGTAAATGAACCTTGTATTGGGTTAACACAAGAGAACTTGATAGAGAGCTCTGTACAGGATTGTCTACCTATACTGAAACCTTATGATCTATGCTACTTTACTTCTGGCCTACCCTAAATAGCCATGTGTTCACCTTAAGGTCAATATGTGTTATATATGCTATATAATATCATTCTTTAGTGTAATAGTGTCATGTGATATGTGACCAAATGTGTGACATTGTGACATCACACTAACCCTAACCCTAAGTTCCCAAAATAGAAAATAGAAATGAAAAAGAAAAAAAAATACTTAGCATCTACTGTCTTTAACTTTGATATTCTATATTACTCTACTTGATTCTTCCTGCTCTTTGGTCCTTGAATACAACTGGCTTACCCAACACAATTTACTGATTAACTGAGTAAATATATTAATAAACTTCTGTTTATCTTTGTAGGAAAATCTTGCTCTCTCTTATATTACAGCTAACACATTGTTGGTATCTCCATCATTGCTTGCTTGGTTCTTATTGTTCTATGACTTGTTTAACACATGTATTATGGACAATTCCCTTATGGCTTTTATATATATATAGTATAGAGATACTTCTGTATTCTTTACACTTTACTACTTATTCAATTTCCTTACTTCTTTCCAAGTCTTTGCCTAAATGCAACCTGAGCTCTAAGCTAAGGTCATAACAATCATCTTCTAACACTTCTCTGCAATTATTGGACTCTGTGGTTTCTATACCTACATCTGAGACCTCTGTATCTAGCTTTGAGTAACCTAACATTGCTATTATTAGTACAACAGTATTTATATATACATTAAAACTTTTGGGCTCTAGCAATTTTCAACTCTATCTTTACTCTTTAGATATTTAAGCTAACTCCACAAAACTTGCAGAGGCTCCTGGCCTTTCCAATATTCCTTCTGAGTATCACAAATTTGCTGATATTTTTAATAAAACCAAGGCTAAAGTCTTCACTTCTTATTGTCCTTATAATCTCCAAATTAATCTGGAAGAAGATGCTCAATCTCTAGTTGGCTCTATATACTCTCTTTCAGTATCCAAATAAAAGGCTCTAAAGAAATTCATTAAGAAAAACCTCAATATAAGTTTTATTCAACCAACCTCCTCTCTATATAGTGTACTAGTCTTATTTGTCAAAAAGAAAGATGGTTCACTGTACCTCTATATTAACTTTTGTAGTCTTAACTATATCTCTAAAAAAGATTGCTATCCACTCTTACTCATCTCTAATCTACTCAACTTATCTTGTAAAGCTCAAGTATATATAAAGATAGATCTTTGCCATACCTACTACTTGGTTCATATTGTTAACAGTAATAAATGGAGAATTGCTTTTAAGACATGTTACAGATCATTCAAATGGTCTGTAATGCCTTTTGGTCTTACCAATGCTCTTATGACCTTCTAGCAATTTATAAATGATGTCTTTTCTAACTTTTTGAATGTTTGTGTCATGATCTATCTGGATGATATACTCATTTACTCAAATGACATGTTCAAATATCACTGGCATGTGAAAGAAGTACTTATGCATCTCTGCAAGACTAGTTTTTATATTAAAGTAGAGAAATGCAAATTTTACTCTAAGTTGGTAGAGTATCTGGGATATATTCTTTCTTTTTCTAGTCTTACTATGTCTAACAACAAAGTAAAGATTATTAAAGACTGGCCAGAATCCAAGAAAGTCAAGGATATTTAATTCTTCTTAGATTTTGCTAACTTTTATTGCTAGTTTATTTTCAACTACTCAGACATTGTTATTCCATTGATATGTCTTATCTGGAAGAACATTCTCTGGAAGTTCAATTTCTTCTATTGTAATACTTTCAACTCCTTGAAGAATATATTTATCTCTGTTCTTATTCTCATATACTGGATTTCCAATACTCAACTAATAGTGGAATTACTGCAATTCTTTCTATTGTGAATAAAGAAAATAAAGTTCATCCAGTCACCTTTCACTCCTGTACTTTTACCATGGTAGAGTTGAATTATAATATATATAATAAGGAATTATTTGTCATTTTTGAGGCTTTTAAAATTTGGTAACATTACCTCAAGGGTCTGGCCTATCCTATCAACATTGTTACAGATTATAAAAACCTTGAGTGCTTTTCTACTACCAAGATACTGACCCAGAAGCAAGTATAGTGGTCCAAGTACCTTTCTCAGTTTAATCTTGTCATCAGATTCTGTCCTGGTTGTTTTGGCACTAAACTAGATATTCTTACTAGATAGTGAGATATTTACTCTAAAGGCAAAAATACTGGCTACACTACAGTCAATTCTCACAACTTCAAACCAATCTTCACTTAAGAACAACTTGCAGTCTCTGTACAAGCTACTGTCTCTTTCTTTTCTTTTCTTCATATAGCTATAGTTGTTAATTTTGAACATTTTGTACTGAGATATCCTTTCAGTCTTTTTTAGTAATCCAATTGTTACAAAACACATTTCTACAGATGGCTAATAGTCTATAGACCTCAACAGTTTTCTTTATCTTGATAATAAAATTTATATACCATCTATTAGTAATCTCTATATATATATTCTCTAGTATAATTATAATTACATTCTAACTGGCCATTTTGGTCAGAACAAAATACTAAAATTAGTTTGCTATGGATATTTTTGGCCCAGCCTCTACACTAATATACAACAATTCTATGAGTTTTATATTATTTGTATGCAATCTAAGCTACAACATTATAAGCTTTACAAATCTCTCAAACAACTTTCTATCTCCAAACAATCATAGAATTTTTATTTTTATGGACTTTATCAAGAAGCTCTCATCATTCTCTGAGTTTGATATTATTTTGGTTATAGTCAACCAGCTTACTAAGTAGGTAATTTTTATCCTTGTCTATGACATCATTATATTTGTCTTAACACATCTATTTGTCTTTCATATATTCTCTAGACATAGTGTTCCTTCTTATGTCATCTCTAATAGAGGTTTGAAGAAGATAATAGGCAAACCAAATTCACAAGCTAGACTTTCAAGCAATAATACTCTAAATGCTAATATCAGTGTTTCTTTATTTTTTACTAATAAAGGATATTATCCAAATATTACTATTTATTCTAAATATGATATTACTTCTTTCTAAGCCTATGACTTTGCTATAGATCTTAATAAATTACAGAGTACTCTCAAAGCTGAGATTTCTATGGCCCAATAGTATTATCAGAGGTTTACTAATGTGTGATGTTTCCTCACATCTAATTTTAAAGTAGATAATAAAAGTCTTTGTTAAGGCTTAGCTCTTTAGAACAACTTGGCCTTCAAAGAAGCTTTCTGAAAAATATCTTGGACTTGATGAAATTATTTTCTGACCTGGTATACTATTATTTACCTTCCACCTTCTAGAATCTATGTACTCTATTTATTCAGTTTTCCAATATCTATACTTAAACCTATCACATCCAATTTTTTAAGAGAACATAACTGGCCTCTACACCAGTAATAATCAACAGGGAACCTAAGTATGAAATTTCTCAGATAGTAGACTCCAAAGCCAACAAGTATACAAGCTTCTGTATAAGATGATCTAACTAGAATATAAAGACACTAAAGACAAATCTGAGTAGATTTCTATATCTGAGCTCACTTATGCTGCTAACTTGGTATCTGATTTCTACATCATATATTTCACCAAGCCTGGTCTACTTCTATTACCCTAATCATGTTGTATACTCTGTTTGTTTTAACTTAACCTTAGCTTTTACATACTTTTTACAGTATTGTTTTTATTTTCAATTTTTTGGATTTTAATTCCATTTCTGTTTTAATTATCTCAAAAACCTCTTACTCACAGTTATAGATAGAAGAAAAAAAATTATATTAATGTAAAAAACAAAAATTATATTCTAGCAGAAGACTGATAATGAAGTTCCTTCCTCTATGTCAGATGCAGTTTACACCAGGGATGAAAGTCCACAAAATAGTCTTCTCCTTATCTTCTCTGTCTTCTTTCTTGCTTTCATTGTTACTGTTCTATAAATCTTCTTCCAAAGTCTATCTCTAATTAATTGTAGTTCTAATCCTTGCTAATTAGACTGTATTTCTTTCCTGGCTTTCCACCAAATTCTGTAAGAACTTTCCAATACCCTGGTACTCTTCAATAAGATACCAAAATGTTTTCTCAATAGTACTCAACACTCTGCTATAAGTAGGGACCATTGTTGGAGAAATGGTGTTGGTATGAGAAATATATAACTGCTTGACAGTAATATATCTAACATATACAAGAGAATGACCAAAGTTAAAAAAGATTATTGATAAATTAAAAGAAAAGAAAAACATATCATTACTTATCTACTAGATAGTCTTGCCTGATATGCACACATTTCTCATAAATATTATCTCCTCCTATCTTAACTACAGTATTCCTATAGTATCTTCTTGGTTGCTTTTCTTAAAGGGCTACTGCCCTGCCTCCTTTTCTGAGAAGATATTGGTGATCTCCTTTTATTTGGCTCCTGTAACTTGATAAGTCTTGGTGATCTCCAACAGGATGATGTTTTCAGCCAAAACTTTGTCCTGGGGTTTTTTCAGATACTCCAACTATTTCTTCTTCACTTTCTTCTCCATAAGTCTCTTTTTTTGGCCTTCTCTTATATCTTGGCTTCAGTGACTTTTCTTACTTTTTAAGCAGCTTGCTTGATATGGTAAGTTTCAGCCACTTCTTCTAGATAGACTCGGAGCTTTTGCTTTTCTTCATGTTATCACTGCATTTTCTAACATTGCTGTTCAAGTATTTAAGCATCAGTTTGGGAAATGTTAGAAGATAGGGGGGAATATATAATAATATAGAAGAAAGACAAAAGAATTTGTTTTTTTGTTTATATATTATTGATCTAGATACTATCATAGATTTTTTAAATAAACTTAATAGGACTTCAAAGGCTTGGTTTTAAAGAAGAAATATTATCATATGTCAGGTTTACCTATGTTAAAGATATGTTCCTGTAATAATATAACAATTTACAATATAAGCCTGTCTTCTATGATGGCTATTTTCTTGCAATATGCCCTGTGGTGATAATGTAACAATCTGGATATCCAGTCTTCTATGATAGAGATATTCTTATTGAACTTGGTCTTTTATAATAGGGTTCTCTTATCTTACTATTAGTATCTCACTACTAAAATCTTTACTCAAAGTAATATACTGAAACCCTAAGTATCTCCTATATATCTAACTTATATATAAGATTAGTAGTTACACTATAATTTACTAGTTTGATAATTGACAAAAATAACTCTTATTGAACTTGAACTCTGATGTTTAATAACAATATACCAAATTAGCACTCATTTTTATTTCAGACTTCATTTATTTTTCTGAAGTTGTGATCATACAGTAGACAGATGATATAATATATAAGCTGAAGCTAAGATTGTTCTATAAGTTCACATTACCAAGCTCTTTTCACAAAGTTTACATACTTTGTATATTTTTAAGCCAATCTTGTGAACTTTTGTCTTTTGGTATGAATCATGCCTAACACTTACTCAAGTCTTTATCTAAGTTATAATTTGAGTTAAGCTTAGAAATATAACAACCTAGACTCAGCCTCTGGAACTAATTCTAGTGAACATTAATTTATACTACTAAACATACAAGAAAATAAAGAGAGTATTGTTTTTAATCTGATTTCAAAATAGGCTTCTGAAAGATATTAGAAAGTAGCTACTACTTAGCAGTGTTATAGTATACTTGGATACTAACATTTTTTTTCTTTTATCTACTTTTCTTGATTTAATATTTCTTTTCTGTTAATTTTCTTTTTCTTTTTCTTTTTATTGATAATGAAGAGGCATGTGACTGCTGTCACATGACATATCACATGATATGAGATCATAGGCTTAGACTGGGCAAGAGTGGACTAGAAGAATAATATTAAGAAGTATGTTAATAACATGTTTACCTCATGATATATATATGGTACACTCATGGACAATGCATAGACTTTAGGGTAGGGTTAATTATTAGTAGCACAGACTATCTGTGATTTATATAAATAGGATAGCAATTTAGCAGAGACTCCTTGTTGAGTTCTCTTATAATCTCTACTTGATATCTTACTAAGAGATTTATTGTTTGTGTTACTATTGGTCGTTGTGCTAGTGGTTGCTACAACAAGCAGGATATTAGAGTTGTGAACTGTGAACTTAGTTTCAATTTATTTTATTTTATTTATTTTGAATATAAACAAAGAGTGTAAGATGATATCATATATGACAGAAGTATGATACTTGTCACAGTCACAAATCACACAATCATATAATATAAAGAAGAATATAGAAGGTTTTAGAATAGATAACATTATATAATGTAGCAATAATATGTTAGCCTTATGAAAAGTACATATACTTTAGGATAGATTAGTTATAGTATATATACAGACTATAGTTTATAGTATATACTTAGAACTTTATTAAGTTCTTTTGTATTACTTAATATAAAAGTTGTATTTTATCTTTAAACAAGGACTTAAATTATAACATTAAAACTTGATATTCTTTTCTGAGACTGCTTAACACAGAGCTCTCTCTTTCTCTTACTTTTTATTATTTTTGACTGAAAACAACATCACTTTTAGTCAAAAAAAATTGCTAAGCCTTAGACATAAGAGGTATACTAGCTAAACAGAGGAAGTTTAGTTATTTGTAGTACATTATAGGTGTAATAACCTTGTATAGACATATTATATACTCTTTGCAAATATCAGCCCTATACTATAGATTCACTTGTAATCTGTCTATGTAGGAGAACAGTGATTGCTCTTAAAGCATTATCTAAAGTAAAATGGTCTTTTTAAGCTAAAATTGCTTACATTTCCTTAAGGTAGTAGTCAATAGTTTAAGTAGTCAATAGACAGTGTGAAATAGAATAAGAAGAAAGCCTACTAACACTTACAGAAATTGCTTCAAGCTTAGAATACAAGTCTAATCTAAGAGTAAAGCCAGTTTAAGCTTTTCTCTATTACTATTTTATACATCTTCACCCTTAATATTATTATTACTATTACTATCACCAATTGATTCTCTTTCTTATGACAACAACAATATCATAAGTTAACTTAATATTAATCAACTCTTGAAGCAAATGAGGATGTAATAGAAGTAAATAGCAGTATTATAGATAATTATTGCAGGAAGAGAAATAGGAGGAATAGGGATAAAAGAGTTCAACATAGGGTTCCATATAGATGTGGCCAAGCTACTAACTTTTAGTAGAAAAGCAAGCAAAGTTACAGAGTTCATAATAATATACAGATTATATTTGAGAATGAGGATGAAAGGAGTATTAGTGAAAAAACAGATCTAATGAATATTATTATATGTATAGAGAGTATTAGCTAATATGTAAAAGAGGAATTTATTGGAGAATTTGGAATTAGAGAAAATAAAATTCAAGTTAACAAAAGAATTTTTAATGGAGTTGAAAAAAATTTGGTGGAGAAAATAAAGAGTTAGTTAAAGTAACTAAGCTCAAGAAGATAGAATAGAGAGAAAACTATAGAGGAGTTTGTTTAAAAATTCAAATGAGCAGCTAATGAGAGTGAAGAGTATTGGTAAAAATTTTAAAAGAAGAATGAATAGTGTAATAAAAAGAAAGTTGATGGAGACAGAAAGATCTCTAACTAGTATTGAACAGTGGTACAAATATATCACTAATCTAAATAGATATTAGAGGAAGAGCTAAAAAAAAGATTGAGAGGAAAAAAAGAAAGTAGAAATCAAGAATAGAGACAAACAAGTATAAGAAATAATTAGGAAGAGTTTAGAATATAATATACACTAGTAATACCTACTCCAATGGAAAAAGTAGAGAAAATGAATATAGTAGTGGTTAGAAATCTTCTACAAGGGCAAGAAAAAAAAGAAAGAGAAATAAGAAGAGACTTTTATACAATAGATATAAATAGAGGAGGAAATTGTTATAGCTATGGGAAATTTGGCCATTTAGTAAGAAATTGTAGAAATTGGAATATAGTAGGCCAAAGAAAAAGAATTGAGTATGAAGATAATATAAACAATATGAATAATTTAAAAGAAAAGAAAAGTTTGGTAGTTCTTAACTAGACTCTTACAATAAATTTAATATATTAGCTACTCATATAATGCAAGTTGTTATATTAAATCAAGAGAAATCTGTAAGCAAGAAAAATTGGAAGATAATTGTGAAGGAAAAGAAAGTAAAAAAGAAGAAAAGAATAGAAAGTAAAAAAAAACTAATAGAAGTAAGAAAAACAGATGATGAAGAATTATTAAGGAAGATAATGGTAAAGATCAGATTAGAGAGAATAAATATACAAGAAGGAGTAATAGTAGAAGTACTGTTAGATAGTAGAGTAATGGGTTTGATAATGAGTTCAGAATTTACAAAGAAGATAAGATTTAAGTTAAAAAAGATTAAAAGACTAGTATACATAAGAAGTGTAAATGAAATTTTTAACAAAGAAAGACCAATAGAATATACAATGGAAGTGAATATTTATTATCAGAAGTATAAGAAAAGAACAAAGATTGATATAATAGATAAATAAAAGTAGAAAGTAATTTTGGAAATGTTATGGCTAGTATATAACAATCTTGAGATTAACTGGAGAACAAAAGAAATAAAGATAACAAGATATTCTTGTCAGGCATGGTTCATACCAGAGGTAAAAGTCTACAAGAGTAGCTTGGAGATGTACAAACTTGTGGAATAACCTTGGCTTCAGCTTATGTGCTGTGCTATTTGTCTGCTATGTGGTTGCAACTTCAGGTGAGTACTAATTGATATATTGCTATTGAACACTAGAGATTAAGTTTAATAAGAGTTATCTTTGTCAATTATCAGACTAGTAATTTATAATATAACTACTAGTCTTATATACAAGGAAAAACTATAGGAGATGCTTGGGGTTTCAGTAGTATAGCCTCTATTACTCCAAGCAGAGGTTTCAGTGGTAAGATATTGACAAGAGTAAAAGAACACTGTTATAGGAGACCAAGTCAGATAGGAGTATCTCTATCATGAAAGATGGAATACTCAGATTATTGTATCACTGCTATGAGAATATATTATGAGAAAGGTGGCTATCATGGAAGACAGGCTTATATAATAAACATTGAGGGATGTATTTTCCAAATGATAGACTTGACATATAACAATTCTAAAAAATATAGAAAACAGTGGAAATCTAAGCAAGGAAAATTAGGATGACAAAAACAGAAAGAAGAAAAAGAAAAAAGAGAAACAAAAAGAGAAAAAGAAAGAAGAAAAAATTAAAAAAAAGAAGATAATAAAAATAAAGAAAGTAGTAAAAAAGTGGAAAATTTGGAATAAAGAAGAAAAAACAACAAGATCAAAGGAGAAAGCAAAGAATCTGGTTCTAGAATGATTCTATAAGTGAATCAAAGTTTTTGGAAAGAAAACAAGTGAAAGAATGCCAACAAAGAAGATATGGAACTATATAATAAAGTTGAAAGAAAGGTTCACACTAAGAAAAGAGAAAATTTATTTCTTGTCCAAAGAGGAAAGAAAAAAAGTAAGGAAGTTCATTCAGAAACAGATAAAGAATTTATTTGACTATCAAAGTTACTGCAAATTGCACTAGTGTTTTTTGTAAGGAAGAAAGATAAGAAGAAAAGAATGGTACAAGATTTTAATGAGTAGACAGTAAAAAATAATATCCATTATCACTTATTTTAGACATCACTGAGAATATTGGAACTAAAGAAAAATAAATTTGTAACTTAACAGAAGTAGTAGTTAAAAGAAGAAAAGATATACCAAAGAATAAGAAGTTGAGAGTAGAGATAATCTGATTGCATCATGATATACTGGTGGTAGGACATGGTGTAAGGTAAAAGATGGTAGAAATTACTAGTAGTTTAAAGGAACAAAAGATATAAGAAAATATATAGACAGTTGTGATATGTATCAGAGAATGAAGAATTATACAAAGGCACTAGCAAGAAAGCTAATGGTGAATGAGGTATTAGAAAGATTGTAAACATATTTGATAGTAGACTTTATTACAAAGTTGCTGTTAGTAGCTGGAAAGGATATAGTCTATGATATATTATCAAAAATAGTTCATCTTGTAACAACAACAAAAGAAACATTAGTAGAAGGATTGGTATAGTTGTTTAGAGATAATGTATAAAAGTTATATGGATTACTGGAAAGTGTAATTTTGGACAGAGAATCTCAGTTCACAGTGGAGTTGACTAAAGAGCTAAATAGAATGTTGGAAATCAAAACAAAGTTATTAACATCTTTCATTTACAAATAGATAGGCAGACTAAATGAATAAAATAGAAGTTGGAACAATATCTCTGGTTCTTTGTAGATCATAAATAGAAGGACTGGCCTGAATAGCTAGTGATAGTAGAGTTTGCAGTAAACAATAAAATACATTTAGCAACTAAATTATCTCTATTTATGGTAAACTATGGTAGAGAATTGAGAATGGAGGCAGATATTAGGAAAAAGAGAAAAGTAGAAAAGGCAATTAAGTTTGCAAAAAAAATAAAAAAGATATAAAAGAAAGCTAGAGTAGTATTGAAGAAAGTTTAGGAAAAATAAAAAAATAAGCAGATAGAAGTTGAAGAATAAAAAAAAGGCAATAAAGTAATGTTGAGTATGAAAGATTTGATATTTGAAGAAAGACTAGTAAGAAAAACTACTAGACTAATATATTAGTTTATATATCATTAATAAAGTAGTTTTTACTAGTATAGTTAAAAAAGTTAGATATAATAGAGAGAAAAAACTTTAGAAAAAAAGAGTTACTAGAAAAGTATATAATAAAGATATTGTATAAATAAGATGATGGGAAATTTGAAGACAAGTATTTGAAGATGATTATTTGAAAAAGTTAGAAAAAGCTGGTGAAAATGAAAGTCAGTTTCTTCAGAGAAAAAATCTTAAAAGAAAGATAATGTCAGAGTTGTGAGCAGTAAATTTGGTTTTAATTTTATTTCTTTTTAATTTTATTTTTCTATTTTATATTTACTTTTATTTTATTTTAAATATAGACAAAGAATGTAAAGTGACATTATATAGAAGTATAATATCTGTTACTATCACAAATTACACAATTATATGATATAAAGAAGAATGTAAAAGATTTTAAAATAGATAACATCATATTGTATAGCAATAATATATTAGTCTTATAAAAAGTATATATACTTTAAAATAGGTTAGTTATAATATCTATACAGACCATAATCTGTAGTATATAAGGTAGATTATCCTATATTTAGAACTTTATTGAGTTCTTTTATATTACTCAGTACAAAAATTGTCTTTTGTTTTTATTTAAGAATTTAAGTTATAATACAAGAATCTGTGAGGTTTGAGATAGGTCTTTTTAGTCATTTATTATGTTA
>Ga0157359_1000773_pt1 | contig 12217 bp, 12 predicted proteins | sample AttcapACBM3_FD_111482 | JGI IMG/M metagenome (GOLD analysis project Ga0157359, IMG submission 111482) | Fungus gardens microbial communities from leaf cutter ant in Botucatu, State of São Paulo, Brazil - Atta capiguara ACBM3 | ecosystem: Host-associated > Fungi > Mycelium > Unclassified ...
GACCGTTTCAGGACAGGATGTCCTCAAAGCCAGTGAAAAAGAGATGCGTGCCCTGCGTGGCGATAAAGTGGCAATGATCTTCCAGGAACCGATGACAGCGCTGAACCCTACCCGAAAAATTGGTAAGCAAATTATTGATGTCATCCGCCAGCACCGTGCCATGTCCGTAAAACAGGCCAAAACGCGAGCTATTGAGCTACTCAGTGATATGCAGATCGCCGATCCTCAGGATATTCTCCATCGTTATCCCTTTGAGTTATCCGGTGGTATGCGCCAGCGAGTGATGATTGCACTGGCCTTTTCCTGCGATCCTGATCTGCTTATCGCCGATGAACCCACCACTGCACTGGATGTGACGGTACAACGTCAGGTTCTGCGTTTGCTAAAACAGAAAGCAGCATCAACCGGAACCGCCGTATTATTTATCAGTCATGATATGGCGGTGGTTTCTCAGATTTGTGATCGTCTGTATGTGATGTATGCCGGCTCAGTGATTGAAAGTGGTGTAACGCAACAGGTTCTGGAACACCCTTTGCATCCTTATTCTGTCGGCCTTTTGCAATGCTCGCCGGAAAACAGCGAACCCCGTGCTGAACTGGCATCCATTCCGGGAACCGTACCGAATCTGGTCAACTTACCTGCGGGTTGTGCTTTCCGTGAACGCTGTTTTGCCGCCGGAAATGCCTGCTGCGATACCCCTCGTTTACATGCTGTCAATCATAGCGGACGACAGGTTGCCTGCTGGTATCCGCTACAGGAGCCTGCTCATGTCTGAAACACTCCTTGAACTCAGTGATGTCCATATTCATTTTCCGGCCAAAACCAACTGGATCGGTAAAGTGACAGAGCGTGTTCATGCTTTGAACGGTCTGGATATGTCCGTCAAACGAGGTGAAACTCTGGGCATTGTCGGGGAATCCGGCTGTGGGAAAAGTACGTTAGCCAAACTCCTGATGGGAATATTAAAACCGACAACCGGTGCCTTTGCTGCTGCACCCACTTCCGGTTCCAGACGTAATATTCAGATGGTCTTTCAGGATCCTTTGTCTTCTCTGGATCCCCGTTTACCGGTATGGCGCTCCATCACTGAACCGGTGTGGATCCAGTCCCGGCCATCGGAAAAAATTCGACGTGAACTGGCCGTATCACTGGCAGAGAAAGTCGGCATTCGTCCTGAATATCTGGATCGCCCCCCTCACGCGTTTTCAGGGGGACAACGACAGCGTATCGCCATTGCCCGGGCTCTGTCCGCGGAGCCGGACATCATGGTGCTTGATGAACCAACATCAGCACTGGATATCTCTGTTCAGGCGCAAATACTGAATTTACTGGTGGAACTACAGCGTCAGCAAAATCTGACTTATGTTTTGATCTCACACAACGTATCCGTTGTACGTCATATGAGTGACCGCGTGGCCGTCATGTATCTTGGGCAAATTGTTGAGATCGGAGAATCCCGGCAGGTACTGGATTCTCCGCAACATCCGTACACGCAGTTACTGATGGAATCTGTACCGCGTATTGGTAGTGAACTGGAAGGTATGCCGGGAAATACAGAAATTCCCGGAAACCGGAAATTACCGAGCGGCTGTTATTTCCGTGATCGATGCCCTTATGCGACAGAACAATGCAGTGCATCGCAGGCTCTACAATCGTTGGACGATACACACGCCGTCAGATGCTGGCAGGTCGTTGCCAGACAGGTATAATTTGTTGATTCGATCTGAAGGAACAGATCGAACCATCCCCTTTGCTTACCATCCGTATTGTCGACAGGTATCACGCAACAATCCCAGAAACTGACGGGCATTGGTCGTCAGTACCGATTTTTGTGACCAAATCACACAATATTGTGCTGACGGTAGTTGTGTGACAGGCAAAACTACCAGCTTATCGCCCAGTTGCAACGGGTTGCACATTGCTCTGGCAACCACCGTCAGATAATCCGCCTCCAGTACCATATTCAATCCTGTTATCACCGAATCGGTACGTAATGGCTCCACACTCATTTGGCGATAGAAACCCATTAACTCGTTTTGCAGATGATGGTAGTAGCCTTCGATGGATTCCGGCAGTAACCATTTTGCGCCTTTCAGTGCCTGTAAATCGCTTTCCTGTGCCAGAGGATGTCCTTTTCGCGCCACAACACAAAACGGTGCGGTAAACAAAGGTTCAATCATGACCCCTTCCGGCGGTCGCATAGGGTCAACAGTTCCTATCGCCAGATCAACTTCGCCGTTGCGGATCCCCGGCAGCAACGCATTAAGTTGTCCTTCTTTCGCGGTTAATGCCACTTGCGGCAACGCCTGTTTAAAGGTTTCGGCAATCTGCGGAAAGACCGTCAACGCAATCAGAGATGAAAACCCCACCGTTAAACCACCATGTGAGAAGTGGTTAATCTGTTCCACTTCTTCCGCAGCCCGGCGTAACTCCTCTAAAATCCATTCTGCACGCTGTGAGAAAGCCACGCCAGCTTCCGTCAACACCACGCCTTCGCTACTGCGTAAAAAAAGTTGTGTTCCTAAAGTTTGCTCCAGATCACGTAATGTGCGGCTCAGACCGGGCTGGGTGACACCCAGTTCACGCGCAGCAGAACGCACACTTCCACGCCGGGCGACTTGCCTGAATGCCTGAAGTTGTGCTGTTTTGGGTAAAAATTTCATTTAAAAACCTATAACAAAAAGGCATCACCTATAAAAAAACTATATCTTCCCGTGTTACGAGTAAAGTTCTAGTCTGGTTTTCTTTTTTGTCGCCCCAGGATCCGCAAGAATGAAAAACCAGTCGCAGATGATCTTTATCCTGTTTCTCGGTTATGTATTTGTTTATATCGATAAAACGGTCACCGGATTTGCCCTTCTTCCGATTGAGAAAGAATTTTCACTTGATGCCTCGCAACTGGGACTGATTACCGGTGTTTTCTTTCTGGCCTATTCCCTGTTTCAGATCCCCGCAGGCTGGCTGAATGATCGCGTGGGTTACAAAACCATGTTGCTGATCTCGCTGGCGGGATTAGGTATTTTCGCCATCTGCTTTGGTGCACTGGGAATGAGCTTTGGATTGCTACTGGTGTTTCGCTTTTTATCCGGTATTGGGCATTCCGGCTATCCCTGTTCCTGTGCCAAAGCTGTCGTCAGTAATTTCAGTCTGGAGAAACGTACCTTCGCACAATCCGTACTGCTCTCTTCGGCAGGTCTGGCGATGACAGTTGGTCCCATTATCGCCGTTACCGCACTGGAAACTCTCGGCTGGCATACTTCATTTATCACTCTGGGCGTTCTGGCCTGCGTAGTTACGTTACTGATCGCCCTGCGTGTTCCTGCGCCAGCACCGGTTGAACAGGTAAAAACACAGCACAGTGACTCGCCGGCTTTGTGGAAAAATCCTGTCGTTATCCTGCTGTTTATTGCCATCTTTTGCGTCAACATTCCCAGCTATGGTTTGATGGCCTGGTTGCCTAAATTCCTGCGTCAGGGAATGGGAATGTCTTTAGAAGTGTCCGGTTATATCGTGGCAGCCGGCGGTGCGGGATTATGGTTATCTTCCCTGTGTACCGGCTGGCTGGTAGGAAAATACTTTACCGGACGTGAGCCACTGGTCATTCTGATCTGCTCATTAATCAGTGCCGTGGGTATTTTATCTATTTTCTATACCTCGTCTGCCTGGACAGCCAGCATCCTGCTGTTTATCGGGGAAATTTTCCTGATGGCAGCCTTTGTCACTATTTTTACCCTGCCACTAAAACGTCTGCCGGAAAATATTATGGGCTCCGCGATGGGGCTGATTAATACCGGAGGCACTCTGGGAGGTTTTGTCTCACCTATCGTTATCGGTTTTCTTATCTCCCGCAGTCAGAGTTATCAGAGCACTTTCGTGTTTCTGTCGCTGGCTATGGTCTGTGCCGCACTGGCGATTCTGCCACTGATTCGGGCAAAACGTCCCACTTCTGTCTCCGTGACTGATTAAAGGAAAATGTCATGAAAAATGAAACTGAAGCATTGATCCGTGAAGTCAACAGCGATGTGATTCGCTGGCGCAGACATATTCATGCGCATCCGGATCTCTCGTTTCATGAGAAACCGACCGCTGATTATATTGCCGGAGAACTGGCACAGTTTCCCGGCCTGAATATTAGTCGCCCAATGGAAAACAGTGTGGTAGCCGTGCTGGAAGGGAAATATCCGGGACCAACACTGGCACTGCGTGCTGATATGGATGCACTGCCGCTGGATGAGATGAGCGATGAACCTTTCTCTTCCACCAAACCCGGTGTCATGCACGCCTGTGGCCATGATGCACACAGCGCCATGTTGATGGGTGCAGCCAAAGTTCTGAGCCTGTTACGTGAACGTCTGCACGGTAAGGTGAAATTTATCTTCCAGCCAGCAGAAGAAGTGCCACCAGGTGGTGCACGTGAGCTGGTGGAACGCGGTGTGGTGGACGATGTGGATGCTATTTTTGGTTTACATATAGCGCCGCACTACCCAACCGGGAAAATTGTCTTTAAACCGGGCGTTTATGTCGCTTCCAGCGATAATTTCGATATTAAGATCTACGGAAAAGGTGGACATGGTTCCACTCCACAACATTGCATCGATCCGGTGACTATTGGTGCTGAACTGGTGACATCGCTGCAACATATCGTTGCCCGTAAGATCGACCCGCTAAAAGCACCAGTTCTGACTATCGCCACCTTCCAGGCCGGTGACAGCTACAACGTTATTCCTGACAGTGCGCGGCTGGCGGGCACTGTCCGAACTCATGATGCACAGGTTCGTGAACAGGTACAGACACTCATTCGTCAGACTGTTGATGGTGTGGTTAGTGCTCATGGTGCGCGCAGTGAAGTTATCTGGCAACCGGGTTATGCCGTGGGTTATAACCATGACTCGACTAACGCCACTGCCCAGGCGGTGATTCAGCAACACTTTGCTGATGGTACGCTGGAAATTGCTACTGATCCCCTGTTCGGCAGCGAAGATTTCTCGTCCTATCAGCAAAAAGTCGCCGGGACATTTTTATTCGTAGGTTGCGGTAATAAAGCGAAAGGGGCCGAGTGGAATTTGCATAATCCACGTTTCCGCATTGATGAAGATGCCTTTGCTATTGGGGTAAAAGCGCATATCGCTCTGGTCAGTTCTCTGATTGCTGATGGGATTTAATAACAAAAAAAGAGACCGAAGATAATTCCTAATCTTCGGTCCAGGGAAATGGCTCTTTGCAGAGCCGTGCGCTAAAAGTTGGCATTAATGCAGGCGTGTTGCCCGACTGATTTAAAGATAGCCAATGCGCTGAATACCGCCAGATAACGACAGGGAAACGAGCCACTAATACTTAACAATGTGATCCATGCTGCATAAAAATCGTACTATTTATACAGATCGGATAATAAATACGACACAGGCAGGTGGATCAACACTGAGGGGTGAGCACGATAACAGTTAGGGTGCGCTTCAAAAGAACGGGGGTTGACGGAGCATCTGATAAAATGTGGGCGGACAGATAACAACATATCTGCCCGTTTAGTGAGGACGGTTCCTCAGTCACACAATTTTTCAGCGCGCTCAATAACAGGTTGCAGGCTCTTTTTATGCCCTGGATTCGCCGGATCGTCTGCCAGCATTGGCTCAACTGGCATACCTTTCATCATTCCGGACTTCATTTTCTCTTCCGCTGCCGCGTTCAAAGGGTACTGCATCAACGTACCATCATGAATGGCCAGTAAAACATGCCCTTTTTCACAGCTCAGCATCATTTCTTCACGGGAAAATGGCCATTTGTCTTTACCCATTTCAAAACGGCTTACCGTTTCAATGCCAGCCAGAGCGCTGGAACTAACAGTCAGCGCGGCCAAAAATAGTGCCAGTTTTTTCATCAACATTTATACCTTCAAACAAAATAGTAAACAGTTCACCGCCAGATCGCGGTTCATGCCGGTTCCATCGTGGCAAATACACTGACAGCAATCAGTGCCAGTGCTGACAATACAATTTCCACCAGGGTGGTGGTCACAAAATGCTGTCGGGAATGAGAACCACTTTCCCGGAAACGGGGCACCAGCCAGTAACGATTGAATACCGCTATCCCAACCATGGCACTGACCAGCAGAATTTTTACCAACAACAATTGGCTGTACAGACGGAAGCTGTGCAATGGCCAGCCCAACAGCAGTAATGAGGAACACAGACCACTGAGCAGGACGAGCGCCACCGCCAGATGACCATAACGGGAAAAACGCATCATGGTTCGGATTGCATCATAGCGCCAGGTCATATCGTGTGATTCACGCATCAACAGCACAACCGGATACAATCCCCCGACCCAAAACGCCGCAGCCAACAGATGGATGATCTGATTGCCACGTTGCAGGATTCCCATTCCACCTTCAAGAATCGCCGCATGTCCGACAAACGCCAGGCCCACCAGTTGTAACAGAGCCAACACCCATAAACATTGTTGACGTATCCGGCCTTTTAATACCAATACCAGACAGGCACACAATGCCAGCCCACACTGCCACTGCCAGGCACGGCCAAATCCGGTGTGCAAAACAGCATCCCAAATCTCGATATGCAGAATGTCACGCCAGCCATCCCCCATCAATCCGGTTTGTACAGCCAGCAACAACAACGCGGAAATCAGCGTCAACCAGCAACTCACCGTCAACAGTGGCTGTAAACGAAGCGTGAGTCGTGGGCGATACCGTTTGGGTGTCAACAGTGTGGTATAAAATCCTGCGCCAGCCAGAGAGATCAGAGCACCAAAATGCAGCCAGCGACAGACGATATAGAAAACCGTCAGTGACATAGCGTCACACTAAAATTATGCATTGTACTTAATCGTCCTTGGTAACAGAGAGCCATCAAGCGATCAGATGGCCGCAAGGATACCCCGCCTGTCTGACAGTGTCGAGGTGATAACAGCTATCAATACATAAGCAAACTTGCTTATCCCCGCCTTCTGCATTATTTTTGCGGCAAACAATCGGGAGAACCCAATGAGCTATAACCTGGCGATCCTGCCACAGGAAGAAAAAGACAAAGTGAATGTTGATATGGCAGCCGCCGGCGTGGCATTCAAAGAACGCTACAATATGCCGGTCATTGCTGAAGCCGTTGAACGTGAACAGCCAGAAGCGTTACGGGAATGGTTCCGTGAACGACTGGCTCACCATCGTCAGTTATCACTGTCTCTTTCCCGCCTGCCATATGAACCGAAACAAAAATAATCCACGGTAAAGAGGCCAAATGATGTTACGTGTGATCGATACCGAAACCTGCGGTTTGCAGGGAGGCATTGTGGAAGTGGCCTCTGTGGATGTTGTCGACGGTAAAATTGTCAATCCAATGAGTGATTTGATCGCTCCGGATCGCCCAATCAGCCATCAGGCCATGGCTATTCACCGCATTACCGAAGATATGGTACGTGGAAAGCCCACCATTGAGCAGGCAATTGGGCGTTACCAGGGAAGCCCGTACTATGTTGCACATAATGCCAGTTTCGATCGCCGGGTATTGCCGGAAATGCACGGCGACTGGATTTGTACCATGACCCTTGCCCGTCGTCTGTGGCCAGGTATGAAATATGGTAATCAGGCATTACGTGAGGCGCTGCAACTGGATGTAACCCCACCGGAAGAGCTGCATGCCCACCGGGCATTGTATGACTGCTATGTCACCGCTGCACTGTTGATTCGCATCATGCAGTTTAGTGGTTGGGATGCTGTCGAGATGTTTAACCAAATGCAAACAAGCAGTGCCGCTGAAAATGTATTCCCTTTTGGTAAATACCGTGGTCAGCGCATTGACAGCATCGGCAGAAAAGATCCGGGGTATTTACACTGGCTGCTGAAAAATATCCCTGATTTAAAACCCGGTTTACGTGGGGCTATTGTACGGGCATTGGGGATAGATAATCCGTAAACCAGATACCTCCCTGTCCCTTTTGATGTCATCTTACCGGAATAACACCGCGTTTCTAATGCTCACCCTTTGACATCCTCTCTACCCTAAATGAACTGCACCTTACTCAGTTGGATGTCAAACTTTTGGGATGCAATTCAGTAGGATGGGTGTTACAGAGTACCTAATAAATAGCGTTGCAGGTGATCTGCAACGCACTTAACGCAGATTAGTGCCCTGGCAAAATCCCATTCGCCAACGCGATCAGAAACGCATACTCCATTGCGACATCTTCCCACACTTTAAAGCGCCCGGATTTGCCGCCATGCCCGGCATCCATATCGGTATAGAGCACCAACAGGTTATTGTCTGTTTTCAGTTCCCGCAGCTTCGCCACCCATTTTGCCGGTTCCCAATACTGAACCTGCGAATCATGCAGGCCGGTTGTCACCAGCAAATGGGGGTAATTCTGCGCCTTCACCTGATCATAAGGGCTGTACTGTTTGATGTAGTGGTAATACTGCTCATCAGCAGGATTTCCCTATTCATCGTATTCACCCGTCGTTAGCGGAATACTTTCATCCAGCATAGTCGTCACAACATCAACAAACGGGACCTGTGCCACCACACCGTGGAAACGATCCGGGGCCATATTGATAACTGCGCCCATCAGTAAGCCACCTGCACTACCACCCATCGCATAGAGTCGGGCCGGATCGCCGTAACCTTTTGCCACCAGCGCATCGGTGATATCAATAAAGTCATGGAAGGTGTTCATCTTGTTCAGCAAACGGCCATCGTCGTACCACTGCTGCCCCATTTCTCCGCCGCCACGAATATGGGTTAATGCAAAGACAAAGCCCCGATCCAGCAAACTCAGACGACTGGCACTGAAATCTGCATCCATGCTGCTGCCATAAGAACCATAGCCGTAAACCAGCATTGGATTATGGCCAGGCTGATAACTGTCTTTGCGGTACACCAGCGATACCGGAACAGCAACACCATCACGTACCGTAATCCAGTGACGTTCACTGCGATAATGGCTGGCATCAAAACCTTTTACTGCGGTTTGTTTCAGGATCTGACGTTCCCCGCTATCCATATCCAGCTCATACAGCGTATCCGGAGTGGTCATGGAAGAGTAACCGTAACGCAGTTTGCCGGATTCCGGTTCCGGGTTATACCCCAGCCAGGTGACATAGGTCGGGTCATCAAAAGCAATGGCTTTCTCTTCCCCGCTCTGCCAGTGGATCTGCCGCAGACGGGTTAACCCCTGCTGGCGTTCTTCCACCACCAGCCAATCACGAAACAGTGTGTAATCTTCCAGCACAATATCCGCGCGTGGTGCAATCAATGTTTGCCACTGTGTATCGGCAATATTGTCGGCGCGATAGAAACCAAAATTCTTACCATCGCGGTTAGAACGCAGATAAAAATGCTGCTGATAGTGATCAACACTGTATTCGTGATCTTTACGTCGTGGACTGAACAGTTGGGGTTCTGCATCCGCAACATTGGCATCCAACAGCAGAATTTCACTGGTTGTACTGCTACTTAGAGAAATACCAATAAACTGTTCTGACGTGGTTTTGTACAAACCAACATAGAAGGCATCATCTGTTTCTTCGTAGACCAACTGATCCTGTTGTTGCGGGATGCCCAACGTGTGACGCCAGACCTGATATGGCAGCAGGGTTTGTGGATGCTTGCGGACATAGTAAAGCGTCTTTGAATCATTCGCCCACACCATGCCCGGTGTGACGCCTTCCAGAACTTCATCGAACCAGCTGTTGTTCTGTAGATGACGGAAACGAATGCTGTAGATTCGGCGTGACAGAAAATCCTCTGCCAGAGCCAGTACCTGGTTATCCCGGCTGATTGTCATACTGCCGAGGGAATAAAACTCACTATCAGCAGCTCGCTGGTTAGCATCCAGCAGGATTTCCCACTGTTCAGGTTGCCGGGTTTCCGCTGGCTGGCGGCTGTAAATTGCGTATTCATTCCCTTTTTCGTAACGGCTCTGATAGCGATAACCGTTTTTCACATAGGGTACGGACTGATCCCGCGGGGGAATACGGTCAATAATTTCCTGTAACAGTTCATCCTGTAACGTTTTTTGTGGTGCCAGGCATTGCTGACCATACTCATTTTCTGCCTGTAACCAGGCGAGGACATCAGGATCCTGCCGCTCATCATCGCGCATCCAGTAATAGTTATCGCAACGCGTATCGCCGTGCAGCGTCATTACATGAGGAATTTTTTTTGCTTTTACCGGGATCATTTTTCTTTCACCGTTACTGTGTCTGCCTGTAAGACTGACAGTAACCTGTCTGATTTTCCAGAGAAAATCGTAGTTTGTCAGGCAGCGTGCAACTGACTGTCTTTTTTAACTGCATCCGGGGACGTCGTACGACTCGCTTTAGGTAATTTGCCGCTGCTCAAAATCTGTTTCAGCGCATCTTTATGCTCAGCCAGATGCAGTCCCAACGTTTCCCGCTGTTCTTCGTCCAGCACCAGTGGGCAGGCAGATAACCAGTCAGCAAGAGTTTCTGCCATATCGAGCATTTTGTCGTAAGCATCTGCTTCTTTCTTGCTGGCAAATGTCATTTTCTCCTCACCTTTTCTGACCACAACATATTTAATTTCAACAGCCATTCTCTATCTCTTTCATTATACTGTGTATTTATACAGTGTATCATTTTCGTGATTTTGCTTCAATTGTAAAGATGCGTACGCAAACGTTTTCGTTTATACTACGCCCCGCATTTTTTTCATTCATTCAGGTAGAAATTATGACGACTCTTGGAACTGCGCTTCGTCCTGCGGCGACCCGCGTAATGCTGTTAGGCTCAGGTGAATTAGGCAAGGAAGTAGCACTGGAATGTCAGCGTCTTGGTGTGGAAGTTATCGCTGTTGACCGCTATGCAGACGCTCCGGCAATGCAGGTTGCTCATCACAGTCACGTGATTAACATGCTGGATGGCGAAGCACTGGCAGCCCTGATTAAACAGGAAAAACCTGATTTCGTCGTACCTGAAATTGAAGCCATTGCTACTGATACCCTGGTAGAGCTGGAAAAACAGGGTCAGCGCGTTGTCCCTACCGCCCGTGCGGCAAAACTGACCATGAACCGTGAAGGTATCCGTCGTCTGGCTGCCGAAGAACTTTCTTTACCAACTTCCGGCTATCGTTTTGCCGACGGTAAAGAAGCCTTCCTGACTGCTGTTGAAGAAATTGGTTTCCCATGCATTGTTAAACCGGTAATGAGCTCATCCGGTAAAGGCCAAAGCTTCATTCGCGAAGCTGCTGAACTGGATGCTGCCTGGGATTATGCTCAGCAAGGTGGTCGTGCAGGTGCAGGCCGCGTTATCGTTGAAAGCGTCGTTAAGTTTGATTTCGAAATCACTATGCTAACCGTCAGTGCTGTTGATGGTATCCACTTCTGTGCGCCAATTGGTCACCGTCAGGAAGCAGGTGACTACCGTGAATCCTGGCAGCCACAGCAAATGAGCGAACTGGCTCTGCAACGTGCACAGGATATTGCCCGTAAAGTGGTGGAAGGTCTGGGTGGTCACGGTATCTTTGGCGTTGAGTTGTTCGTCCATGGTGATGATGTGATCTTCAGTGAAGTCTCCCCTCGCCCACACGATACAGGTCTGGTAACACTGATTTCTCAGGACGTGTCTGAGTTTGCTCTGCACGTACGTGCATTCCTGGGTCTGCCTGTTGGCGCGATTCGCCAGTATGGCCCATCAGCGTCTGCCGTTATCCTGCCAACACTGGACAGCACCAATGTGCAGTTTGCTGGGATTGAGCACACCGTTGGTGCAGGTCAGCAAATCCGTCTGTTTGGTAAACCAGAAATTGTTGGCCATCGTCGTCTGGGCGTCACTCTGGCAACCGGTAACGATATTGAAGAAGCCGTGAAACGCGCTGTTGCGGCAGCAACCAGTGTGAAAGTTAGCGGTTAATCGCTGTACGTTCTCTGAATATAAAAAACTGCATCCTACTCAACCAGATAACCGGTTTTTCAGATGCAGTTTATTTTCCTTATGATACGCAGCTAACTCAGCGTACTCCTGCTACCGCTTCCTGAGCCAGACGAGTAATACGATCATAATCCCCTGCCTCCAGCGCATCAGCCGGAACCAGCCAGGAGCCGCCAACACACAGCACACTTTTCAGTGCCAGATAATCACGGTAGTTAGCCGGAGAGATGCCACCGGTTGGGCAGAAACGTACCTGTGGGAAAGGTCCGCCAATAGCCTGCAACGCTTTCACACCACCATTCGCTTCCGCAGGGAAGAATTTAA
>Ga0157359_1000774_pt1 | contig 12213 bp, 8 predicted proteins | sample AttcapACBM3_FD_111482 | JGI IMG/M metagenome (GOLD analysis project Ga0157359, IMG submission 111482) | Fungus gardens microbial communities from leaf cutter ant in Botucatu, State of São Paulo, Brazil - Atta capiguara ACBM3 | ecosystem: Host-associated > Fungi > Mycelium > Unclassified ...
TCAGAAGTGAAACGCCGTAGCGCCGATGGTAGTGTGGGGTCTCCCCATGCGAGAGTAGGGAACTGCCAGGCATTATATAAGTGAAGAAGCCCCGCACGAGAGTGCGGGGCTTTTTTACGTCTGAATTACGCTTTATTTAGCAAAATTGTTAATGATTTTCCCGCTTCCTGCAGCGCTATCACCGGCCGGCTTTCTCTCATAATTGCCAGCAACTCGCTGATTTTTCGATAATTAGCGACATGGCTCACAAATATAATCTCGGATTACCCCGCCTTTACCTTCGGTAGACTTAAATGCTTTACTCACTCCTTTAAACGCTGTTGATCAGCAAGGAACAGAGGTAAGGCATGACACCCACCAATAATAAAACTCAGCCGGATGATACAAAGAAACGTATCTGGGCAATCGTCGGCGCGTCATCGGGCAACCTGGTTGAATGGTTCGACTTCTATGTCTATTCATTCTTCTCGCTCTACTTTGCGCACATCTTCTTCCCAAAGGGTGACACCACAACGCAGTTATTGCAGACAGCGGGCGTTTTTGCAGCAGGATTTTTAATGCGTCCGATTGGCGGCTGGTTATTCGGCTATATTAGCGACAAGCATGGCCGAAAAAATTCGATGCTGGTTTCGGTCTGTATGATGTGTTTTGGTTCGCTGGTGATCGCCTGCCTGCCCGGTTATGCAGCGATTGGCGTAGCCGCTCCCGTCATTCTGCTGCTGGCGCGTATGTTTCAGGGATTATCGGTGGGTGGGGAGTATGGGACTAGCGCAACCTACATGAGTGAAGTCGCCCTGGAAGGACGCAAGGGATTCTATGCCTCTTTCCAGTACGTCACGCTGATTGGCGGTCAGTTAGCGGCGGTGCTGACCGTGGTGGTCCTGCAATTTGTGCTCACTGATGCAGAGCTGCGCAGCTGGGGCTGGCGCATTCCGTTCTTCCTCGGCGCACTGCTCGCCGTTGTCGCATTATGGCTACGACGGTCTCTGGAAGAAACGTCAGATAAAGCCAGCCGCGAACATCGTGATGCGGGTAGCGTCATCGGGTTACTGCGCAATCATACCCGTCCCTTCCTGATGGTGCTGGGTTTCACCGCGGGTGGATCCCTGAGTTTTTACACCTTCACCACCTACATGCAAAAGTATCTGGTTAACACATCAGGCATGGATCCAAAAACGGCCAGCGGGCTGATGACCGGGGCACTGCTGGTCTTCATGCTGATTCAGCCAATAATCGGTGCGCTGTCAGATAAAATCGGTCGTCGCACTTCGATGATGATCTTTGGTGCGGGGGCGGCGATATGTACAGTACCCATTCTGACCCTGCTGCAAAACGTGCAAAGTCCTGGCGTAGCTTTCCTGTTAATCATGCTGGCCTTGTTGATTACCAGCTTCTACACCGCCATCAGCGGCATTCTTAAAGCCGAAATGTTTCCGCCGCAGGTGCGTGCTCTGGGTGTCGGGCTATCATACGCAGTCGCGAATGCGCTGTTCGGTGGGTCGGCGGAGTATATGGCGTTGCTGATGAAGCAGCAGGGGATTGAGACCACCTTCTTCTGGTATGTTTCAGCGATGGGTGCGGTAGCCTTTCTGGTGTCGCTGTTGCTGCACAGACGCGGCAAAGGGATTACGCTTTAACAAGGCGACTGACTCAGATTCCACAGGGTAATGCCGCGGGTTGCATCCGCGGCATCCCACACGAACGCTTTCCAGCGCCAGCCGCTGCCATTCGGGCGGCTGTCATACCACTCTTTTTCCGCCCCAATACTTAATGAAAACAGGATGCCGATAGTCTGGTTTTGACGACCAGAAAGAGGCTGACGCTGCCCATATTTATTGCCTGCAGCAGCCAGCGCGGCAGAAGCGAAAACATGTTCCGCTTTATCCCGTCAGGTTCGCTGATCTTCCGCCATATCGACGCATCCACTGCACAACAGCACAGCAACAGGACACTTCGCGTAATGAATGCCTCTATGGCCGCAGCGATTAAAGAATACGGCTGATCAGGCGATCGATACGTATCCGACGCAGACGGCGAATCAGTTTCCGCACTTTAGCCGGATAATCGGCAATGCTTTCAAGCTCACGGAAATGCGTCACTATCGTCGTGTTCTGACGGATTAACGTAAGCTCTTTCTCACGCTGAGCCGCTAACTCATGATGAGGATCGTGAATCAGCACCGCATTTTCCAGATCAAGCCGCCATGCACGCGGGTTGAGGTTATTACCGGTAATCAGCTGCCATTCGTCATCAACCCACATCCCTTTAAGGTGATAACTGTTTTCACCATCCTTCCAGAGTCTCACGACCAGCTGATCGGTCGTAACATAGTAGTGCAGACGGCTCATGAAACGACGCAGATTGATTTCATACAGGTAAGGCAGCGCGCCGATAATTTTGAATGGCTCATCAGGCGCAATGTAGAAATCATTGGCGGTTTTATCACCGACGATGATCTCGACTTTTTTCCCCTGGCGCAGCAGATGAATGATATTACGCACCAGCAGGGCGGGCATGTTGAAGTAAGGGGTACAGATGATCAGCTTCTGTTCCGCACAGGGCATCAGATGGAAAATGGTTTTATTGAGCAGGCTATGCTTGCCCAGACCGACCAGTGGCGTGACCGTCAGTTCATCATTGCCGGCATTGCCTTCAAACTGGTAATTGAAACCCCGGAGATCCTGACGGAACTGGCGTGTCTCATTTTTGATTTCAGGACTTGAGGGGCGTTCTGCAAAATCGAGCCGGTTGACGGCTTCTGCAGGTTTAAGATTCAGCGTGATCCACTCATACATGGTATCGGTCAGTTGGGGATTCCGGATAACCTGATAGCGATCATACCGATACTTATCATGCTGATGCAGGTAGACATCATTGATGCTGGCACCGCTATAGAGCAGCATATCATCAATAATGAAGCCTTTTAGATGAAGCACACCCAGCGCTTCACGCGTATTAACCGGAATGCCATAAACCGGGATGGCAATATCCGGATAGCGTGTGGCCATTTCGCAATACCAGTCAGCATTGGTTACGCCTCGTGCTGCGCCAATTCGGCCACGTTGCGCGCGGTGCCAGTCGACCAGAATGGAGATATCCAGCGTTGGCCGCGCCTGCTTCGCGCTATAGAGCGCATCCATAACGGCACGTCCGGCGTCATCATTTTCCAGATAAAGCGCAACAATACAGATGCGTGTCTGTGCGGTCGCTATTTTCTCCAGCAACGTCTGGCGAAACTCAGCAGGCGAATAAAGTGTCGACACATCCGCAACGGATTGTGACAGTTTAGGCAGCTGTGCGAGGTGTTGTTGGTGTTTGTTACGTTTGAATTTAGACAACATCACAGTGCACTTCTTCTCTGTTCATTGCATGGCCTTTTGCCATCAAATCAGGGTTATAACCACAAATAATAACATCAACTCCGTCAATTCGAACGTTTTTTACCTTTCTCTACAAGGTGGGTTGATCTCATTCTGTAAGGACAATTTCAGGCTGACAATACCGTCATCCAGTTGAATATCAACATGAAAGTTAAGTTTACGGGCCAGCGTAATCATGCCGCGATTATGGGGCATCGTGATACCGTTCAATTGTTGCAAGCCGTGATGTCGGGTGTAGCGGATCATCTTTTCCAGCAGACGACGGCCCATCCCTAACCCTTTCAGGTCAGAACGGACCAGCACCGAAAACTCCGCATCAATGTTATCCGCATCAGAGATAGCGCGGGTTACACCGATGATCTCAGGTCGTCCCTGATGCTGACACACCGCTACGATCGCCATCTCACGGTCATAATCGATCTGGGTCATATTGGCGAGATCATCATGGGTGAATTCATTGATTTCACTGAAGTAGCGGTAGTAAAGGTCTTCTTTGGTCACCTGGCTAATGAAGTCGCGCAGCAAAGGTTCATCTTCTGGCAGGATCGGCCGGAACAGGCAGAATTGCCCATTCTTTAATTCCACCTGCTCCTCAAGATGCTGAGGATAAGGACGAATTGCCAGCCGCGCTTCGTTATCGCCATCGAACGGAGCCAGCGTCAGGGTGACATCCAGCAGGGTAAAATCATTACCCGCTGCCAGTAGCGGATGAATATCCAGTCGCTGGATCTCCGGGCAATCCACCACCAGGTTAGAGACCTGCACCAGCAACTGGCTCAAACCGGGGATATCCAGCGGATTCAGGGCGCTACGGCTGCGGATTTTTCCGCTCTTGATTGCCTGAATCACCAGATAGCGTGCCAGTGTCATATTCAGCGGAGGCAAGGCAACCGCAGCCTGTTTATCGGCCTGCCATTCAACGCCGCCTTCGCCCAGCATAATGATTGGACCAAACAGGGCATCCTGTTCGACCACGACCCGCAACTCCTGCGCGCCCGCACGGCTGGCCATGCTCTGAACCAGCAGCCCTTCAATACGCGCCTGCGGCAGCGTCTGTCTGACCCGATCAAAAATGGCCTCAGCGGCATGCTCTACTTCGCTGGCATTGCGCAGATAGAGCATTACACCCTGAACCTCCGACTTATGGGCGATATCGGGTGAACGCAGTTTCAGCGCCACCGGATAGCCAATCTGATCGGCAATCGCCACAGCCGATGTGCTGTCGCTGGCGATCCAGGTCGGCAGTGTCGCCAGTCCGTATGCCTGCAATACTGGCTGCACTTCGTGCGTATCCAGCGCGGTAACGCCGCGCGACAGCGCCTGTGACAGCAACTGGTGAGCCTGAGCGCTATCCTGCTTCAGTGTTGTGGGCAGGGCAGGGGTTTCACGCAGCTGCTTCTGGTTACGGCGATACTCAACCTGATGCATAAAGGCGGTGACGGTGCCTTCCGGCGTGCGCCAGGTCGGGATGCCCGCCTGCGTGAAGGCACGACGTGCAGCCTGGGAAGAGAACTCGCCGCTCCAGTTGGTCAGCAGCGTCACCAGCTTACCGCGCGGGTGACGGGCTATGGTGTCGATCAGATGTGCGGCCGTTTCAGTTGCGGGCGCGACCGCGCTTGGCGCATGAATAATCATTAATGCATCAAGTTCATGGCTGTTGAGCAGAATCTCCACACAGGCGGCATAACGTTCCGCTGTGGCGTCATCTTTTAAATCCAGCGGATTACCGCGACCTGCACCCGCGGGTAGCAGCGCCTCCAGTTGCTGACGTGTCTCATCGCTGAGCTGCGCCAGTTTTCCGTTACGGGCATAGAGTTCATCCAGCGCCAGCGCGGCAGGTGCGGCTCCATTGCTGATGATCATCAGCCTGTCGCCTCGCAGCGGGCGCATATGGCTTAGCGATTCAACGGCGGAGAACAGCTCATGGGTATCCTGGACCCGCAGCAACCCGGCGCGCTGAATGGCCGCATCCCAGGCGGCGTCAAGGCCGCTGTGGGTGCCAAGCAGCGCCTGGGCTTCGCGGCTGCGACCACTCTTGATGATCAATATCGGTTTATTCCGCGAGGCACTGCGGGAAGCGGAAACAAAACGACGCGCATCGCTGAGGTGCTCAAGATAGAGCAGGATGGCGCTGGTCTTGCCGTCACGCGCCAGGAAGTCGAGCAGGTCATCGACATCGGTATCCAGACTGTCACCCAGCGCAATAAACCAGGAGAAACCGAGATTACGCTGCTGCGCCCAGTCGAGAATGGTATTAGAGACGGCGGCGGACTGAGAGATAAACGCGATGCGGCCTTTCTCAATTGGCACCGGCGAGAAGCTGGCATTCAATCCCTGCCAGGGCGCCAGCAGGCCCAGACTGTTCGGTCCCAGCAGACGTATCTGCCATTTACCTGCGCAGGCTTTGAGCTCGGCCGACTGGCTGGCTGGCGCGGAGAGGATAATGCAGGCCTTGCAGCCTTTTTCGCCGAGCTGTTGCAGCAACTCGAGGTTACGTTTGGAGTGGGTACAGATCACCGCCAGGTCGGGCGCGAAAGGTAAGCTGTCGATGGTGGGCCAGGCCAGCACGCCGCTCACTGCTTTATATTTTGGCGTCACCGGCAAAACCGGCCCGCTAAAACCGCCCGCCAGCAGGTTACGCATCATAAAGTATCCGGCACGCCCGGGCGTGACCGAGGCACCAATCACCGCAATTGATTTAGGTCGTAACAGCGCTTCCAGTCCGCGTTGGCTCATCTCGCCCTCCAGAGATCGGGATTTGCGTGATTGTAAACGCTTTTTGCTGGCAGTGCTTCCGGGCAGATCGCAGGCTGAAGATCCGGATCTGAGGGTTGATCAGCCCTGGCGCTCGCCTGCCGGAAGAAGAGGGATGCGGTTAAGCCTGTCCCGCGTGATGCGGTTTCCCTGCCAGGTAGGCCGCACGGAACTGATCAAAATGATGAGATAGTGCTTCTGCCGCCAGCCGATCGCCCGCCTGCGCCAGCAGCGCCGCGGCCACTTCAGCGGTACAGTGCTGACCTTCACCGTGCGCCTCCCGCAGTGTATAGCGCGAAGGGGTGCTCACATCCAGCGACATCACCGGCAGGGCGTCGAGCCAGGGGCTTTTGCGGAACATCTTGCGTGCTTCGGTCCAGGTGCCATCCAGCATAATAAACAGCGGCGGCTTGCCGCTGGTGGGTGGCGTTGTCAGCACCTCGCGATCGGGATCCGCATAGGCGGCCGGAAAGACGACAAGCGGCTGATAATCAGGATTGCGCACGGCCGCCAGCAGCAGCGGATCCGGCTCGGTGCGTGACCAGCCAAACGCCTGGGTATCCGGCAGAATATCGGCAATCAGACGCCCGGTGTTGCTCGGTTTCATCGGCTCGGTATCAAACATCACCAGGCAGAAGCGGCTACGGGAAGACGCAGGCACGATCTGGCTGCAAAGACAGTTGGCTTCTGGCAGCAGACAACCCTGGCAGCGAATGACACGATTTCCACGCGCAAGGAACGGACGGGTGGCACGCGCCAGGCGTTCGGTGCGCAAGCGCAAAACAGCATTATCAGACATGAGGTTTCAGGGCAGGAAAAAACGTCAGTGTAATCGAAGCGCAGGTGAAAAGGAAAAGGCCAGACTGGCTGGCCTCTGAATATTACAGTGATTCATCCAGCCATTCGTTAAACGGTGCCTTGGGCATGGCACCATTCAGCATGTCCACCCGCTCGCCGTTCTTAAACAGCATGATGGTAGGAATACTGCGAATGTTGAAACGGGCGCTCAGGGCCGGTTCCGCTTCGGTGTTTACTTTAATAAAGCGGACTTTCCCGCTGCGCTCGCTGGCGACATCTTTAAACACGGGCGCAAAATTGACGCAGGGACCGCACCAGGGCGCCCAAAAATCGATCACCACCGGCAGATCGTCCTGCAGATATTTGTCAAAGTTAGCGCTGGTGGCATTGACCACCTCGCCATCAAACAACGCATTTCCACAGCGGCCGCATTTCGCCGCATCGGCAAGGCGTTCTTCAGGAACGCGATTGGTTGCCTGGCAGGAAGCGCATACCGTATTCATAGGAACCTCTGAGGTTTAAAAGTGTCAGTCTGGTAATTGTTGTCCATTATGAAAGAGGGCGGATTCCTGCTCAATCTGGATTGCTCTATAGGTTCAATAGTTGATAGCTAAGCGCCAGCACATCAGGTAATCTGCGCGCTCTCAATGCAGGAGGAAGATATGAACGACGAATTTAAAGGCAAGAGCGGCAAGGTTAAGGTGATGTACGTGCGTGGCGAGGACGATAAAAGTGCGCGTGCGCCGAATCCTCGTACAGGCAAAGGTGGTCACGCTGCTGCCCGCCAGGATGATAATCGTCGTTCATCTGGCCCCCGTACAGAACGCAGTCAGGAAGGTGGTCGCTCCGCGGGGCGTCGCAGCGACGACACTGGTCGCAGCAGTTCACCGCGCCGTGACGAAGGCGGACGTGGCGCGCCACGCCGTTCAGACGAGGGTGCAGGTCGCCGCAACGATCGTGGCGATGATAGCCGTGGCGCCTATGGCAGCAGCGACTCCCCATGGCGCACCGTATCACGCGCGCCATCAGCAGACCGTGCTGCATCGCCTGAGAGTGATAAGCCCGATCATGGCGGCATCAGCGGCAAGAGCTTTGTTGATCCTGAGCAGATCCGTCGTCAGCGTAACGAAGAAACCCGCGTTTATGGTGAGAACGCCTGTCAGGCACTGTTCCAGAGTCGTCCGGAAGCGATTGTTCGCGCCTGGTTCATTCAGGAAGTGACTCCGCGTTTCCGTGAATCGCTGCGCTGGCTGGCGGCGAACCGCAAAGCCTATCACGTGGTAGAAGATGCAGAGATCACCAAAGCATCAGGCACTGAGCATCACGGTGGCGTCTGCTTCCTGATCAAAAAGCGTATGGGTATGGCGGTTTCGGAATGGCTGAGCCAGGCAACAACCAAAGATTGCGTACTGGCACTGGAAGATGTCAGTAACCCGCATAACCTGGGCGCGATTATGCGCAGCTGCGCGCACTTTGGCGTAAAAGGTTTGCTGGTAAACGATGCCTCACTGCTGGAGTCGGGTGCAGCAGTGCGCACCGCAGAAGGCGGTGCCGAGCATGTTCAGGCCATCAGCGGCGCAACTTTCAGCGAAGGTCTGGAAGCGTTCCGTAAAGCGGGTTACACCATCGTGACCACCTCCAGCCATCAGGGCACGCCGCTGGCGCAGGCTAAGCTGCCGGAGAAAATGGTGCTGGTGTTAGGTCAGGAGCGTGAAGGTCTTTCTGACACCGCGTTCAAACAGGGTGACATGAGCCTGTCGATTGGCGGCACCGGCAACGTAGAAAGTCTCAACGTTTCGGTCGCAACCGGCGTACTGCTCGCCGAATGGTGGCGTCAGAACGCATAAAAAAACGGGCCGAAAGGCCCGTTTTGCTTTGTCACGTCAGTGCGCGCCACCGCCGCGACCGCCTGCACCAAACGGCGGACGGGCAAACCAGATCAGCACCAGCAGGATCAGGAATACCCCCGCCGATGCCCAGAAAATTTCATTCGCTGAAATGATCAGTCCCTGATTGGTAATCTGCTGCGCGATATACGCCGAGGCCTGCTGCTGCGTCATTCCCAGGCTCTCCAGCTGGCTATACATCTGCTGTGAATTAACGTTGTACGGGGTAATTGACTCGGTCATATAGCTATGATGCATCGACTCGCGATTCGTCCACATCGTGGTTGTAATCGACGTGCCTACCGAACCAGCAAACGTACGCATAAAGTTCGACAGGCTGGATGCTGCGGCCATGCGCTCCGGCGGCAGTCCCGATAGCGTAATCGTGGTCAGTGGCATAAAGAAGCAGGCCACGGCAAAGCCCTGGATAAACTGCGGCCAGGCTGAGGCACCAAAGTCCATCCCCGGTTCAAATGTATACGCGCGCCAGTAGAAGCAGATGGCATACATAATGAAGCTGAATGTGACCAGCCGTCGCATATCGAGCTTATGCGCAAAGCGACCAATAATCGGCGACAGGATCACCGGTATGATGCCTACCGGTGCCGACGCCAGGCCAGCCCAGGTTGCGGTATAACCGTAAACCTCCTGCAGCAGCTGCGGTAACAGGACTATCGAGCCGAAGTAGAGCATGTACGCCAGACTGATCGACAGACAGCCAATGGTAAAATTGCGCGACTTAAACAGGGACAAGTCAATGATCGGGTGATCATCCGTCAGTTCCCAGACCAGCAGGACTGTGAGCGCAATCAATGCCACGACCCCTAACACGATAATCTCGGCCGAGTTAAACCAGTCGAGCTCCTTCCCGCGATCCAGCATGACCTGTAAACAGCCGATCCCCACGACCAGCAGCACCAGCCCGACCATGTCGATCCGCCGGATTTCGGTTTTAGTTTCCCGGCCACGCAGAGTTTGCAGCGTCAGTATGACCACGGCCACACCAATCGGCACGTTGATAAAAAAGATCCAGCCCCAGTGATAGTTATCGCTGATCCAGCCGCCCAGTATCGGGCCACAGATCGGCGCGACGATGACCGTCATCGCCCACAGCGACAGTGCCAGACTGCGCTTAGCGGGCGGATAGTTGTTGAGCAGCAGACTTTGCGACAGCGGGATCAATGGACCCGCAACAATCCCCTGAATGACACGGAAAAAGATCAGCATCTCCAGGCTATCTGACATACCACACGCCCAGGAGGCGATGGCAAACAGAATGGTCGACCAGGTGAACAACTTCACTTCACCAATGCGCTTTGCCAGCCAGCCGGTCAGCGGGATCGAGATCGCATTCGCGACACCAAACGAGGTGATTACCCATGTACCCTGAGAGTTCGACGCGCCCAGGTTCCCGGCAATTGTAGGGATGGCCACGTTGGCGATGGTCGAGTCCAGCACCTGCATGAACGTCGCCAGCGACAGCGCTACGGTCATCAGGACCAGCGGCATCCCTTCAAGCGGTTTTTGTGCCATTACAGCCTCCGCGTCATCATCCGGCGTTGGCGCGGACAATATCGGTGATCAGCTGATTGACCGGCGCAAGGTCAATCGCCAGGGCATTGCTGCTGTAAGCGGCCTGCTGGCGGACGCTGGTAGCCAGCACACTGCCTTCGTTGCTGGTGGTATCGATTTTAACCAGCGTGGAGAGGCCGATGCGCAGTGGATGTCTGGCGATATCTTCCTGATTCAGTTCGATACGAACCGGCAGGCGCTGAACCACTTTGATCCAGTTACCGGTAGCATTCTGTGCAGGCAGCAGAGAGAAGGCGCTGCCGGTGCCCATATCCAGTCCTGCGACTTTGCCATGATAAACGACGTCGTCACCGTAGATGTCGGCAACCACGGTGGCAGGCTGACCAATGCGTACGCCAGCCAGCTGGGTCTCTTTGAAGTTGGCATCGACCCACAGATTCGTTGCAGGCACGACAGCCAGCAGCGGGGTGCTGGTGGAGATTTGTGAACCGACCTGCACGCTGCGACGTGAGACAAAACCATCCATCGGGCTGCGGATCTCAGTGCGCTGCAGTGCCAGCCAGGCATCACGCAACTCAGCTGCGCTCTGTTGCACAGCTGGCTGATTCTCCAGCGAGGTATTAAGGATCATCGCCTGATTAGCATTATATTGCTGAATCGCGACATCCAGCTGCGCTTTAGCCGTCGCGACAGCGTCCCGGGCGTGCTGCAACTCTTCACGGCCAATCAGGTTAGCTGCACCCAATGGCTCACGACGTTTCAGGTCGGCCTGTGCCTGCGCCAGCGCAGTTTGCTGCAACGTAATGCTGGCCTGGTACTGTTTGCCATTGATCATCAGCTGATGCGTCTGACGCACGCTGGTGGCCAGTGCCGTCTGCGCTTTTTCAAACGCCTGTTCAGCATCCGTCTTATCGAGTGAAACCAGCACATCGCCCTTTTTGACGAAATCGGTATCTTCAAACCAGACTTTGTTCACGCTACCGGAAACCTGTGCCATCACCTGCACCTGATTACCTGCAACGTAGGCATCATCGGTTTCCTGAAAATGGCGCAGGACCAGGAACCAGTAAACCCCCCAGGCAATACCAATCAGCACAAAGATCAGCGCCAGCACAATGAGCACACTTTTGCGCTTCTTCTTTTTACTGGCTGACGGTTGCGGACTTTGTGCTTCTGCCGTTGCACTCATGACTTTCTCCACGTTTTCCATTTAGACGGGCAGCAGAAATCCATTTCTGCCAGCGCCCGAGTCGAAAAAGCCAGCGACTAGGCGCTGGCCAGATAAAAAAGGAAGTTAAAATAACGATTTCGACGGGTGATTGTGTCGCACTTATTGCTATTAGCGGGACAGCGAGGCGATCAGCTGATCTTCATCCATTTTATCAAGACGATTAAGCAGCTTACGGGTAATACCTTCCAGCTGGGATTTCTCATCGACTGACAGCGACGACCAGAGATACTGCAGGCTCTGATGCTGAGGGGGCAGCAACTGACGCAGGAACTCCATGCCTTTATCGGTCAGATGCAGGTGCAGGCAGCGACGGTCGTGATCGCTTTCGCGACGCTCAATCCAGCCGCGCTTTTCCAGCTCATCGGCAATGCGCGTCGCATTGGTGCGTGAAGAGCCAAGGGCTGAACTGAGTTCAGAAGGCTGAATGCTGTGGTTTTCCTGCGCATCCAGCGTAATCAACGCCATGAACAGGGTTTCATTAATCCCCTGTGCTTTCAGCATCTTATTACGGTTGTCCAGCAGTTTACCCTGCATATGCATACAGAGACGCGTCAGAATAATTTCCTGTAACGGAAAATCCTTATGGCGATTGGCACGGATGTTTAGCATCTGCTCAATGGGAGTAAACGAA
>Ga0157359_1000775_pt1 | contig 12203 bp, 10 predicted proteins | sample AttcapACBM3_FD_111482 | JGI IMG/M metagenome (GOLD analysis project Ga0157359, IMG submission 111482) | Fungus gardens microbial communities from leaf cutter ant in Botucatu, State of São Paulo, Brazil - Atta capiguara ACBM3 | ecosystem: Host-associated > Fungi > Mycelium > Unclassified ...
AGACATGCGTAACAGCGATCGCAGCATGTTTACCGCCGGTGTGGGGATTTCACCCTTCAACGTCGTGCATCTCGACCTGACCGGCATGGCCGGCACAGACCGCAGCTATGGCGCTGCCGCGCAACTTTCTTTCACTTTCTGATTATGAACAACGCGGGCTGCCGGGTGCAGCCCGTCTGTTAACCGGAGAATAGCATGTCAAAAAAAGCCCTAAATCTTTCTGCCATTGTGCTGGCGACCACGCTTACAGGCTGCAGCAGCTTCATGAGCGGTATCGGCCAGTTTGGTTCGCTTAATGACGGCCATCCAATGCCTTCAGACGTTAAAGACCAGACAACAGCGGAAAAACGCAATCAGGTGAGTGATGCCTTCGGGCCCATTGCCATACCTGCCGATACGGTGGCGATGCGTCTGAAAGAAAAGTTTGGCTTTGTATCAGACGGGGACGTGGCTGCCGCACGCAACAGCGGCCAGGGGAATGCGGGCTGGTCAGCCTCAGCCATTTCAGAGGGCACCAGCTGGTCGGCAGAGCCCGGCAGTTATTACCGCATGTCCAGGAACTGGGCCGGAAATGACAGACTGACGATTGAGGTTAGCCGTACGTTCAAAGGCACGGGTGCCACCGGCAACAGAGCCGGGAGCTTTGTTGTATCAGCGTATATCTCATCCGATCCGGAGCACGTCACTGATGCATGGACGAAGCGACTCTTCAGCCAGATTCATGCAGCAGCACGCGGTGAAGAGTAGTAATGCTGTCAGCCGGCACCGGATTGTCCGATGCCTGAGGGCCATGAAAGAGCATGCTGACTATGAGGTGTTCTGCGCGGAGGAGGCTCACGTTCATTACGGTGATCCGTTTACCAAACGCGACTTTATTTACTACTGGCTCAGGGGAGCATCGGGAGGGGGCAGCCCTGTAATGGCGTTTAAGAAATCTGCCGTGCAGCCGCAGCCGGCTGTCGTCTCAGGCACCAATCGTCTCCCCTGCCCATTGCGGCGGATTTGCATCTAGTCTGGCCAGAGACTCGCTCATGGCTTAGCCTCTCTGCTTATCTGGTAAATCGCAAACGCGAACAGACCACACGACCTCGTAAATTCCCGGCTATATTCCAGGCTTAAGACATGCCGGCCCGAGCGCTCAGCAGATGATCTGCTTCCCGCATATGTGTACATGTCGATGCTGTCACTTTCTGCTTATGGCGCGGAGCGGACAGGCTGACTGAGTTGATGGTCCGCAATGAGCGATCACCAGACGGTCGTAATTGAGTCGCCATGGAGTTTGCTAACGATGCCGTGTGTCAATCAACTGGGAACAGGTCATTACAGCTATGTATCTTGGATAAAATAAGAATTGATTAGCAGGCAAAACTATGAAGATCTTGTTCTAAAAAAATCAATATATTAAACTGACTTAAGTTACTCCGTTAATAAGCGCCCGCTATATGAATACTGATCTTGCTTTTCGCTATGCAAATGCTGAAACATTTTTAAAAATGCTTGAAAGCCAAGAATTATGGTTTACCGACCTCCGGAACATGAATGATTGGGATGAGTATTCTGCTGGTTATAGGATTGCTAAAAATGTGATAATAAATGAATTTCCAAACCACATTCAGGTGCTAGAAAACATCTCACGTAATCAGATGCGCGACGATTTCATGATGCTTATTTGTTCTCTTACAAGTGATGGAGATTGTTTGAGCATGTGGCGTGGGTATGGGGATAACGGTAAAGGTGCTGCCGTTGGTTACAACACATTTGAGATAGAGAATCATCATCTCTTTAATCGGTATCTACAAAAGCTATCCCCTATTCAAGGTAAAGCTAAGTTTTATCCCGTTATCTATTCAGAAGAAAAACTTAAAGAACAAATAAGGTCTTACGAGCGTAGATTATTCACACTTCGTGATGATATTCCACAACATATTGTTCATGATATCAAGATATTTAAGTCTCGTATGTTTGGAGATCTACTTACAAAACTATGCACTTTATATAAAAATGATTTTTTTAAAGATGAAAGAGAAATTAGAGGATTTATTGAAATAAACAATGTCGTAGATCCATACGATATGGGTAAGCGTAATACTGATTTTGGTGATGCACACTACCATAAGATTAGCTCATCCTTCCATGGTATTCCATCAATCAAAGAAGTTGTACTGGGACCTTTATATGAGGAATCAGATGAATACGTTCGTTCAAAATTGGAAGAAATGGGATTAAGTGGTGTAAATATTAGACGCTCCAGAGGTACATATCGTTGATGAGACTAGACCAACAGAATTATGGTTGTTCTGTAGTGGGTGTATAAGCATGCCCACAAGCATTACTATTTTAATTTTCAATACCTGACCTGTCAGCAATTTATTTATATATTGTAAAATCTCGACTTCCGCTTCTGGCATGTAACAGACAAGCACGTAGCACTAAAGGTCTGCTATGAGCTGTGAAAAGTGGAAGTTCGCAATTATCCTCACCACTGATAAGTAGCTTTACTTATAATACAATGTGTTAGCTAATGTAATGGGAGCTGCACAGTGTATTATAATTGGATGCTGTAGTTCATATGTGGGAGCATATTATTGTAAAAAAACCGGCTTGCACCGGTTTAAACTCACACGTGATAATCATTTGCCAAAAGTTTTATGCAAAATATGAAATGCTAATTCACTCCATTTCTCTTTTGGCTAATTCTTCCCATTCGTCGATGGAGTTATTATAAGGAAATACCTCTTTAACTATGAAAGGAATGTAGCTTTCTTCAGCGTTGTGATGTATTTCATTACTGATATTACTGGTGATTCCGAATTTTACGTCAGGGTCGCTTTCAGAGAAAGCTATATGAAAAGGCTGTTGGCTTAAAGCCTGTTTAATTTTACTTGCTTGCTCTGATGGAAGTACTTTAAGTAATTGTTTAAATGTTTTTTTGTTAAAGTCCAGAGAAATAGCCATTTCAATATCTCCGGGTATTGTAGATACGCACGTGTATGACCGTTCACTCAATCGACTAATAAATTTAGTGTTTATAGCTGGGGCACTAAAAGAACCATTTTTAACCAAACCCATTTTTCGAATGTGAATTCCAAAATCAGGCGCATAATTAAAAACAGCCGGATTAGCTTTAATATCTGGATTTAATATCCTAAATAATTTCTCCCAGTGATTATCAATGTCTTTTAAAGAAAATCTGAGTATTGGATGGAGTTCCCGGATGCTATATAGAACAAATTCATTCCCATTGCACAAAGCATACATTTCCGCCCTTATTTCTGGATGTATGGCATAGCTATAGGCTTGCTCGACGTGCATGCTTTTGGATATTTTCTCATTAGGAGCCTTTGCATCAAGAATCCAATATGGTCGGTCGTTAGAAAGAAAAACATAATCCGGTACTATTGAGATTTTTCTTGGCTGGGAACCTATTGAGACAAATGGATGTGTAAGCGTTTTGCTCCTGATTACACGGCTATCTCCTGATGATTTATAACCAAGAGCTTTAATAATTGGTAAAATCAACTCTTCTCTAACTGAATCCTCTTTAAATTCATCAGAGCTTAGTAGGTTAAAATCAAAATCATCAAACATATTCCCCTCCCCCCCCTACATATATCTATTTGACAAAGAATGTGTAATTCACGTTATTCAGTGCCATTGTAAATCACTATAGAATAAAAAGATAATTACAATTGGTTGTGTTATCTTATATTTTGATTTATAGCACAAAAAATGCCCCTAAAGGTTGTGTATTGCGATAGTTAAAGCTGATCACATTTCGGCAGTCAGTCCAAGATACTTATTTCAACATGGCTTAGGTTTGTTTACCGTCGATGAAGATAATTGTGCCCATAGTACGATGCTTTCAACCGGTATGATCTGTTCCTCAATGATTCACGCAGTACGAACCTAGCAACTTCCGCTTCTGGCACAAGGCGGACAGACTGACTGAGTTGAAGGTCTGCTATGAGCGAAAAGCGGACGCTAGCTTAAAGGCAAGACAAACATTGTGATGTGCTAATTAACGAAGAGCTGAACAATTGCACCATTGCACAGATGACCAGTGTACTTGTGGTGAGTTGTTCACTTTAAGACACATTCCCTTGATGTCCGGGCAAGGTAAAAATGAAGTTTGAGTGATTTCAGAGTTAGATGTTGCGACTTGGGCGTACTTTTATAGTATATTTATAGCAAAAATTTAAGGGGAATTATCATGAATAAAAACGGTTTTGATCAAGCCATCCAGGTAGCGTTCAAAAATGCGCAAGAACTTCTCCCCGAGGCAAAAGGTTTTACTTTGGAAGAAATATTAATTTCTGAAAACGGGAAGAATTATGAAGTAACGCTTAGTTATATAACCCCTAATATTCATCTTGGAATTAATGACCAGCAGATGGATTCACAGTTGAAGATCAATCCTCTTATGAGAAGATTGATGGGTGAAACTAAATCATACAGGACTTTCCTAGTGGATACTAAAACATTTATGTTCCGAGGTTTCCGAATGATTCGGGACTAGAGTGTGCATAATGCTACCAATTAACTCCCTCATTCTTGATACAAATTTACTGCTTCTTTTTATAGTAGGCCGTGTTGACGGTGGCATTCATATTAGTAAATCGAAGCGGCTTAAAAAATTCTCACTAAAAGACTTTGAGAAAGTCGAGTTGGCTGTGATAAGTGCAAATAAGGTCTCAATTACCCCTTACATTGCAACTGAGGTTTCAAATCTTATAGATATGAGTGGTGTACTTCACAAAATGATGATGGAAGAGGCTAAGCGGGTTATAGAGCTATTCGAACATATAGAAGTGGATCTTAGCAGAGATACCAATGAGCACTTTGTCTCTTTTGGAATCACTGATAACTCGTTAATAAATTTAGTCCGAAAACATGTTGTTATGACTGATGATCATCGGCTTACGTCACTATTATACAAAGAAAATGCAAACAATGTGCTAGTTATAGATTATAACTGAGTTGGGATTTTGACGTTACAACCTACTAGCTCATTCAAACTTACCAGAGCCGCCAGTAAGAATGCGGCTACTTTATGTGTATATCAAGCATAGGCTTAATGACGTCTGCTTCTGGCACCCCATTGTCGTGGGTAAGGAATAAAAGATAACTTTGAGCGAGGAGCAGACGTTTGCTCTACCTATTTATATCAACTATTCCGCTCAAATTCTTTAATTATATCTTCCACTTTTAGAATTACATTATCTATAATTCGTTGTGCGCTTTCTTTACTTGTGTATCTTAATTCACCTGGATAGTTTCCGCTTTCAACTAACTCTGAAAATAATTTATTTCTGGATGAATCATCCGGGATTCCAGCTTGATCACATAAAGCATCAAACGGACTCGATACTCCGGTGAGAGCGATGATTTCCGAGCCTTTCAGTGGTGATGTAAGTATCACTTCACTTTGTCTATCTTTGAAATTAAAAATAGGTTTTGCATGCTCAGGATGTCTATTCTGAAAATGTGTGGCCGCTTCAATAAATTCAGAACTCTTCCATAATTCACATATATTTACAACAACTTCACTTTCTGTAGGTGTGTGCTCAAAAATTGCCCCAGAAACAGCGTTTACTTTAGAAAGACCTTTGAATATCTCGGCAAACTTTCTATCTAAAGTCCAGCTCACTACTCCTTCATTTTTTTGGTCTTCCAAAACGATTTCTTCAAGTTCACCTTGGTGAAGAAAACGCTTTCTATAGCAAGGTGTGGTGACAATTTTGAATTTTTCATTCAAATCTTGGGTTGCTTTCAATAAATCCTTAGCCAGTAAATCACGTTGATCCTGATCTTCTCTCCATCCATTCTGCCACTTTGAGAGTGCAAAAAAAAATTCATCAGTAAAACCCATCTTCATTCATTCCTTTCTTATTAAGGGGTAAGTTAAACACCTTCATATATTTTACCTAACTATATATTATTTGAATATGGCAATGTCCGCTTCTGGCACAATGCAGACTATCATCGAGCTAAGGTCCGCTATGAGCGAAAAGCGGAAGTTCGCAGTTAATCTTAAAGCCAAATAGTTGCATTTCTAACATTGCGGCGCGTTAATCAATTGGGAGCAGATCAATTAGAACATAAAGAAAAAACCCAAGCATTACTACAAGTCTGACATAAGGGCCAAACACATAACCCGTTCCCAGTGATTCACAAAAGGCGAATTATTGATTATTGTATTAAATATAAGGTCTTTAGCAGCATTTTTATCTCCGGAAAGTCGTAGTACTGAGTTATATAGAGCTAAAAGCACAACTAACCTTGCACCAGCTTCTTTCGAGTATCTTAAAGATAAATCAAAATCGTTAAAATGTTTTTCCACTCTTCGTTTATGTGCATCATCCCAATCAGCAGGCGGAGAAACAAAATACTCAATAACTCCGGGCTCATCATTTTTGCCAAGCAAGTATCTAGCCGATATCCACTGTTCATCATAATAAGGGCTATCGTCTAAATAGGGATGTATGATCTGTTCTGCTTCATTCTTTGCAAAGACTTCCCCTTTACCATCCATATTACAATCTCGACAAGCAGGGACCAGATTAACAGGCAATATAGAAAACTGAGGATAATGAGCTTTAGGCAAGTAATGGTCTAAATTTCGAGGGCGCCCGATCCCACCACAAAATGGGCATTTTTCATTAGCAGCAGTCATCAGAGCATCATAAATAACTCGAGCAGGCTTTTTCTTTCCAACAACATAATTACCATAAAGCTTAACAAAATCAGATTTCTTTAACCGACCTACAACGATGGGGTCTTCCTCATCTTTGTTTTGCAGTGGTTGTAGTGTATAAAGTTCACCAGTTGATGCCGATGCGCTATATGAAGCTGCCAGTGTTTGCAAATCAGTTATTGCTTCATTTACTTTAAGCAACAAGTCCGGATTACCTGTTATACCTTCGCTGCAGCTAGTCAGCATATCAGCATATGTGTAAGCAGGTTGTTTAAGTTTCAACATCACTTAACACTCCGATCTCTGTGTGTGACAAGCGCTTTTAATATAGCTCGGGCTTCAACACCAAGCTGGTTACGATACTCATCGACTATCTCCTCATATGTTCCGCCTGACTTAACTGATTGGACTAATAAATCGTGAAAACCGGATTTAACAACTTCAAGACCAAATACCTCTCTTGTTAAAATTCCTACATTCTCACCAAATGTTTCAATGTCTGGCCTGTAAGATTCGGTAGATAATCTTGAACGATTGATTTTCCAAACACATCGTTTAGGGACCTCTTGAAGTACCACAGGTGAGTGAGTTGCGATAATAGAAACACCATTTCTATCCAGTAGCAAATCAGACAGCGCACGAATAAAAGCAGACAGCAACGGTGGATGAAGATGGCTTTCTGGTTCATCAATTAGCACTAACGTTTTTTCTTCCACCGTTGCGACTAAACGTGTGAGTGTTAATAATACAACCGCGTGACCGGAGCTCATTCTTTTTATACGTTTACGTGCTTTACTAACGAGGATCTCATTATTATATCCCGCTAGATTTTTCAGCTCCATGTTTGCAAAATTTTCATCTGACTCCAAAGTATCAATCGCCTGCAGCCATCTTTCACGTTTAGGAATCTGGCTAAAGCATAGCTTCAAAGCTTGTAGAAAGTCTTCATGAATATCATTTAGCCCTTTAAGCGACTCTCCTTTTTTTTTCAAACCTATATAAAAGTAGCAAGTTCCTTTTGATGGATCAGGCTGTTCACTTGGTGGCTCAAATGGATCAAATGCGCTAAATGACACAGAGACTAAGCTACTAAAATAATCATTATCAATCGGGTCATCACTCCACCCCTCCAGATCATAAAATTTTGCATTCGACCTTCCTTTACTGGTAATAGCTTCAATCATTCCGTTTAGAATTGTCGTTTTCCCCACACCATTACGACCTATGATCGCATGAATATTGGTACTTGGTTTTTCTCCTACTTTCACCTTAAATGATAATTCGATATCAGAAATTTTATCTTGTGGAGGGCGAATGAACTTAAACTCAAAATTAGTCAGTGGGTTCTTTCCCTCAAGCACCCGCGCAAACTGCCCTTTAATAACAGACAAACTAACATACCTAAGCAAAGACGTTTTAAAGACCTCCTCATCCTTAACAAGATCTATAAGTTCTGGCGCATAAGCTATATCTTTGAGCGACTCAAGTAACGAAAATTTGACGGATTCTGATAAATTCGAAATTTTCTGATAATAGTCGACATCCTGACCAACGGAAAAATACCCTTCTGGGAGAATCTTAAACCTGCTCCCTAACGTAGAGTAAGTTGATTTTTCGGTACTTTGTCCTTGAAAGCCAATCTTGACATTCCCAATTTCATGTCGCTCACCTTTCTGATCAAACAGATACATGTAAAACATTGTAACGAATGAAAAGTCATTCCAACGATCTACATGCAGGTAAGCCGTACTAATGCCTGAGGCAGGCATACGTTGCTCTCGGGGTACAATAATGATATCCATATAATTCCGAAAATCTTATTTGTTTAGACCTGCTTAATTATATCAAAAGCAATAACAGAAGTGTAAATATATTCCTCGTGAAATTTAAATATAAAATAAAGCTCAAAGATTCCGTTTTCGGTTATGCTACTAAATAAAGGAAGTACCGTCAGAAATTTTAATTATTAGCTAAAATAATTTGCATGTTAGCCTCGGTTGGACTGCACCCAACAAATTGCCACAAAAAGATTCTAGCAAAGGCAGCTTCTGGCACGTAACTGCCTATCAAGAAATTAGGTAGGGTAGCTGGCCCTGTCCCGGAATCCTGCTTCATTAAGAAAAAAAATTACGGCATGATATTCACTTCCTCCAGCGTTCGATGACCTTTTCGAAAGCGACATCGCGCCAAAGCGATTTCCACTCGTTATGAACTTTAACGCTTTGGGAATGAGGTTCTGGAACCGGCAGTGGCATTTTGATAACTGCAGGCAGTAATACCGCATCACCTACGACCACGCACTCACCTGGAGCCAGGTTTGGTAAAATCTCGGTGATTCCATTTGAATTGTCTGGAAATAGTCGTCGCACATAAGACTGATCGGCATCATTTGTCAGACGGAGAGAGATGAAGTTGTTGCATTGCGCAAAAACTGTTTCTGATACCTCTGAGGGACGCTGGCTTACTACCATCAGGCTCAAGCCATATTTTCTGCCTTCTTTTGCTATGCGCTCAATAGATTTCCTGGATGCCCGATAGGATGCGTGTCCGTCCCTAGGTACATAATTGTGTGCCTCTTCACAAACCAACATCACCGGGATGTCATTAAGCTTGCCGATGGCATGCTGCAGCTTTGAATAATGGAAGCAAAAGTCAAAAATCAGACGAGAGATCAGACTGACTGTAACGCTGAGCACTTCAAATGGCACCCCGCTTAAATCGATGACAGTGACGTTTGATTTATCCAGATAGCCAATGAATTGTTTCATCAGCATCTCAAAGTCGTCTGTAACATGTGCATTTCCGTTAACTTTCTTGGCATTCAAAAGAAACCGTAGCCGTTTATCTGTAAGTTTCGACTCCAGCCGCGAAGCAAACCTATTGAACTCGCCACTGAAAGGACCGACGGTTGCCTTAGTTGCTCCCGCAGATGAGGTAGCGATAAAGTCGTGAATTTTGTCAAAATAAATAGTTCGATCGGTGACAAGATCTCCATTAGCCAGCTTTGGTTTATCTTCCCCAACCAGTCGACCAATCACTTCTCGATTCATGTTTTCTATGTAGTTGTAGACTTCCTTAATAGAGAAATATACAGGCGTGTCATACGTAACTTCCGGAACGCTCGGATTATGCTTTTCTTTGTTCAATACAACGGCATGCTTAAACTGACTAACCTGATTATGGGAGTTATTCTCATTACTTTCGATGAACATGCTCTCAAGTTCTTCTGAGTTCATTAGCCAGTAGGGCAGTTGTAGAGTATCAATATCGAGTCGGGCGAGAGTGAACGATTCTTCTTCTTGCAAACTGAATGCAGCAGAATATTCATCATGAATATCGAAAATCACCACATGTGAATTATTCTTTCGACCTTTATTGTTGTTTTTATATTCAGCAATTCCAACAATTCTCTGCAAAACGCTTGCAACTGTGCATGACTTACCACAGCCCGTGGAACCTACGATAGCAATGTGTTTACTGAAGAATCTGTTACCACTGATCATTAGATCTGTGTCTATATTCATGGAAAGCTTGCCGAGAGGGAAGTCGTGCTCATTATCAGCTGAAAAGATTTTGTCTAAGGTGTCATTTTCAGCAATGAATGCATGCTCAGTGGGGACCGGCAACAGGATACTGCTGCGGTCGAAATTTTTATCATCTACCAGCGTTCCGATAGCCTGGCACTCAATCAGGAAACTCCAGGCCGGCTTGCCTTCTGCATCAGTGGTGTTAGTACCTTTGATATTACGGATGGTGACAATTGTAAAATCGTGATTACCTTGGGCAATTTTCAGGAAGCGACCAACCTGAAGGTTTTCTTTATTTGTTTCAAATTTCTCAAGACTATCTACTGCAACGATGACAGCCTCTGGCGCGCACGACAGTACAGCTCCGATTTTAGTAGCCATTACTGATCCCCATCATATATTTAACTTCATCAAATTTTTCGGCACCCAGAGTCTCAAGATTTACATCCTGAAAATCCAGTTCTGACACATCTCCATCTCCTATTACAAAAAAATCATCCGCCTTAACTTTGGATTTAAGATTTTTGAAATCCTCCCAGCGAATAAAGCGAAGAACAAATTCTTTTTTATCTCGGGTAACAATAGGCTCACTGAAAAATTTTTTTTCGGAGAAGAATTTGACATGGCGTCCGATATTCGGAATCACATCCTTATCGTATAAGCGTTCTGCAATATCATCAAAGTCGGATTGAGAAACATCCAATATAAAAATGGGAGTGTGGGTATGAGACTGTTTGAAATGAAATTTATCAATAAAGGATTTTATAAACAGGACTATCTGGCTATCAAACTCTTCAAGGATTTCAGGAAAAACAGCTAAGAAACGTAGGCGCGCATTTAAACTCAAATTTTCTTTCAGTTGCTTTCGTCGGGAATCCAAAACCTTCTGTCGCGTCTTTAATGCAAGGGTCCATTGTGATATAGCTGTTGATCTAATACGACGCAGTTCTTCCAGAAAGAACTTCCTGGTGATTTTCCTCAAATTTTCATCATGTTTGATGCTTCGTTCACCTATTATCTGAATGGCATTAGGGTAAAATAACGTTTCAACCTCACTCTTGCTGAATCCCAGAGCGATAAGAAGTTTAGTATTCTCCTCCATCAAATCGTCATACTTTGGTGTAATCGTTATTGAGAATTCTTCTAGAAACGCTTTAATATCAACACCTTCTGCATCACCTATGAGTGTTTTTAAGTTTTGATTACTAGAATTCAGAGCACTTATAAGTTCAACATCGGTTATGGTCACCGTGGGGCTATTTGGGAAGTGTACGAAGAGATGATATTTTATTTTTGCAGTTGGATTTGACTTAAAGTGTTTCATCATCTGAAGCAAAGGGTCATAAAGTATGCTTATGGAATACTTAGACTGCGCCTCATGATATTTACATTGTATGGCTTTAGTACCTGAAAATGTAGCCACCTCAATATCTTCTACAATTCCTTCAATTGTAATTTCCGCCTCATCTGCCGCTTTAAGCAGTTCAGAGAGCGTCATATTAAACTGATACAGAAATCCTTGGATGGTGTAATCGGCCGAACGTCCCATTTTGACCTCAGTAAGTAACAACGTTAGATGCTGGCTGCAATTTCACATTGCGTAACAATATAACCTGATAACTCAGACTATGCTAGATTGACTTTAATAATGTTAATGAAATCGTATGGCCCACAGCTCGTGGTGATGAGAACTTCAACGCTGTTGTATAAAGCTCCATCGTCATCACGGTGCTGCCCTAGAGGCTAACACCATATCAAAAGATAAAGACGGGCTTCAGTGTGACTGCTCACAGCTAATCAAAAAGTGATGTCAGCAACGTCTGCTACTGGCACAATGCAGACTATCATCGAGCTAAGGTCCGCTATGAGCGAAAAGCAGTCATCCATTACGCAAGAATCAAATATCATTCAATCCTGGCAATGAAATGAGATATTGTTTCCCCCAGCCTCAGAAGAAAGTCGTTTCGCGATGGATGAGGCTC
>Ga0157359_1000777_pt1 | contig 12184 bp, 11 predicted proteins | sample AttcapACBM3_FD_111482 | JGI IMG/M metagenome (GOLD analysis project Ga0157359, IMG submission 111482) | Fungus gardens microbial communities from leaf cutter ant in Botucatu, State of São Paulo, Brazil - Atta capiguara ACBM3 | ecosystem: Host-associated > Fungi > Mycelium > Unclassified ...
CACTGCTGTGAGGGACACCAACATGAATCCAGGTGTTCCTCAGTGCAAAAAGTGCTGGAAATAGGGACACTCAGCAGGAGTCTGTCAAATTCAAGGCTCAAAATATGCCAAATATAATAGGCCTTATCTTACTGACAATCATCATGACTTTGCATGGTGTTGTAAAGCTAATGATAAACTCAACCCTTCCAGATTGGAAACCAAGAAGGGCGAACCATGCTTATATTTGTTCAAGTATCTCAACTGTAAGGGTTCTCATGTTGTTGACTCTGTAGAATGTCCATTCTGAAAATACTGTTTCAACAAGGAGTGGCACTCCAAAGAATACACTAAACTCCAGAAAGCCAGGAGAATATCAATCTGTTCAAACGTGAATGACTCTGCAATATGATTTTGAGTGAATTGAAAATATTTTCACAAAATGTTCAAAAGAACAACTTTATCATTAACACAATCCTTGAAGCTAATCAAGACTTCGACATCATATTCATCTAAGAGCCATTGTGGATGACTATTAGAAACATTCCAAGCACTTCAAATCCTGAAGGCATTCCTCTACTAGGTGTTCCAAATCATCCCAACTGGCTAACATTTGCTAGAGACCCCTGTTCGCCTAATGACTCGCCAAGAGTCATTAGTTACATCAATATTTGTCTTTCCTCCCTTTGATTCTCTCTTTGAAAAAACATCATTAATCATAGAGACATTCTTCTTGTGTCCTTTTTCAATAGCAATTCTATCTTTTGGATTATAAATGTTTATTATGATTCATCTCATACTACCTTAAAGTATCTTAAAAATGCTAAGGTCAATATTTCAAACCTTTTAATCATGACTGGTGACTTTAATTTTAATCTTGAACTATTATTTTCCACTAACCGTGTTTCTACTAGGTATTCAGATTCCAACACGAGGTCTAATTCAGTTATTAACCTTATATTCTTACAAAGTGGATCAACAGAAATTAATACCTACTCTATTCATCCAGATTTACACTTATTGTCTGATTACACTCCTCTTTCAGTCACAATTGCTATTAAAGAAGAAAGTATTGATTTGTTTAAGTCTTCTATTGTAAAAAACAGCAAGGAAGAGAAAAACTTTATCAAAGACATCTCAGTTGCTATCAAGAACATCGATATATCAGATTTATCTGATCATAGCAAAATTGAGGAAGTTACAAACTCGCTTACATCAAGAATCAAATTTGCATGGAAGACGAACGCTAAACAAGTTCAAATTATGAAACATTCCAAAAGCTGGTAGAATAACAATTGCAATCATGCTCTGAACAAGTATAGGACAACAAGAAATTTGGAAAATTAGAAAGTGTTCAAAAGCACAGTCAAGTTCACAAAACATATATTTTTTGATGACAAAATTCAAGAAATCACTAACAAAAAACATAGACTTTGGAAGCTTATGAACTGGGTCAACAAGTATAAGTTACCCATTATTGAATCCATTAAGTATAACAACTGTCAATGTCTTGAAATTGATAATCTTTGGAATATTCTCTACTCCATATTCAATACGGTACTTCATCATCAAGTCGATGTTGATATTCTCGATGAAATCACTGACAAGCCCATTTTGTCTTGGCCTACTTTGTTGAAAGAAGAGTTCAGACTTGCACTAGCCAACTACAATAACTCATCTGCTCCTGGCCCTGATAAGTTGTTGTGGAGTCACTTGAAAACTATTTTCAAAGATGATAATTGTCTCAATGTCATTATCAGCATTGCTAATGCTTGTATCAAAGTAGGATATTGGCCCTTGCATTTCAAAAGATCTACTATGGTTGTAATTCCTAAACCTAACAAGAAATCATATGACTCTCCCAAAACCTTTAGGCCTATCATCCTCCTCAATACAGTTGGCAAGCTCATTGAGAAAGTCATTGGAGAACACCTCCAATTCAATATGGCTTCAAACAATTTTATCTATCCTAGTCAACTCAGTGGTCTCAAGTTTAAATTTACAATTGATGTGGGAGTTGCTCTTACCCACATCATTCTAACAGGTTGGGTGAAGAACTTGTCTATGAGTACTCTCGCATTTGACATTGCACAATTCTTCCCATCACTTAACCACTGACTTTTATCCCTTATCATGAAGAAAGCAGGTTTTGACAATCAAATCGTTTCATTCTTTACAAATTACCTTGTGGATAGGAAAACAAACTACTATTGGAACAACTTCATATCTCCTGTCTTCAATGTCAATGTTAGTGTGGGTCAGGGCTCTGTGCTCTCTCCCATTTTATCTGCTTTATATCTTTCGCCTTTTATCTATATTATAAAAAAACGCCTAAAAAATTTAAAAATTCCTATTTCTGTTATCTCTTTTGTTGACAATGGTCTTTTTATCTCTCAAAGAAGATCTTTTGATACTTCAAACAGTTATTTTTACTATAGTTATAATATCCTTACCAATCTTCTCAAAAAATTTGATCTTGTTGTCAAACACTCCAAAACTGAAATTTTTCACTTCAACAAATCCCATGGTACCTTCAACCGTTCTCTGCTCAACTTCTCCCTACTAGGAGGCAACATTCTTTGACCCAACAATACTTGGAAATACCTAGGATTTATATCTGATAGAAAGCTGACATTCTATCAATATGTCAACTTTTACACGAACAAATCAATATCGACTGTCAAATCATCGGCAACTCAAATTGTGGCATCAACCCTTCTCAAAAGCGCCTCCTTTATAGGTCATGCATCCTTCCTATCATCTTCTATGGCTTTTAGCTATGATTCTATAAACGTGCTCCAATAGCTTATCATTTGAAAGTACTAGGAAAGATGCAAAGAAGAGCTGTGATATGGATATTAGAGGCCTTCAAAACACCTCCTTCATTTGGTATTAAAGCTATAGTGGGACTAATGGCCATTAATCTTTATCTTCAAAAACTAGAAGGAAGATCTCAGCTATGTACTTGCAAACTACCTCCTAGCCATCTAATCCGGTCACTTATTGATTCACAACTCAACTCCAATTCAGGTCTCAATATAATTACTCTTGATTCTCTCACTAACAGACAACAATCTCTGGTCAAGGGCCACTTGGTGGACTTGGCTAACAGAGTCAATGAATGTTTTCCATCCTTTAATCCTTTGAATTCAGAATTTTCTCCTAGTCTTAGAGTTATTGACAATTTCTCAGATTGCATTTCCTTCAATTTATTCAATAAAGAAAAAGACAATAAATTATGTGCCCAATTACTCAATGAAATGGTCTTAGAGTCCTCCTCATCTTTGTCTGTTACCATCATAGCATCAAGAACAATGTTGCTACATCTATTGCTCATATTCACACTTATGATAAGCTGCTCATTAAAACAATTCATTATGCTATTAATGTTACCAGCATGAAAGCAGAACTATTTGCCATTAGATGTAGTATCAATCAAGCTACGCACATTGATAATATTTCCAAGATCATCATTGTCACTGATTCTATTCACGTAGTCAAAAGAATTTTCGACCCCTCTGTCCATTCCTTCCAAGTTCAGTCAGTTGCTGTTCTGTCTGATCTTTACTATTTCTTCAACTGTTGTGCCAACAACTCTATCAAATTTTGGGAATGCCTGAGCCATCTCAAGTGGCATCTTCATAACAAGGTCGATAAAGAAACTAAAATGTTTATACCATTACCTCTCTACTCATGCAAAAATTCATGGGACTTCAGTAAGAAATATGAAAGCAATAACATTTTGAACATCTGGAAAATGATGTTCCAAGCTTCAAATCTCAAAGGAAATCAATTTTTGGATCTAGTAGATGATGATAACAATATTATTGAACTAACCTATGTTAAAGAGAGATCATAGCTAAAGATGTTTGGTCATTTGAATTCACTTTGTGCATGTGCTACAAGAGCCATTACAAATCATGCTCCTATTGGTGAATTCAGACTTAGGTTCTTCCCTAGGGAAGAATTCAAATGTCTATGCAATCAATATCCCATCGAAACAAGACACTATATTTTACATGATTGTGGCAGATTTAATGGATACTGGAATCCAAGGAGGAACTTGTTAAGCCATTTCATCATGTTCTTGGTATTTAATCCAAGTGCATTTTCATTTTTGAACTCTTTAGTTTAAGTTTCTTTTTCTTTTTCTTTTCCATGTAGTTTCATCCTGTTAAATATAGTTACAAAAGTAGCTACCACAGTTTGCCTACACACTCCATGTAATAAATTGCTGATTTTTTTTTAAAAAAACCAGTGAGTAGCTTATTTGTGATAAATAAACTACAATTTCTTTTCTATAAATAGCTATATTATAGTTGCCATAGACTGCTATTATTATTTTTTAAAATCAATAATCTATTATATGAAGTACAATAGCAGACCATATTAGATACAATGTAGCTACATTAAATAGAACTGAAACAAAGGAGAAAAGAAAAGAAATAAAAAAGAAAAAAAAGAGAAAGAAAAGTAAAAATTGTAATCATGACAATATTGTATTCTTATTTGGGTTATATTCTAAGAAAGGTATAAATTGAGAAATTGTTTCTCTTCTCAGATTCCAGCTCTTATTGAATCTTCTACAGTCATAAAAGATATGACATCTTGTTTTGATAGAATATGATCTACATAGACAACTGAAGTCTTTTCTTGGGAAAAAGTGAAGTCAATATTCTCCTATTGGAGTATAATTTGTGATTGCTCAAGTAGCTTGAACACATAATGAGTTGGAGAATCCAAAGTTCTCAGTCCACTGCCCTCCTTTTGTGTAAGAAGATTTAATATCTAAACAATTATTATTGAGTAATTTTAGAAAACTTCTTCTCTTGAAATTCAATAACTTGAAGTCCTTGTACTATTTATTAATGATATCATCACATTCTTTCTTCTTGCTGAAATCTTATAACATCTTATTAGGATATAATAGAATAAGATCAAATTTATTCATTTCTTTATCTACTTGAGTACATAAATGCTAGTTCTTGTCACTGGGACAATCCCAAAATTTGACTGAATTATTTGAATATTCTATAAAAAACCTTCTGAGATCTTCAGAAATTGCTATCAATTGGATTTGATATGGATATATTGCTGAATCAAAAATTTTTTGTGCCACATGTAATGTATTCATAATAATAATAATACAAAAAGTACCAGATATTCATGTGGCCTAATTAATTCCACATCTGATAGCAAATAGTTCTGCTTTCATTATAGTAACATTGATAGCATGATGAAGCATCTTTATTAAAGAATTGTTGAAAGAATAGATATGAGTGATAAACATGGCAATATTGTTTTTAAAAGAAAAACAATCAGAAAATGAATTGACTAATCTATTCCCTAGATGAATTTTTCTATTAAGAGAGTCAAAAGATGGAAAAATTTCATTAAGATGATTGTTAATATCAACAGTGGAACTCTTAATTGCTGTTTGTTGTTTTGTTATTATGCTTTCTAAAGAAAAGCAATATTGAGATAATAAAGGAGCAAATCTTTTCTCTCCAATAATTCTTTTAGATTGTGATTGTAAGAAAAAGTAGCAATATATAGTTGGTTTCTGCCACTCAACTTTTAAAGATGATAAATAATAGGAATGAGCCCAGCAATAACTTCAATTTCCATGGAAGATAACATACAAAAAGCCTCTAAAATCTATATCTCAGCTCTTTATTACATTTTGTTAAGTTTGTTAAGCAGATACAAAAGTGACACTTTGTTATAGAATCATAGAAGAAATCTATAGAGTGCAATGGGAAGAATACATGTTCTATATAGAAGACATTTCTGATAAGGTATGAGTCTACAAGTAGAATTGCCCAGCATTTTCATGCTCTTGACTGTGGATAGGGCTTTATTGAAATAGAAGTCAATGTGTTGGCAAAAAGTGAGTTTTCTGTCAAATATGAAGCCTAAATATTACCACAATATCTTCAGAGTAAGCATAGGACCTCCAATAGTCAAGAGATCCAGAGAAAGGGGATTGAAAACACTATGAGATCTAGAAAAATGAAAGACTTCAGTCTTCTTATGTTCAATAACTAACCCAAATTAGTTAAGAAGAGAAGAAACAATATTATAACTACAAAAGAGAAATAAATTAGTTTTTTTCCAAAGATTATTCTTGAGAAATAAGAAGTCTATTGTCTACAAAAGATAAGAAGAAAACTAGAATTTTTAGATTTTCAACATGTTTTTCAAAAATATAAAAAAGTGGAGAAAGATAGAGTACCAAAAAAACAAGCAATAGAGTAGAGTCTTGTCCAACATCAATATCAACATCAAAAAATGGAGAGAAAAAATTGTTTCATTATATACTGTGTTTTCCTACTAATTAAATAATTGGAAAAGAAAGTTGAAACTTTAGGGTGAAATCCCACTTTGTCTAGAATAAGAGAAAGTAGTTAATGATAAAGAGATAGAAAGAACTGGACAGTATAAAATGCCAAAGTGCTTGTTTGAATGTTCTTTGTCCAACCAGATTAAATAATATATATAAGAAACATATCTGTATTGGAGGTAGATTACTATTTAAGTTCTCCAAATTAATGAGAATATATGAAGTTGTTGGAGATGGTGTGAAACTGAATTCTTTCTCTAATTACTTTCTCAATCAATTTACTGAGTATGTTTAACAACACAATAGGACAAAAAGACTTGGATAAGTCATACAATGATTTGTTTGGTTTAGGAATAATTATCAATATCAATGATTTGAAATGCAAAGACTAATGTTCTAGATTAATACAAGCATTAGTGATGTTAATAATTGAAGTTAAACAATCATTGTTATTGATAATCCACTTCAGGATTTTCCATGAAATTTTGTCTAGTCCAGAAGCTAATGAGTTATTATATTTGCTAATGGCATTCTTGAACTCTTCTTTCCAAAAAGGCTTTCATATGGAAACAAGTTTTGAAGAGATCTCATCCAATATATCAATGTTAATATAATAATTATGTGCAGAGTTAAAGAATAAATATAAAGCTTGCTAAAGATCATCAAGCTCAATACAAGGTCTATTATTGAATTGAATCACTTCAGTGACCAGCAGTTTTTGTTTTTGAACCTAATTCATCAGGTTCCAAGGTTTTTGGTTTCTTGATACAATCTCTTGAATTTTATTGTCAAAAAATGTTCTTTTGGTTCTCTTAACTGTGTTCTTAAAAGTCTTCCAGTTCTCTAGTCACTTAGAAGATCTATAGTTTACCAGACTTGACTGGCAATCCTTGTTCTACCACTCCTTAGAATGTCTTACTATATTGACTTGTTTTACATGCTTATACCACAAATATTCTTGAGTTCTGATAAATTCTTGAACTGTAATCTCTAAAAACTCTTTACTTGTTAATTGTAAAGTATTGATTTTCTTGAAGTTCTCAATGATGTCTGAAGTAAAATTACTTTTTTCTTTACTATTCTTGATAATAGTATATTGGATATCTAGTATAACTTCTTTTAATGATCTGAATATTAACAACTAGAGAAGTATAATCTGATAAATATTATAGTTTAGAGAGAATAGAATGGTTATTGAGTTCTGAAGAGTTAGGTTATAGAAACATTATATCAGACATGCAAAGTCTAGATGCCAGTTTTTTTTATTTAAATTATCTTTTCATTTTATTTTCTTTATTTGGATTTAGGGTTAGGGTTAGAGTGATATCACAATCACACTATCACACATCAGTCACATTAGATGACATGGTCACAGTAACAGTCACAAGTCACAAGATCACAGAGAAGGGTGTAAAAGATTCTGAAAAAAATGACATCATACAATATATATTACACATGTTGACCTTAGAACAAACACATAGTCATTAGGATAGGCTAGAGAAGTAGTAGCACAGACCATTGTAGTTTAGTATATAAGGTAGACGATCCTATACAGAGTTCTCTATCAAGTTCTCTTGTGTTAACCCTAATACAAGGTTCTTTTCATTGATCTGCTGTAAGGTCTTTGAGTTATAACACATTAGATCAATGACTGAGTTTGAATTTTCACTATTATCTGCATATCTAGTGGAAAAATAGTAAGTAGGATGAGAAAAGGAAAAATTGAAAGTATTAGCAGTAAGTCACTATAAGTAGAATGGAAAATTTGGATTCCAATCACTATCTCTAATGTTGAAATTGCTAGTCATAATTAAAATATTGGCTTCAGTATCCTTAAGATACTTTAAAGCTAACTAATTAGAATCTGAATATACATTAGGAAGAAAGAAAATATCTCTGTTATTGAAAAAAGAAAAGCAGTGAATATCTCTATGATTAAAGATATCTTTTCACAAAGAGAAATACAAACTTGTTAGGCAGATATTGATATAAGAAATTATATAAGGATAATCATTGTTACTTAAAGAGGTTCTGGAAAAAGTAACTTAATTCAGATGGTTGGAAGCTCTTACAATTTTCTTACCTTCTTTACTTGATAAGCTAGGAATAGAATATAAAGTCAATTATGAAGGTTCTTGAATGAGAATAATATTGAAATCTTTATTAATTTCCAAAAGTATATCAGTGAGAAGTTTTTTTTTGAATATTTTGTGAAAAAACTCTGAGATTCTTTATAATCATGCTTATATACTACTCATGATTGAGCAAATTGACTTGTTCCTGCTATCATGGAGTTCTTGATACTTATTCAAATGCTAATCTCTGTTGAAGTAATGCTTTCAGAAAGAGCAATTTTTAGATTTAGCTTGATGATTGCCTTTGCAGTTGATGTATTTAAAAGTATAGGTCACAATTTCTACTATTTCATCTCCAATCTAGGCAGGTTAGTTTTAAAGTTTGCTTTACAGCACCAGGCAAACTGTCAGTGATGTTCACTCTTATGTGGACTATTGTACTTAACATACTTCAATCCTTAAGCCTGACAGGCAAAAGTAGTGTGTTCCTATTCCCAGAAAATTTTGTACTGAGAGACTCTAGGATTTATATTCACTCCTTGAATGGTCACAATGTGACTTCCTACATTAAAGCATCTGTTGATTAGATTCTTAGCCTTATATCCACTCTGAGCATCTCAAATATCCACTCAAACAATTGCTATATCAGACTTAGATGAAACTTTGATGACTCATGGTTTTGATACAAGTGACAAGTTGTTGGAAATATGATTGGCTTTAATTATGGATTCAACAAAATCTGAGATTATAGAGATGTTAGTATTTTCCATGAAATAAGAAATACCTATTATTTTCAAATAGGATTTCAATTAAGAGAGTCTTGGGGTTTCGATATCTTCAGAGTTGATGTTCTTAATATTCTTGACATAATTCTTGACTACCTGAAGATCTAATGATGATGCTATCTTGTTAATAACAATAGTAATGCCAATTGGTTTTGAGCAAACATAATCTGCTATAACTTCTGATTTGATGTTTTTGAGAGCCCTATTGAGGTTGACAATATGATTACTAGAGAAAGCTATAAGTTTAGTAATATTGTCCTTGCCTATAGGAAAAATAATTTGTTTGTATAATGGTTCTTTAGTAGTCATTTTGATTCAGAGTTTAGTCTTATCTGAATCATTGATGATTTTGTAAATATTTTCTATTTTTTTTGCCAGTAGATTTGGATAATCTTCCTTTAGCTTCAAAATATCAGTAACCTTAGAGTTTATCACCTGAGCATATGACTGTTTAATAATTGGCTTGACTATTACTACTAGTTTTTTTTTTCTTTTTTTGAAGAATTTTGACTTTTCCAACACTTTCTTAGATGGCCTTGTTAGGATGGAAGGAGAAAGCCTAACAATTTCTGCTGATTTGTTCTTGAATTTGTTTATATTAATGTTAGAAGAAGGAACATTTCTTGAAACCTTGGCAATGAACTTATAAGAAAAATTTTCCCTAAAAAACTTATTATTCTTGTCCAAAGAGAGTGTGTGTTACAAATTAAAGACCTTAGGGTTGGTTAATAAAAAGAATCTTGTATTAGGTTAACACAAGAGAACTCAATAGAGAACTCTGTATAGGATTGTCTTCCTTATATACTAATACCTAATGGTCCATGCAAGCTATTTCTAGCCTACCCTAAATGACCATGTGTATACCTTAAGGTCAACATATGTATCACATGTTGTATAACATCATCCTTCCAGAATCTTTTATACCCTTCCATATGTCATGTGACTTGTGACCATATTATCTGATGTGACCTGCTGTGTGACAGCATGATCTTGTCACTCTAACCCTAACCCTAACCCTAGTTTTTAAAATAGAATAAAGGAAAATAAAATAAAATGAAAAAAGAAAATAAGAAAAAGTTAAGTCCACTTCTTTTGTTCTTAACAGTATATTCTATCCAGTTTCATAGATGGAAGAAATAAAACTCTATACTACTTTACTAAAATCCTTGAGCTCAGAAATGTTGTTAGCTTTTCCTTTTTTGATCTTGTTGCTTCTTATGTAATTAGCTATACATAATAAGAATGTGAACATATTCTTAGAGTCAATTTCCAAGAATTCCATAATATCAAAAATTGAAACTGGATATACTTAGGCATTAGGTTCAACCAGTTGATTAACATTATAAGGCAATGGAACTGCATAAAATTCCTGTTACAAACACATCCCAGGAATATTAATTGTCTCACTCTTACCTCATAGAGAAGGTATGTTATTTAAGGCCAGGGCCTCATTGTTAACATGTTGTAACCCTGCCTTAGGGCTGTTACTAATTCCCTGCTTGGACTGAATGTCATCCTCCTTTAAATTTGTAGCAAGAGAAAGTGTTGTGGCAACCACTAGTCACAACAACTAATAGTAACACAAACAATAAATCTCTCAATAAGATATCAAGTGGGAATCACAAGAGAACTTGACAAGGAGTCTCTGCTTAATTGCTACTCTATTTATATAAGTTACAGATGGTCTGTGCTAACACTAATTTACCTTGCCCTAAAGTCCATGTGTTGTCCATGAGTGCACTATGTGTACACCATGAGGTAGACATGCTGTTGACATACTTCTTGATGTCATTCATCTAGTCCACTTCTAGTCTGTTCTAGGCCTATGATCTCACATCATGTGATATGTCATGTGACTGCAGTCATGTGCCTCTTCATTGTTAATAAAAGAAAAAGAAATATAAAATCAAGAAAAATAGATAAAAGAAAAAGAAAAATGTTAGTGTTTCAGCACACCATAACAGAAAGATTCTGCTTCAACTTGTTCACTCCAGAGAGGGTTGTTGCTTGTATTTTTATCCTTTCATAGTATGGAACAGAAGACATATTAGAAAGAATAGACAATTCTCTGGTGCAATTGCTGTCAGGGGATGCTGATCTTTCCCTTGGAATATCAACATCAATGTTCATATTCATGCTGGCTGGGATTTGAGCCAATTGGTTGGTAGAAAGAGCCTTAGTAGTTGTGGAAAGTGTTATATTCACTAATTCTCTTATGGGCACTACCATACAAGATGGTGGTAAGAGAGAAAGAAGCAATGCTACGGAATGCCATCGCGCCCTGTGTAATAAATTGTTGAAATAAAAATAAAAAATAAAAATAAAAATAAACAAAGGTTGTTGCATTCTACTGTATTACCCATGGATAAGGGTATTCCACTTGATCTATCCCTCTTCCACACAATTTCCATGGACTTTCACTTGAAGTGTGAACTACATGTAGTAATTAGAAAGACTCAGTCACTCGCAATACAGACGAGAACTGAGGTGATTGTCTACAAGAGTCCAGCATTTATGCTATGAGATGAACAACAATGCTCTTATAATAATAAAAGAATAGTACAAGGTAACACGAAACGAGCACATGGCGCAGTGGCATCAGTGCAAACAATGGCTCGGTGCGCGCTTGTATTTCCTACACTACACTTAACAACTTTGTTATGTCAATAGCATGCTTGGATCGAGTAGTATGTATACCTTTTTCTACCAGAGTTTTTTGTTCTACATACACCATGACCCAAATCATCATATAAATATCCATATCACTCATAGAAGATGGAAACGGCTACCATTTCATCTCGATGCTATTAGGGAGCGAGTGCTAAGCTGCTAGAAGTCTATTGGTGAACAATCTTCAAGATAATTCTTCTATGGCATGTTCAACAAGAGCCAAAAAGTCCTGCCGGGACTTTTCGCCGGTCTGCCAAAGTTGGTACAAGCCCTGAATAGTGTTTTTGAGAGCTTCGTCTGCGGGATTAGAGATTGCTTCTATTAACTGCACA
>Ga0157359_1000780_pt1 | contig 12172 bp, 4 predicted proteins | sample AttcapACBM3_FD_111482 | JGI IMG/M metagenome (GOLD analysis project Ga0157359, IMG submission 111482) | Fungus gardens microbial communities from leaf cutter ant in Botucatu, State of São Paulo, Brazil - Atta capiguara ACBM3 | ecosystem: Host-associated > Fungi > Mycelium > Unclassified ...
TATCAATGTAGTAACACAATTAGTTACCTTCTAAAATTAGCCTGACAGCTGCTATGACAGATAACAGCTCCCATCAGGTACAAGTTTTGATCATGTGATGGCAACAGCTTGTGCATGGACCATTACTCTTTTATATATATACCTCTATGTCTAAGGGCTAGACCTCAGACTTAATAATATCAATTATTCTTGTTGATACTACTCATTATTATCTCCTTATACTGAACCTCTAAAACATCACTAAGTTCAAGTATCACAACTAGTGAGTAGCTTATTTGTAATACACAGATGTGGGGGTGGGGTTTGGTATCAGAGTACATAAGTCTTGGAGTTAATTTATGAGGTTAGTAAGAATATTGTTAGTTGAAACTTCTGAGATATGCTAGTGTTTGACTACTTTCTGTAAATGTTATTGTAGAAGACCTAGAGCTTCTTCCATGCTAATAGAGTTTTAGAATTGTTCTGGAACTATTATGAGATAGAAATCAAAAAAAAATAAGAAAGATCAAGATATAAAAGTAAATAATCTGAGACTACCAGACTTTAAGAATATTTTAAGATCTTAGAGAGGATAGAGATTCTGTTTTACTATTAAAGCAACTGGAAGGGAGAGCAAAACACTTTAAATCTCTAGAAAATCCTAAGTCTATTATCCAAGAAATTTTAAACTATTATAAAATAAACTACTTACTTGTTTGTGATATATATATATAAACCTAGAATGTACTCTCAGAGATTTAGAAGTGATTTATAAAATGTTATTAAGTCTGAAATTTAATCTTTAGATATAGAAATATATATATAAAATAGTAATAGTCTGTGTGCAAGCTGTTTCCATCACATGATCAAAAACTTGTACCTAATGGAGGCTGTCATAGCAGATGTTAGGCTAATTTTAGAATGTAACTAATTATATCACTACATTAATATACTTATATCTCTATCAATATTTATTACTATGAAGTATACTATATATCATCAAAATTAGTTTAATAAGCACTTTCCAATGCAAGTTCAATCATATAAATCTGTCCAGCCATTCATAATATACATAATATATTAGCTAACAAAACTTTTATAGTTACTAATGGCCTGATATCTCAATTTTTCATTATCTCTGTTATAAATTCTATATATAAACAGATAGAGATTATTTGGAGCTTTTCAGTACAACTTAGTTTGTAAAAATTGGTCTACTAGTTGTAGAGATACAAGCTAAATAAATTTTGTAACACTATTATTCTCTTGTTATAAGACACTTGAATTTAAAAAAGCTGAAGAAATATAAGAACAAAATTTGTCCAAGTTTAAAGATTGGATTAAGAGAGAGATTTGAGTAATGGGACTTAAGAGATTTTTCTAGATTTTTATTTATTTTTCCAAACTTGATTTTTTTTCTTTTTTCTTTTAATTTAATTTTAATTTCTAATTATTTACCCTTTATATTTTTTGACAATGAAAAAGACACATGACCAGATTATATAACATATCACATAATAATTATATCATAGGTCTAAAACATTAAAGAAAGGACTAGAGGAAGTGACATCAAGGTATATAGTTATAGCATGTTAACCTTATGGAGTATATATAGATAATGTATGGACTTTAAGGTAAGATTATTTAATGTTAGCATAGACTATAACTATATTATATAAATAGTATAAGAATACAGTGAGAACTCCTTGTCAAGTTCTCTTGTAATCCTTATGAGATATCTACTTTTTTAAGAGATTTACTTGTGGTGCTACTATTAATCTTTATGATTAGTAGTTGCTACAACATCTCTGGTTATATCAGCATTATCCTAGTAGTATCTAAAATAGTTTTTACTTAGAACTTCCTAAAGTTTGTGAAAGTCTGCAAAATCCACAAACTCTACTACTTGCTCTAATAGATCTAGCAATCTTTGTAAAATAAATCTCTGATAGTAGTTCACAAGCCTTAAGAATTTATATTCTTAACTTACTTAGATATCAGTGTTAGGGAAATTGGTTGGAAACATAAAGTTTTTATAAAGTTTGTTAAATAGCTAAGTAATTATATAACTTATTTCTAGAAAATTCTAAGAAAAAAATAGAGTTTTTAAAAATAACAACTATTCTAAATACTATCTAGTTTATTCTGATGTGTTAGATATCTGATTACATAAGCATAGAATGATAGTACTTTAGTAATTAGAAACTATTAGAAATAAAGTATTATAACTTAGGTCTCAAAGTTGAGACAATATATATATTAAGTAATATAAAAGAACTCAATGGAGTTCTTATAATGTGATATGTGACTGTGACATATGTGACCACCCTATGATAAGTATCATGCTTTCATTATACTTTGTAACTTGTGTGACTATTACATATAATATTATATTACATTCTTTATTTAAGTTTAAAATAAAGAAAAGTGAAAATAAAATAAATAGAAAATAGAAAATAAAAAGAAACAAAACAAAATAAAGTCAAGTCCATTATTTACAACTCTGATACATTATATATAATATCATGTTATACTTTCTTAGCTAATTTTATAAAAGAAAAAAGAAAAGAAATAATAAAAGAGAAAAGTAGAAATTATATAATAGTACATTCTGACATTATCTTCTCTTCAAGATTTCTCCTCTAGAGAAATAAATAAACTTCTATTTCTACCAATTTTTTCTAACTTTTTTAAATATTCTATATCAAAATTTATATTATTCTATTGATATAACATTTTTAATCTAATTTTCTAACAGTTCTTTTCTTCTGAAGTCTCTATCTTCTACTCTATTGATCCTTTTTTGTTTTCTAATCTTTATACTTAGTCTTTTTCTAAAATTCTGTTGCTATTTCCTTTGTGTTCTTTAAGTTTACCTTTTTTTTCTAAAAATCATACTCTACTAAAAATCCTTTCAATGTACTAAGTATTTTGTATATCCTAACACCATCTTTTTGTTAATTATTTTCTCTATCTTTTATTCTTTTTCTTTGTCTATCTTTATCAGCTTTGGTTTCTTTATCTTCTATTCTTTGACTGATTCTCTATATCTTACTACCTATAAGAGAATACAACTTCTTGCATCTCTTGAATCTTTTTATCACAAAATAAACTACTCACTTATTTGTGATATCTAAACCTTGGGTACACTCTCAGAGGTTTAGAAGTGATTCAGAAGTTCAATAATAATAATAATAATAATTAAGATTAATATAGATAATAAAGGATTAAGATTGATGATAAATAATGAATAATAAATGATGTAAATTGCCCCCTGTTCATTGTTATGGAACACTGGAATACTAACAATTTTTATTTTTATTTTATTTTATTTTTCTGATTTTATATTGATTTTCTTTTTCTTTTCTTTTCTTTTTCTTTTGGACAATGAAGAAGGCATGTGATACCACAGTCACATGACATGTCACATGATGTGATGTCATAGGCCTAGAAAGTAGTAGAAGGATCTGGAAGATGATGTCAGGGCACATGTATACAACATGGTGGCCTTGAGTAAGAAATAAGACAGACATGAGAATGTAGCACAGACTATGTGTACTCTGTATATATAAGACTCTAATTTAGCAGAGACTCCTTGTTGAGTTCTCTTGTGAACTTCCCATATTATATCCACTTTGAGATTTATTTGCTTGTGCTATCATTTGTTATTGTAATAAGTGGTTGCCACAACATCTATGTGTAATATGTTGTGGCAACCACTAGACACAAAGTCCAATGATAACACAAGTGGTAAAGCTCTCAGTTAAGCAATCAAGTGGGAAAAAACACAAGAGAACTCAACAAGCAGCTTCTGCTAAATTAGAGTCCTATTTATACTGTTACATGTTGGTCTGTGCTACTACCTCATGTCCACCTTACATCTTACTCAAGGCCACTATATGTATACCATGTGCTCTGACATTATCTTCCAGATCCTTCTACCATGTTCTAGGCCTATGACATCACATCATGTAACCTGTCATGTGACTGCAATGTCACATGCCTCTTCATTGTTAATAAAAAAGAAAAAGAAATTCAAAAGAAAAGTAATATAAAATCAAGAAAAATAAATAAAAGGAAAAGAAAAATGTTAGTGTCCAAAGCGTTCTATAACATAATGCCTACTTCAAACCTACTTGAGGTTATAAGTTTAATTCCTTAGTAGCTCTTTGTATTGAATAACTACATAAAAAGATTAGAGTATTAATCCTCCATACATAATTTCTCTTGTAGACATAGACTGCCATCACATCCCATGTAATAAATTGTTGACTTAAAAAAATAAAATAAAAATAATGTAAATTAATGTTGTTAAGTCTGAAGTCTAATCTTTAGATACAGAGATATATATACAAAAGATTGATGGTTCATGTGCAAGCTGTTTCTATCACATGATCAAAACTTGTACCTGATGGGAGCTGTCATCTGTCATAGCAGCTGTCAGGCTAATTTTAGAAGGTAACTAATTATATTACTATATTGATATACTTGTATCTCTATCAATACTTGTTGTTATGTAATATACCATATATCGTTGAAAACCATTTAATGAGCACTTTCCAACACAAGTTTGATTGTGCAAATCCATCCATCTGTTCATGAGATATTAGCAAATCAAGCTTTTACAGTTACTGATAGTCCAATATCTTGGTTGTTTGTTTTTACTTTTGTATATCCTGTATATATGTAGATAGCCCTCATTTGAGGCTTTACAATGCACTTAGTTTGTAAAAATTGGTCTACTGGTTCTGGAGATACAAGCTGAATAAAGTTTGTGACACTTTTTTGTAAATACTAAACTTTAAAGCAAACTCTATAAAAAACATATCAAACTTTACAACAAATCCCAAATTTCATGGGATTGTAGTAGTTTTTCTTAGTCTAAACCCACTACTTTGTACTTCTCTTGTAATTACTTGCTTTTCCCAGCTATTATCATAGAGTTTCTCATAGCAATCTGATTACCTCCTATCTCTATGTCAGGCATGGTTCATACTAGAGATGGAATTCCACAAAGTGGACTTGGAGATGTCTGAACTTATAGAACAACTTTGGCTTCAGCTTATGTGCTATACTATCTGTTTGTTGCATGGTCACAACTTCAGATGGAAGAAAGGAGTCCAAGATGGAAGTGAGTACTAATTGGTGTGTTGCTGTTGAACACCAGAAATCAAGTTCAATAAGAGTTATCTTTGTTGATTATCAGACTGGTGAATTACAATGTAACTACTAGTCTTATATACAAGAGTTGATTATAGAAGATACTCAGAGTTTCAGTAATATAGCTCTTATTGTTCCAAGTGGAGGTTTTAGTAGTAGAACACTGACAGGAGCATGACTCTGCCATGGAAGACCAAGTTGGATAGGAGTATCTCTGTTATGAAAGATAAAATCTCTAGATTATTGTATTACCATCATGCAGGTGTGTTGCAAAGAAGGTTGCTGCCATGAAAGACAGGCTTTTAGATTAGATGTTGATAAGAAGTATCACTATGGGGATATATTTTCTAGATAAGTAGACTTAGCATATGACAAATATGGAAAACAGAGTTAGAACAATCTTTGGCTTTATTTTATGTAATATGCTTCTATAAGTCATTTTAATCACATATTTTGAAAGAGAACTAGTAAACTTTAGTAGATTAGGACTACTAGAGAATAAGTAAGATATATTGTTGCCAACACCAGAAGAAGATATCAGTTTTGATTGATTTTTAAAATAAAGCTAATACAGTGTAAACTACTAGTTTATATACTAGATATACTACTTAGGATAGTTATCTGGAATAAAACTACTAAGCAAGTTACCCTAGATTTTGGTAATCCTTAGATGTTACAGATAGAAGTCTGTAGAGCTGGCAAGAGTCTAGTAAGGACATCCAAGGTGGAATAGAAAGATTGATCTACTCTGAAAGAGATATTATCTGTGAATTGAAGTAGATGTGGCCAGAACAGGATATGACAACTATCTTGATTAGTAGTTATTATAACATATTGTTCTTCTAGAATCTTTTGCAACCTTCTATTTGTCACATGATTATGTAACTGTAATATATATGACAGTCATATATAATGTTATACTATAACCCTAACTTTAAGTTTAAAATAATTAAAAAAGAAAATAAAATAAATAAAGTTTATTGTCTTTAACTCTGATACATATCTTTGTCCTAATTAACTTCTAGATTGTACTTAACTAAACAGTTATATTCTAAAACTATGTCTATATTGTTTAAGTCTATTATTACTATGTTATATTTATACATACATTGAGTTTTCTCTTTTTTCTATCTTTTCTTTGTAGAATAATATATCAATTCTTCAGAGAATTATCATACACAACTTCTAAAACTTTCAAAACATCTACTCTCTAACCTCAAATAAGACTCTAACCAGTTCTAGATATACTTCTATATTTGTACTCACTTGTGTACAGATTAGTCTATTGTATTTCATCTTCTAATAACTTATTACCTAGATTTTAGGTTATTCTATCTCTTAAAAACTGTTTCTATAATGTTTTCTTAGCTATTTCTTGTACTACCATTCTCTTAGCCATAGTTCTGACTACAGAACTTAGTATTTAAGACCAAGTAGATACTATGTAGTATTCCAATCTGGTAATACTCTTAGTAACCTACTTTCTCTTAACTTCTCTCTACAACTATCTTTTTTTTTATCTCTAAACTTGCAACTGAATTGCAGACAATGACCTTGGCCTCAACTTGTGTATTTTGCCAACTACTTGTTATATAGTTATAATTTTAGTATTCTAGCTTAATCTATAATCTAGATAACTCTACTCACTTTCATAAATAGTCACATCTATTTCTAGATAAGTTCTCAAACTTGATTAGACTCTCCTTCTATGCAACTAACTATAGATATCTGCTTAAAGCAAAAGTTACACTTAACAGTCATGCTATACCTTATCCTTGTCTTCATTCTCTGATTTTTCTTGTACACTTCTTATTATATACCCATTTGAACACATCTAATCCATTTGACTTCTATCACAGATAATGCTTATATAATATTCACTTTATTCAAAACATTTGCAGTGGTAGATATCTTTCTGCTAATCTAGATCAATCTAGTTCTATTCCATGATTAATTACTCCATAACTGATAACATGACCTCTATAGAATTCCAGACTTCATTCTAAAGACTTGAGAGTATCCAGAGTAATTATCTATCTTCTCTGATTTTCAAATATAGTCTTAGTTACCAAGTACTAGTATTTAAGCTACATAGATACTCTATATATCATATCTTGAAAATTGACCAGAGTTTGCACCAATATAGATGTCTATGCTCAGATTCCTGACTTTTCTTATGTCTTACTTTCTATTAGTACTCTTTTTCAAAATATGACTACTATAATATACAAAAATACAGCATGTTTGCTGAAGCTATTAGATATAGTTCACATCTTGTTATCTAAGATCTAATAATGGGCTCTCAAAAGTCCAAATAAGTATTTATGTATTATCCAAGTATATAAAATATGGGAGTTAGAATGATCTTTAGCTTTAGCTTGTATGCTATACCTCTACTAGTTGCACTAGTCATATATTTCAGAAGAAATACTCAAGATATTGTTGACAGACAAGTCCATTAGAAAATGGAAGGTGTATTGTTACTAACACTGGAAGTTGGTAGTAATTTAGTTGATTTTTTAGAATAAGGCTTTTTTAGCATAACTACTAGCTTATATACTAAGTATGGTACCTAAAGTAGTTATCTAGAAATGAAGACTGCTAAGTAAGTTACTCTAGTTCTAGTAATCCTCAAATGTCTGGAATGGAAATCTATAGAGTTGTTAAGAGTCTAGTAAGGACATCTAAGATGGAATAGAAGATGTGATTCATACCAGAAGAGGTCAGAAAGTACAGATAAAGAAGGGTATTTTATTTATGAGTTGGGACAGATATAGCCAAATTAGAATGTAATAGAGGCTAAGATTATTTCTGACTTATATCCACACATCATTAATAAAGTTTCCATACTTCATTTGATGTCTTTTATAAATTTTCTGTGGATGGTTTCTCTTTCTGAGCATGTTCCATATCCTAACTCTTCTTTTCTTTATATTTTGTCCTGATTTGTAATTTCTTGTAAGATATTATACTTGTAGTACTTTTTATTTTCTCTTCCTTTCTTTAGTTTCTTACAGTCTTTGACCATATGTCCATAGATATTGCAGTTGAAGCATTTAGACTTCTCTTCTTTGTCATATTTATTCTTGGTCTTTCCAATATCTATAGGTAATCCTCTTTCTTTATATATATATATATAATTTATGATCCTGTTCTATAATCATATCTTTCTTCTCTGAATTTATATCCTTGTCTAACTGATGTAATAGCTGTCTTCCATCCTTTGAGTATTATTAGTGCTACTATAGGTAAATATCCTAATATTATTTTAATAATATCACTCCTAATATTCTTCTTCAGTAAAAATATTACATGTGTATCATTTTTTTCTACCTTCATGGTTAGTGTTTCAAACCCAATCATGAAATCTACAATATGTTTCTTTTCTTGTCTAAATAATTTAACCTTTCATTTGATATTTGCTATTTTTCTCTTATTATTAAATAATAGTTTCATTTTTTAACTTGAATGTCTACCAGCTGTGCTCCCTTTAAGTCAGGCCAATACTGTGGTAATTTTGTTACCTGCTACTATGACTTTATTACTCTTAAGAAACAACTATATATCACTCCACTAATCTTCAAATTTTGTTTGGTCTCTATCAAACTACCCTGGGTCTAAAACCATATACTTTGGTGTTGCTATTTCTAGTACTATCTTTGCTGGTACTACTAGTATCTGTGCTCTGAATATCTTCATTGCCTAATGTAATTTCTATAGCTTTATAACTTCTCTCTGAGGCATTGTTTTTGGTGATCTTTAGTAATCTAAGTATTTCCCTAAGTATTTCAATACTAAGAGCTTAATTTGGAGTTGCTATTCGATATCTTGTATTGTTGATTGTGTTTGTTCAGTGACATAACCACAATGTTGTCTAGTGTTTCTTCAATAGTTTATAGTTATGATTGTTACAACCTTAGCTTGGAGCTCAGGTTGTACTTAGGCAAAGACTTGAGAATAAGAGAAGGGTGGATTGCAAGTGGTAAAGTGTAAGGATACAAAAGTATATCTATGCTATATATAATAAGAGGCCATGAGGAAACAGTCTATAGTATATGATACAAATGAGTCATAAAACATAAGGAGGAAGTAAGAATATAGTATCTACTACATAAGGCACTGACTGAGACTATTATGGCACAGCCAATCATATTGTTATTATTCTTGACCCTAGTTTATACTGAATTCATAAGGCATTGATTATAACAATGATATTCTAGTATATCACATCTTGATCTGGCCATATCTGTCCCAACTCATAGATAATGCCTTTTCCTTATCCACACTCTCTAAACCTCTTTTAGTGTAGATCAATTGTCTCCATTCCACCTTAGATATTCTCACTAAACTTTTGTCAACTCCATAGGCTTTTAGTTTTGACATCTGAGAATTACTAGAACTAAAGTAATGCTTAGTGGTCTTCATTCTTAGATAACTACCCTAAGTAGTATACTGTCAGGCACAGTTCACATCAGGGTGGAAGTCTGCAAGATGGACTTGGAGATGTGCAGACTTGTGGAATGACCTTGGCTTCAGCTTATGTGCTGTGCTGTCTGTCTGCCACATGGTCACAACTTCAGATGATAGGGAGAATTCCAAAAAGGAAAGTGAGTACTGATTTGGTGTGTTACCACTGAACACTGGAGATTGAGTTCAATAAGAATTATCTTCGTCAATTATCAGACTAGCGAATTATAGTGTAACTATTAGTCTTATATACAAATGGATATTATAGAAGATGCTTGGGATTTCAGTGATAAAGCCCCTATTACCCTGAGCAGAGGTTTCAGTGTTGAGACACTAATAGGAGTAACTCTGTCATAGAAGACTGAGTTGAATAGGAGTATCTCTACCATAGAAGATAGAATACCTAGATGGTTGTAACACTGCCCTAAGATATGTTATGAGAAAGATGAGCTTGTATAATTAGGAAATAATATCACCACAGAGATGTAATTTCTGGATGGGTGAACTTGTATATGACATATACTTAGTATATAAGCCAATAGTTTATACTATAAGCCTTTTATGAAAATCAACTAAAAATAATACTAACTTCTAGTGTTAGTAACAACATATCTTCTACCTCCTAGTAGACTTATTCACTAGTCATATTCTGAGTAACTTATCTAAAATACATGATGAGTGTAACTTGTGAAAGTGTTGTCATAACTCAAAGACCTTAGAGTGGGTTGATAAGAAGAACCTTTTATTGGGTTAACACAAGAGAACTCGATAGAGAGCTCTTTTACAAAGTAGTCTACCTTATATACCTATCCACATGATCCATGCTAGCTACTGTGCATCCTACTCTAAAGTACCATGTGTTAAGACATGAGGTTAACATGCGGTGTATATGTTATATGATGTCACTTCTTCTAGAACCTTCTATGTCTTTCCATGCATCATGTGACTTGTCACTGTCACTGTATCATCTGATATGACTGAGTGATGTTATCACTAATCCTAACCCTAAGTTCTAAAAATAGAAAAATGAAAATAAATCAAAAGGAAATGAAAACAAGGATAAGAAAATAAGAAAAAGCTAAGTTCACTTTCGGCAATCTTGACAAGTATAGCCTATAAGCTAAAGTCAAAGGTTGTTCTAACTCCTATATTCTGTGTTCTTAGATAATATATATACTACTTACTCAGACTTCTGAGAGCCTCTTATTAAATATTAGATAATAAAGTATAAACTACATCTAATACAGTGGCCAAACTATTATATACTCATCTTTTGCAAGATAAGCCTAGTAATACTTTACTAAATATTATAATTTTAAGTTTGACTCAGATTGCAACTTAGGCAAAAATTTGAGTAAGAGTGGAGAAGATAATGAATTGGTTAAGTATAAGAATACAGGATTGTATCTATAACCATATATACCTATTAACTATAAGAAAACAGAAAGACATCCTTTAGAAAACAATGGGAAGTTAGCAAGGAAAATATGAGAAGGTCTCTACTATTACATAAGACACTGACTAATACAACATGAGGATAATATAAGATATAGTAAATGAGAGGTATAAGATTAAACAACCTCAACACTTGTCCAAAACATGCAAAATATGAGGCAAACATCTTGTTATAGACTAAAATCCTTAGAGTGGGATATTAGAACAACTCTTATATTGAGTAACACAAGAGAACTCGATAGAGAACTCTTCTACAAACTAGTCTACCTTATATAGTCCTACAGATAGCCCATGCTAACTACTGTGCATTCTACCCTAAACAACCATGTGTAGTCCATGTTATATAATGTCATCTATTCTTGAATCTTCTACTAAATTCCCCAAGTCTCATGATCTGTCTTGTGACTATGCCATCAGGTTGTGACTGATGTGACAGCATGACCAATCAACCCTAACCCTAGGTGTTCTAAAAATAGAAAATAAAAATAAAACAGAATGAAAATAAAAATGAAAAGTAAAATAGAGAAAAACTAAGTCTACTATTTGTGAACTTAACATATCTGTAGAACATAAAGCATTATTATTTGTAACACTTTTTTTTTATCTTAATTTTCCTAAGCCTAAAAATTGGTTTAGGTTTATATTCCTAATCTTTTCTTCTACTAAGTTATAAGAGTAAACACTAGTCACTTTTCTTTATTCTTCTATAGTTTTTTGAAATATAGACTATATAATGATAGCTAGTATAGCTTATAACCAAGTGTTTCTTGTAACTTAGACTTGACTGCTCTTATATAATTAGAGAACTAAAGGAAGTATAGTAAATTCCAGTCTGGTTTACTCTAGAGTAACATTAGTAGCTATTTATGCTGTGTTATAAGATGAAAGTGTGGACAGACTTTAGGGTTAGGATTAGCCGGACATAGATAAGATAGTATTTTATTAGTCTACAACGGATGGAGATAGACACGTGACCTGGAAGTCATGTGACAGAGTCTAGAACAGTCTAGAAGGATCGAGAGGAGTCTAGATTAGAGATAGGGTTAGGAGTGACGTCAAGGGACATGGGTTCCTCATGGTGTACACATGGTGTGCACATATACAGCGGAGA
>Ga0157359_1000782_pt1 | contig 12154 bp, 8 predicted proteins | sample AttcapACBM3_FD_111482 | JGI IMG/M metagenome (GOLD analysis project Ga0157359, IMG submission 111482) | Fungus gardens microbial communities from leaf cutter ant in Botucatu, State of São Paulo, Brazil - Atta capiguara ACBM3 | ecosystem: Host-associated > Fungi > Mycelium > Unclassified ...
GGATGCAGATTTTGCCGTAGCGCAATTGGCTGAGATCTTCGCTGTCCGGATCGATGCCGTTCGCCACGGAAATGTCGTGCACTTCCTGCGAGGCCAGCACTTCGTCCGAGGACACCTCCCAGGTATTCAGGATCTTGCCCTTCAGCGGCATGATCGCCTGATATTCACGATCGCGCGCCTGCTTGGCCGATCCGCCCGCCGAATCCCCTTCCACCAGGAACAGTTCGGTCATGGCCAGATCCTGCGAGGTGCAGTCCGCCAGCTTGCCCGGCAGCGCCGGCCCGCTGGTCAGCTTCTTGCGCACCACTTTCTTGGCGGCGCGCAGGCGGCGCTGGGCGCTGGAGATCGCCAGCTCGGCCAGCTGTTCCGCCGCCTGAACGTTCTGGTTCAGCCACAGGCTGAAGGCGTCTTTCACCACGCCGGAAACGAAGGCCGCGCACTGACGCGAGGAGAGACGCTCTTTGGTCTGCCCGGCGAACTGCGGATCCTGCATCTTCACCGACAGCACGTAGGCGCAGCGATCCCAGATATCCTCCGCCGACAGCTTCACGCCGCGCGGCAGAATATTGCGGAATTCGCAGAACTCGCGCATCGCGTCCAGCAACCCCTGACGCAGGCCGTTGACGTGGGTGCCGCCCTGCATGGTCGGGATCAGGTTGACGTAGCTTTCAGTCAGCAGCTCGCCGCCTTCCGGCAGCCACAGCAGAGCCCAGTCCACCGCTTCGGTGTCACCGGCGAAGTTGCCGACGAACGGCGCTTCCGGCAGGGTGATCAGGCCGTTAACCGCTTCCATCAGGTAGTCGGTCAGGCCGTCCTGGTAGCACCAGCGCTGCTCGGTGTTGTTCACCTTATCGATGAAATAGATCTCGACGCCGGGGCACAGCACCGCTTTGGCTTTCAGCAGGTGAGTCAGGCGCGATACCGAGAAACGCGGGCTGTCGAAGAACTGTTCGTCGGGCCAGAAGTGCACGCTGGTGCCGGTGTTGCGTTTGCCGCAGGTGCCGGTCACCGTCAGATCTTGCACTTTGTCGCCGTTTTCGAAGGCGATGCTGTAAACGTTGCCGTCGCGGCGCACGTTGACTTCCACCCGCTTTGACAGGGCGTTGACCACCGAGATGCCCACGCCGTGCAGGCCGCCGGAGAACTGGTAGTTTTTATTCGAGAATTTACCGCCGGCGTGCAGCCGGCACAGGATCAACTCAACCGCCGGCACGCCCTCTTCCGGGTGGATGTCCACCGGCATGCCGCGGCCGTCGTCGATCACTTCCAGCGACTGATCGGCGTGCAGGATCACGTCGATGCGCTTGGCGTGGCCGGCCAACGCTTCGTCGACGCTGTTATCGATCACCTCTTGGCCGAGGTGGTTTGGGCGCGTCGTGTCGGTATACATGCCGGGACGACGGCGCACTGGTTCTAGACCGCTGAGTACTTCAATGGCATCAGCGTTATAGCTGGATTGAGTCATCGTTGATTATTTTTTCGTGGTTAAAGGGAGGTGCCGGAACGGCCCGTCAGACCGCGTTTAGCCCTAAAAAATCCACAATCTGGGGGAAGTAGTGCTCGAAACCGACGAAGGCGTGGTTTCCACCCGACTCCACCGTTTGCCGACACGCGGTGTAATACGCCACTGCCTGGCCGTAATCGAGAATTTCATCGCCCGTTTGCTGCAGCAGCCAGATTAAATCCGGCGACTCCAAAGGATCGATCTGCATCACTTTCAGATCGTAAACGTGCCGAGACTCTAACACATATTGCTGGCCGGTGTAGGGGTTCTCGTTGGCGCCGAGGTAGTCGACCAGCAGCTCAAACGGCTTGACCGCCGGGTTGACCACCACCGCCGGCAGGGAAAAACACTGCGACAGCCAGGTGGCGTAATAGCCGCCCAGCGACGAGCCGACCAGCCCGAGCGTTTGCCCGGCGCGTTCCAGCACCAGATTTTCCAGCATCTCGGCGGCCTCCGCCGGAAAGGCCGGCAGCTGCGGCACCAACATCTCGATATCGGGATGGTGTTCGGCCAGCCAGGCCTTGAAGGCCACCGCCTTGGCCGACTGCGGCGAGCTGTTGAAACCGTGCAGGTAGAGCAGTGTCGAAGGCATCAGTATCCATCCGAGTCCATATCGGGGCGGAAGTCGTCGTTTTCCAGGCGGAACACCTGCGTCTCGACGCGACCGTCCGGCAGCAGATCGAGGTAGCGCCAGCCGGGGGAAACGTCGTCAATGGTGAAGTTCGTGCAGTGCGGCTTGAATTGCACGCAGGTAGACGGCGTCGCCAACAGGCGCCGCCCCTGCCATTCCAGATCCAGATCCTGGTGAATGTGCCCGCACACCACGGTATTCACTTTCGGATAACGCAGCAGGATCGCGCCCAGCATATGCGGGTTGCGCAGGCTGTGCTGATCGAGCCAGGTGCAACCGGACGGCAGCGGATGATGGTGCAGCAGCAACAGCGTATAGCGCTCGGGGTGAGCCTGCAGGCAGCGCTCCATCCACTCCAGCTGGTATTCGCTCAACTCGCCGTGCGGCACGCCGAACACCTGGCTGTCCAGCATCAGCACTTGCCAGTTATCGCCCAGCAGCACCTGTTTGGAAGGCGCGATGCCTGCGGCGGCCAATGCGTCGACCATCGCCGGTTGAAAATCGTGGTTGCCCGGCAGCCACACGCAGGGGGCAGGCAGTTGCGCGATGCCGGCGGCGAAGTGGCGGTACGCCTCTTGCGAATGATCCTGCGCCAAATCTCCCGTGGCGACGATCAAATCGACGTCGCGGCGCTGCGCCTGGATGGCGTCCAGCACCGCGTGATAGCTGCGATAGGTATTGATGCCGAGCAACGTCTCGTGTTCGCCGGCAAAAAGGTGGGTATCTGTTATTTGTAGAATCCTGACCGCGGCCCCACTCGCCACGGGCAGTTTAAACAGGCTTTCCAAATGGTGTCCTTTGTTATTTCAGTCTGTCTAACAAACCGGAACCGCCATCGCTCCATGCGCCAAACAGTAGCGCAGCCAATCAGCAAGAAACTGGTTAATTTGATGCTTTTCGTCGCGTTGATGCAACTTTTTATTAGGATAATCATAACGCGCTTTAAAGCGGTAGATCTGCTGACTGGAACACACTTCCGCAACCATGGCGTCATGGTACAACCGCACCGTCATCGCGGGCAGGCTCCAGTAGCTGACCGCCGGAAAGATCTGCTCGATCGCCACCAGCGACGTGTAACGCGTGGACTCAACGATGGTCAAACGATAGCCGGCGCCGTTCACCTGATAAGTCACCGTTTCGCCCGCTTCGTCGTTGCGCGGCAGCAAGCGGCACAATTGCGCGAAGTTGGTTTCGCACAATCTCATCATTTCGGGGAAATCAGGGGTATAGCGCTGTTTCATTAGTTGGCCCACTCTTTTCTCAACGATTCATGGTGCAACGCCAGCCATTGCAATGCAATCACTGATGCGGCGTTATCGATCGCGCCTTCCTCAACCCAGCGGTAAGCCTGTTCGCGGCTGACCACATGAACGCGGATATCTTCATGTTCTTCCGCCAGGCCGTGGATGCCCTCGGCGGTGCCGGCGTCCACTTCGCCGACCATGATCGACAAACGTTCGCTGGTGCCGCCGGGGCTGGCCAGATAGCTCAGCACCGGTTTGCAGCGCCCGACCACCACGCCGGCCTCCTCCTGCGCTTCGCGGCGGCACACGTCCTCGACGCTTTCACCGGTTTCGATCATACCCGCCACCATTTCCAGTAGCCAGGGCGAATTACTGGTATCGACCGCAGCGATGCGCAGTTGTTCAATCAGCACAACCTCGTCGCGCACCGGATCGTAGGGCAGCAGCACCGCCGCATGGCCGCGTTCGAAAATTTCACGCGTGATTTCAGGGCTCATTTCGCCATTGAACAACCGATGGCGAAACCGGTATAAATTGAGTGAAAAAAAACCACGGTACAGCGTCTCGCGTGCAATAATTTCTACATCTTTTTTATCGAAAGTAACGGGCGACGGCTGCGAACGGTTCATGCGCGAATTCTCCTGCTTGAGTATGCCGATAAAATAAACGGTTTTGATGACAGAAACAGCGGGACTCTCCGCCGCGGCTTTATGTTAGGCTGTTTTTCGCCGCCGGATGCGGCACGTTTGTGCGCTCGCAGGTAATAGCGGGAAACAATCCGGATTGTCAGCCATAATATCAGCTGCAGTCGGCCCGGGCAGTACGCCAAGGTAAATGGGCGGTCTGAAAGGTAAAAGTTACGTGAGATGGCACATTCAGCCACCTGATGCGTACCTCAGACTCTGCTAGAATCGGCAACTATTTCGTCTATCGTCAGCGCTAACATAGCAATATTGCTGCACAACAAGGAATGCAAATGAAGAAACTGCTCCCCCTTCTTATCGGACTGAGCCTGGGCGGCTTCAGTGCAATGAGCCAGGCAGAGAACCTGCTGCAGGTCTACAAACAGGCCAGGGAAAGTAACCCGGATCTGCGCAAAAGTGCAGCTGACCGCGACGCCGCATTCGAAAAGATCAATGAAGCGCGCAGCCCGTTGCTGCCGCAGCTCGGCCTGACCGCCGGTTATACCCATACCAATGGCTATCGTGACCAGCGCGATCAGAACAGCAACGCAACCAGCGGCTCGCTGGCGCTGACGCAAACTATCTTCGACATGTCGAAATGGCGCCAGCTGACGCTGCAGGAAAAGACCGCCGGCATCTCCGACGTCACCTTCCAGACAGCGGAACAGCAGCTTATTCTCAACACGGCGACCGCTTACTTCAACGTGCTGAAAGCGATCGATACGCTGTCCTATACTCAGGCGCAGAAAGACGCGGTGTATCGCACGCTGGATCAAACCACCCAGCGCTTCAACGTGGGCCTGGTGGCGATCACCGACGTGCAGAACGCCCGCTCGAACTACGACACCGTGCTGGCGGCGGAAGTCTCCGCCCGCAACGATCTGGACAACGCGCTGGAAACGCTGCGTCAGGTCACCGGCAGCTTCTACCCTGAGCTTGCCTCGCTGAACACCGATCGCTTCAGCACCCAGCGCCCGGAAGCGGTGAACAACCTGCTGAAAGAAGCGGAGGCGCGCAACCTGAGCCTGCTGTCCGCCCGCCTGAGCCAGGATCTGGCGCGCGAGCAAATCCGCGCCGCACAGACCGGCTATATGCCGACCATAGATCTCAGCGCGTCCACAGCGATTTCAAATACCAAGAACAATGGCTCGCGCAATACCACTCCTGACGCCGATATCGGTCAGAACAAAGTCGGTCTGAGCTTCAATCTGCCGCTGTACAGCGGCGGCGCGACCAATTCGCAGGTGAAACAAGCGCAGTACGGCTTCGTCGGCGCCAGCGAGCAGTTGGAAAGCTCACACCGCAGCGTGGTGCAGACCGTTCGTTCGTCGTTCAACAACGTTAACGCTTCGATCAGCAGCATCAACGCCTACAAACAGGCGGTGATCTCCGCGCAAAGCTCCCTGGACGCGATGGAAGCCGGTTATCAGGTCGGTACCCGCACCATCGTCGACGTGCTGGACGCCACCACCACGCTGTATAACGCCAAACGTCAGCTGTCCGACGCGCGTTATACCTATCTGATCAACCAGCTGAACATCAAGTCGGCGCTCGGCACGCTGAACCAGAACGATCTGCTGCTGTTGAACGGCGCGTTGGGCAAACCGGTATCGACCGCGCCTGACGCCGTCGCACCGCAAAACCGCGCGCAGGACGCCTATGCAGACGGCTATCAGGACAATGCGCCGATGCAACAGACCGCGGCGCCGGTACCGGCGGCCACTCGCGCATCCGCGCCGGCCGTTACCACCAGCCAACCGGCTCGCCACAGCGGCAACCCATTCCGCAACTGATGCGCGCACGCGGATAAACACGGGGTTCGGCCTGCGCCGCGCCCCGTTTTTTTTGCCTCGATTTCGCCACTTCTGCCCGCCGCCTCACAGCCGCCGCTGCGCCAGGTGATATCATCGTCACTCTCGTTTTCGCAGTTGGATGAGGTTCGATGGACAACGATTCACGTTGGCAGCAACTGATTAACGACGGCGAACTGCCGCCGCCGCTGCGCCCAACGCCGGCGGTGTATGCCTCCTGGCTGCGTTGCCGCAGCCTGATGCAGCCTGATGTCTGGCAAGCGCCGCACCGCGCGCAGGGCGCGACCTTCGAATCGATTTGCCGCCGCAAGAACGATCTACTGACGCTCGGCCAGGCGGCGCTGGAAGACGCCTGCGAATACATGGAGCCGCGGCGTTGCCTGCTGATGATCCTCGACGAGAGCGGCTGCATGCTGTGGCGCTGCGGCGACGCCCAAACCTGGGAGACTCTGCAGCAACTGGGATTCGCCCCCGGCGCTTACTGGGCCGAGGGACAGATCGGCACCAATGCCCCGGCGCTGGCGGCGGCGGAAGGCCACCCGGTGCGGGTGAGCGGTGAAGAACACGTGCGCCGGGCGCTGCACGGCTGGTCGTTCTGCGCCACGCCGGTCTACGACAACAGCGGCCGCCAGCGCGGCTCGATCGCCCTGGGTTGCCTGCTGGCCGACAGCGCCGCCGGCGATCTGTCGCTGACGCTGGCCATCGCCCGCGAAATAGGCAACTCGCTGAACGCCGACGGCCTGCTGGCGGAATCCAACCGCCATCTGAATCAGCTTTACGGGCTGCTGGACGGCGTGGACGACGGCGTGATGGCCTGGGATCATCGCGGCTACCTGCAATACATCAACCAACGCGCCGCCGGCCTGCTAAAACTGGACGAGCAGCAGAGCCAGGGCAAACCGCTGGCGCAGTTGCTGACGCTGCCCGCTCTGCTCAAGCGCGCCATCGCCGATCGGCAACCGCTGCAGCACGTCGAAGTCACCTTCGAAAGCCAGCGGCAGTTTATTGCCGCCTTGCTGACGCTAAAGCCGATTTTCGACGGCGATCGCTGCAGTTTCATCGCCCTGCTGCACCCGCTCGAACGGCTGCGCCAATATGTCAGCAGCCAGCTGGGGCGCGTCAGCCACAGCTTCGAGCAGATGCCCTCCGCCTCGCTGGAGATGCGGCGACTGATCCGTTACGGCCAGCAGGCGGCCAAAGGCCAGCATCCGATCCTGCTGCGCGGGGAGGAAGGCGTCGGCAAAGAGCTACTCAGCCAGGCCATCCACAACGCCGGCGAACGCGCCGCCGGGCCGTATATCGCCCTCAACTGCCAACTGCTGCCGCAGGCGCAGGGGCTGCGTGAGCTGCTGGGCAGCGACGCCAGCGAAGAAGAGGCGGGCCAGCTCAGCAAATTCGAATTGGCCAACGGCGGTACGCTGTACCTCGAACAGATCGAATACCTGCCGGCGGAGATGCAGTCGGCGTTGCTGCAGGTGCTGAAAACCGGCGTGGTGATCCGCCTCAATTCCAGCCGGGTGATCCCGGTCGATGTGCGGGTGATCGCCGGCAGCGCCGCCGATCTGCCGCTGCTGGTGCAGCAAAACCGCTTCCGCCGCCAGCTGTTTTACAGCCTGCAGGCGTTCGAGATCCAGATCCCGCCGCTGCGCCAGCGGCTGAGCGATATTCCGCTGCTGGTCAAACACCATTTGCGCACGCTGGAGCAGCATTTTCAGTGTCGCTTTCGGGTGGATGACGAAGTGATGGCCCAGCTGGCGCTCTACCTGTGGCCGGGCAACGATTTGGAGCTGAAAGGAGTGGTGGAGCGCGCGGCGATGATTTGCCACGGCCACCACATCCAGCTGGCGGATCTGCCGGCGCACCTGCTCGGCCAGCCGTCGCTGCTGGAAAGCGATCCGCAGCCCGGCGCGCCGCTGTTGACGCTGACGGACATGGAGCGCCAGGCGATCCTGCGCGCAGCGACCGTCAGCCGCGGCCAGCTGACGGAGATGGCGCAGCTGCTGGGCATAGGCCGCACCACGCTGTGGCGGAAGATCAAACAGCACGGGATCGACATCCGCCAGTTCAAACTGCGCGCTTAGTGGCTGAGCTGCAATACCCCGCGCGCGGCGTCCAGCATCGCCTTCTGCCCGCTGCGGGTTTTGCTCAGGCAATCCTGCATGCCGACCACCATCGGAATGCCCATCGCCTTCGCCAGAATGGCGCTGTGCGACAGGGCATTGCCGCCACTCAGACAGATGCCGAGCACCAGCCGCCTGTCGAGCATCACCACCTCCGAAGGCATCAGTTCGTCCATCACCAATATTGACGGTTCTGTCAGCGCAATAACCGGCAGCGGCAGCCCCTGCAGATGGCACAGCGTGCGGCGCAGCATGTCGCGCACGTCCAGTTCGCGCGCCCGCATGTAGTCGTCATCCAGCTCGCGGTACTCTTCGGCGATCGCCTCCAGCACCTGTCGCCAGGCCTGCTCGGCGCTGCACAGCTGTTGCGCGATGCGGGTGTAAGCCGCCTGCTGCAGATCCGGATCGTCCAGCAGCATGCTGTGGGCGCCGAAGATCGCCGCCTGCGGCTTGCCGATCAGCGTGCCGGTGCGTTCCGCCAGCCGGTTCAGATCGCTCAGCGTATGCTGTAGCGCCTCCCGCAGGCGTTGCTGTTCGCCCAATACCTCGTCCGCGCCGATGCGCCGCTCGGACGTGGGTGGCCAGAAGCTGTAAGCCTGGAACACCGGCCCGCTGGTGACGCTTTCCGCCACCGGAATACCGTGCAGCGAAGGCTGCTGCCGCTCGGAGACCGTCTCGCCAAAATGCTGCTCCGCCAACGCTTTGAACGCCGCCAGCGCCTCGTCCGCCTGCGCGCCGTCGGCGATCAAACGGATGGTGTCGCCGTGACGCACCTGCAGCAGCGCCAGCTGATTGAGGCTGCGCGGATCGACGCACTGCCCCTGCTTTTCCAGCACCAGCTCGGCCTTGAACGGCGCCAGCGTCTCGACCAGCCGCGCCGCCGGGCGCGCATGCAACCCGTGCGGGTTCTGCACCGTCCAGGTTGCGCTTTTGCCCTGCGCCAGCGGCAAGGCCACGGTTTTCGCCGTAGGTGAAGCCTCGCCCAGCTGTGCCTGTTTGCCCTGCAGCGCCCCCTGCGCCTCCGCTACCACCTGCTCCAGTGAGGCGCCGGAGTTGGCGGCAACCACCGCCGCCAGCGTGCCTTCAACCAGCGGCGCCGCACACAGCCGCACTTTGGCGGCCAGATCCGGGTCCAGCAGATCGAGCGCGGTTTCGGCACTGAGCAGCGCGCTGCCCAGATCCATCAGCACCAGAACGCCATCGCCGTCGGCGACCGCTTCGATCGCCTCCATCACTTTGACCGCGTCGGTGCCGATCGGGTGCTGCTCGTCATCCACGCCCGCCGCCAGCGCCAGTTTGCAGCCGTCGCCGCGCATCATCTGCCGCGCCAACTGCTCAACGCCGCGCGCCAGCAACGCGCTGTGCGAAACCACCACGATATTAATCATCTCGCCTCCTGCTAACTGCCGGCGACCTCGGCCAGCGTTTTCATCATCAACATCACCGAAGTGGCGCCGGGATCCTGGTGGCCGATGCTGCGCTCGCCCAGGTAACTGGCCCGCCCCTTGCGCGCCTGCATGGTGATGGTGCTCTCCACCGCCCGCTCGGCGCTGTCGGCGGCGCGCTGCAGCGCCTCCGCCACGCTCAGGTTCTGCTGCGCGGACTGGCCGAGGCTGTCCACCACCGGCCACCAGACGTCGCACATGGTCTTGTCGCCCGGCTCCGCTTTGCCGCGCATCACCACGCCTTCAACCCCTTCCTGCATCACCTGATGCAGCTCCGTCAGATCCAGGCTTTGCTTGGCGTTCGCCGCCTGCGCCGCGCGGATGAAGAAGGTGCCGAACAGCGGACCGCTGGCGCCCCCCACGCTCGACAGCAGCGTCATGCCGGTGTTTTTCAGAATGAAGCCGATATCTTTGTCCGCCACCGACGGCAGTTTTTCTACCACCTTATTGAAACCGCGATTCATGTTCAAACCGTGGTCGGCATCGCCGATCTCGGTGTCCAACCGGGTCAGAAAATCGCGCTCCCGGCTGAACACCTCGCCGCAACGCATCAGCCAATCGACAACCTGTTGTTTGGTCAACGCCATGATTCCTCCTCAGCAACCCCAACGCAGCGCAGGCGTTTTCACCGGCGCATCCCACAAGGACAACAGCTCGTCGTCCACGTTCAACAGCGTGATGGATACGCCCTGCATATCGAGCGAGGTGCAATAAGAACCCACCAGGTTGCGTTCGATAATAATGCCCGCCTCGGCGCAGCGTTCCGCCAACCGATGGTACACGCCGTACAGCTCCGACAATGGCGTGGCGCCCAGGTTGTTGACCAGCGCGATCGCCCGATCGCCACGCGTCAGCGGCTGCTTGGTCTGCATCTCGTCGCGCCACTCGCCCTGCTGACGATCCCAGACGCGGATCGCGCGCTGATAGTGGCCGTGGTCGATCAACGTATGAAACATGTCGTCCACCGCTGCGTTGAGCGTGGTGAACGGGCGGCGCGCAATGCCTGGCTCGCCGTGAATGCCGACGCCGAACTCCATTTCGTTCTCCGCCAGGGTGAACGACGGCTTGCCGGCGGCCGGTACGGTACAGGCGCCCAGCGCGATGCCGATCGAATGCCCGTGGTTGTTGATGCGATGCCCCAACGTCACCACGCTGTCCAGATCGTCGCCGCGCGCTGCGGCGGCGCCCAACAGTTTCTCCATCAGCACGGTGTTGGCCACCCCGCGCCGCCCGGCGGTAAACAGGCTGTCTTTGACCGCCACGTCGTCATCCACCAGCACCGTCGCCACCGCGACGCCGCTGTCGTGCAGCAGCTCGGTGGCGGTTTCGAAGTTGAGCACGTCGCCGGTGTAGTTCTTGATCAGCAGCAGCACCCCGGCGCCGCCGTCGATCGCTTGACCGCACTCGTACATTTTATCCGGCGTCGGCGAGGTAAAAATCTCGCCCGGACAGGCGCCGTCGAGCATCCCTTCTCCGACGAAACCGCAGTGCATCGGCTCGTGGCCGCTGCCGCCGCCGGACAGGATCGCCACCTTGCCCGCCACCGGCGCGTCGGCGCGGGTCACGAACACCGGATCCGCGTGCACCAGCAGCTCGGGATGGGCCTCCGCCAGCCCCTGCAACTGCTCTTCCAACACCGACTCGACCTGATTAATCAGTTTTTTCACGATGGTTTCCTCTGTAAGAACAGGGGCGCGGCGCACCGCGCCCCAAGGGTATCAATGACGCTGCAGCCAGGCGGCGCCCAGCCTATCCGCCGTCAGGATCGCCGCCTGCACGCCCGCTGGGGTGACCTTGAACGGCATGTTGTGAATGGTTTCGCCGGCGGCGCAGCTGGCCTCGGCCACCGCCATGATCTTCGCCGTCGCATCGCCGGTGACGCCCATCTGCGCCAGCGTGATCGGCAGGCCGATGCCATGACAAAACGCCAACACGGTTTCAATCTGCGCCATCGGACTGTTCTGCAGCACCAGCTGCGCCAGGGTGCCGAACGCCACTTTCTCGCCGTGATACAGGTGGTGGCACTCTTCCAGCACGGTAAAACCGTTGTGAATGGCATGCGCTGCCGCCAGCCCGCTGCTCTCGAAGCCGATGCCGCTCAGATAGGTATTGGCCTCAATGATGCGCTCCACCGCTTCCGTCACCACGCCGGCCTCGACCGCCAGTTTGGCTTTCACCCCTTCCGCCAGCAGCGTGTCATAACACAGCCGCGCCAGGCTGAGCGCCGCCAGCGTCGATTTGCCGCCGGCCATGCTGGTGGCCTGGGCGTCGAAACAGGCCTGGGCTTCGAAATAGGTGGAGAGCGCGTCGCCCATGCCGGCCACCAGCAGGCGCACCGGCGCTTTGGCGATGATGGCGCTGTCCATCACCACCATGTCCGGGTTGCGCGGGTAAATCAGGTATTCGGCGAATTCGCCCTGTTCAGTGTAGAGGACCGACAGCGCGCTGGTCGGCGCATCGGTGGAGGCGATGGTGGGAATAAGCACCACCGGCAGCCGTTGGTAGTGCGCCACGGCCTTGGCGGTGTCGAGCGTCTTGCCGCCGCCGACGCCGATCACCCCGCGGCAGCCGTGAGCCTGCAGCTCATGGCCGAGCCGGTCTATCTCTTTGCGGCAGCATTCGCCGTTGAAGCGGGCCGCGTGATGTTTTACGCCGTGCTGCTGCAGGCTGCCCATCAGGGTGTCGCCCGCCAGCTGCATCACGAAGTCGTCGGCGA
>Ga0157359_1000784_pt1 | contig 12152 bp, 10 predicted proteins | sample AttcapACBM3_FD_111482 | JGI IMG/M metagenome (GOLD analysis project Ga0157359, IMG submission 111482) | Fungus gardens microbial communities from leaf cutter ant in Botucatu, State of São Paulo, Brazil - Atta capiguara ACBM3 | ecosystem: Host-associated > Fungi > Mycelium > Unclassified ...
CATGTTATACTTATTGTCATTTAGGGTAGGGTGCACAGTAGCTAGCACGGACCATGGATGATGGTATATAAGGTAGACTACTTTGTATTAGGAACTCTATCAAGTTCTCTTGTGTTACTCAATACAAGAGTTGTCTTATCGCTTAACCCTTTGAGCTTTAAGTCATAACACTATTGGTCTATAATATTTTTTGTTTTAGAACTTTTTACAATATTTCATATGACATGTGATTGTAACAGCTTTTTTTGTGTGACATGTGACCAATTTGTGACACTAAGTCATGTCATGTGACATTTTGTGACAATTATATATAACATCATGCTAAACTTTAATCCTAAATCTGAAAAAATAAAATAAAGTGGAAAATAAAATAAAAATAGAAGAAAAAAATGAAAATGTAAAGTCTATTGTCTTCAACTTTAACAATAGACTGTGTTTAACAGTATTATTAGGCTATCCTTTCTTACAGTCATATTCTACTTCTTTAGTAATGGTCTAAACTTCAAGTTATATACTTACTATAATTATTATGACTCAAAGATCTTAAAGTTGATCAATGAATAGAATCTTGTATTAGGATTTACACAAGAGAACTCAATAGAAAACTCTGTATAGGATTGTTTACCTTATATACTAAAACTCCATGGTCCATATTACTACTACTTTAGTTTACCCTAAATGACTATGTATTTGCCTTAAAATCAACATATGTTAAACATGCTGTATAACATTATCTTTCCAGAACCTTCTACATTCTTCTATTGCTACCACATAACTTGTGACCATTACTGTGACCGTGACATGTGTGACAGTATGGCTGTTATGTCACTCTAAACCCTAATCCTAGTTCCCAAAATGGAAACTAAATGAAATGAAAATTAAAAGAAACATAAGTCCAAACTTCTTAAATCTGGCAATAATAGTATCTTTTTATTTTTATTTAGGTCTCTGACTAAGATTACTCTTTAATCAACTTTGGATTTACTAATTTTCTTGTAAACTCTAAATTTCCTTATATTCTCTTTCTTAGCATCTCTGCTATCTTTGCTATTAAACTTGACTTGCTTGATGAACTATCATATTAACATTCTAGAAGCTATCATTATGTCTATTCTAGTAAATGTATAAATCTAGACCTCTATATTACTCTACAGATTATTATAGACTAACTTCTGAGATTTCTGAGACATCTATTTTCTGACTTCTAGTTAAGATTCTAATCACATCTAAGTATACTTTCATATTTATAATTGTTCACATATAGATCAGCCTCTTGTATTTCATCTTTTAGCAACTTATCATCTAAACTTCTAGTTATTCTATATTCTAGAAACAATCTATATAATATCTCTTTAGTTATCTCTTATACTACTATTTCTTATTCATAGTTCCAACTACAGACTTAGTATATAAGACTAAATAATTCTTTACTCTTCCAACTAGCTATTAGCTAGTCTTTCTGTTATAATCTTAAATCCAAAAAGTTAAATAGAAGAATAACTTTAGATTAAGTAATCATAAGAGAACTCAATGGAGTCCTAAGTACAAACTAGTCTATCTTATATACCATAGATTGTGGTCTATGTACACACTACAACTACTCTACTCTAAAGTACATATGCTTTCCATAAGACTAACATGTTGTTGCTATATTGTATAACCTTATTTGTTCCAAAACCTTCTATAATCTTCTTTGTATTATAAAAAACAAAATAAAATAAAAAAATAAAAATAGAGTCTATAGTTTACAACTTTAATACTCTCTAATATCTTGTTCTCTAATCCAAAATTACAACTACATGACAGATAGTAGGTATAACATATAAATTGAGACTAAGGTTGTCTTCCAAGATCATATTTGTTACAGACTCAAGTCTTTAGAGTTGGACAAGTGAATGAACCTTGTATTGGGTTAACATAAGAGAACTCAATGGAAAACTTTGTACAAGATAGTCTACCTTATATACTAAATCCACATGGTCTATGCTAGCTACTTCTAACCTACTCTAAACAGCTATGTGTTAGTCTTAAGGTTAAAATGTACAACATATGTTATATGACATCATCTTTCCAGAACCTTCCATGTCCTTCCATAAATCATGTGACTTGTGACCATGTTATCTGATGTGACTGGTATGTGACAGCATGATCTTGTCACTTTTAACACTAGCTCTAGTTCTAAAAATAGAGAATGGAAAATAAAATAAAAAATAAAATAAAAATGAGAAAGAGAATAAGAAAAGTTAAGCCCACCACTTTCAACTTTGACATTACCCCCCTCTCAAGGTTTCTTCTCTGGAAAAACTGACTTTTATTTTTGCTAGTTCCTCTTTAACTTTCTCAAATATTCCTTCTCAAACTTTCTATCATTCCACCTATACAACATCTTCGCAGTATACTTTTCTGGTAACTCCCCCCTCCTAAAGTCCTTTTCCTCTATCATATCTAACTTTTCTTGCCTTCTTACTTCTACACTTATTCTTCTTTCAAATTCCTCTATAGCTTCCCTTATATTTCCTAGATCTTCTTTTCTTTCTTATGTATCATACTCCACCATAAACTCCTTCCAGTGTACTAAATACTTCTCTACTCCTCTTATTTTTCTTTTGTTTAAAATTTTTTCTACCTTCCACTCTTCAACTTCTTCTACTTCAATTGGTTTTACCTCTTCTTTTTTCTGCCATCCCACTTATTCCTTATACCATACTACTCAACTGACGTTTATAACTGGGTGAATTCTCATTGAGGTTGGCAGTTGTAGTTTGATTGCATTAGTAGATACTACTTCCTCAATAGTATATGGTCTTACATATTGGTCTACTAGTTTCTTTGCTAGTCTTTCTTTGAACACCAAATCTTTTGTATTTAACATCATTTTATTTCTCTTCTTCCACTCTTCCATTTCTTTTCTTCCCCTATCTACTTGTCATTTCATCTCTTCTTGTGCCTTCCTCAATGCTGCTCCTACTTCTTCTTGCATCTTCTTCATTCTTTCTGCAAACTCCATTGCTTTTTCCACTTTTCCCTTCTTTCTAATATCTGTTCCCATTCTCAACTCTCTTCCATAATTTTCCATGAACAGAGATACCTTCATTACCAAATGTACTTTGTTGTTGATTGCAAATTCTGCTGACACTAACTATTCTGGCCAATTCTTTTGCCTATAATCTATGAAGAATTGAAGATACTGTTCTAACTCCTGATTCATTCATTCAGTCTGCCCATCTGTCTGTGGATAGAAGGCTGTTGACAATTTTGTCTCAATTCCCAATATTCTATTCAGTTCCTTCATCAACTCTGCTGCAAACTGTGGTCTTCTGTCTGATATGATGCTCTCCAGTAACCTATGTAACTTCCAAATGTTATCCTTACACAGTCTCGCCAGCCCTTTTGCTAATATTCCCTCTGTTGTTGCTATAAAGTGTGTCATCTTGGACAACCTATCGTAGACCACTAGAATAGCATCCTTCCCAGCTACTAACAGTAACTTTGTGATAAAATCCACTGTCAGGTATATCCACAGTTTCTCCAGTACTTCACTCAATTTCAACTTCCCTGCTGGTGTCTCCATCCTATTTTTCATCCTCTGACACATGTCATATCCTTCTACATATCTTCCCATATTTCTTGTAACTCCTGGCCACCAATTCTGTTGTTTTCCACCTTTCTTCATGTTCTGCTACCGGTACATCATGATGTAACTAGGTTATCTCTACCCTTAGTTTCTTATCCTTTGGTATGTATATCTTTCCTTCCTTTAGTACCACATTTCCTTCCATCTGCCATTCATCTCCTCATACTACCTTAACTCCTGCTTTCTTCATCTCTTCTACTACTCTAACTACTTTCTCATCCTTACTCCTAGCTCTTTTTATTTTTTCTATTATATTTACCTCTGGTTCTTCTATTACTACTTTGTGTAAACTATGTAGCCAACAATCCTTAATAAATACTTGATTGTCATTATTATTCTCTATGCCTACTTTCTAGTCTAGTCTCTTACTAAGTCCATCTGTTTTTTCTATTTTTGCTCCTGGAATATGTTTCAGAGTAAAATCAAATCTAGATAGGTATAATGCCCATCAAGCTTGTCTCCTATTCAACTTTTGTACTTTCATGAAATATTCCAAGTTTTTATAATCCATCTAGACCTCGAACTTGAACTTTGTACTCTCTAACAGATGCCTTCAGTTTTCCAGCCTCCTTATTACTGCCAATATTTCCTTATTATGAATCTCGTAATTCTTCTCAGTTTCATTCAAAGATTTTGAGAGAAATGCTACCAGCCTCCATTTACCATCTTCACACTCTATAAATAATACCCCTCCTATTACATAATCTGATATGCCTATCTCTATCCTTATTATTTATCCAAATCTGGTACTGCTAACACTGGTTCTTTTGTGAATGTTTCTTTTAACTCCCTAAATGCTTCTTTCTGCTTTTTTGTCCACTCCCACTTCTGATCTTTTCTCACCATATCATGTAAGGGTCTAGCTATAGATACAAAACCCTAGATAAACTGGCAATAGTAATTTGCCAGCCCCAAAAACTTCTGAACATTTTTGACACACTTTGGTGTCAGCTAATCTAAAACCCCTTTTACTTTCTCTTCCTCCATCTTAATCCCTTCTGGTCCAATGACTACTCCTAGAAATCCTACTTCTCTTACCTTTCACTCTCTAGTTTCACATACAAATCATTTTCTTCCAACCTCTTCACTATCTCTGCTACTAACTCATCATGCTCTTCTTCATCTTCTGTTGCTACTATTATATCATCAATAAACACTACCACTTTTCCTGTATTTATTAGATCTCTCAGTAACTTGTTTATCATAGTCTGGAATGTGGCCAGTGAATTTGTTAATCTGAAAAACATGACAGTGGGTTTAAAAGACCCTTCAGATGTTGTAAATGCCACTTTCCACTTGTCTCCTTCCTTAATCCTCATATTGTTATACCCCCACCTTAGGTCCATCTTTGTAAACACCTTCTTAGTGCCAATATTTTTGATTACATCCAAAATGAGTGGTAGTGGGTAATTATTCTTCACTGTTCACTTATTAAGATACCAATAGTTTTGCACCATCTCTTCTTTCTATTCTTCTTCCCTACAAAGAACACTGGTGCTGTTTGGGGCGACTTCAAGGGTCTGATATACCCTTTTCTTAACTGTTCCTTGATAAATTCTTGTACTTCCTCTCTTTCTTCTCTCGACAACAGATATATCTTCCTCTTTCTTGGCACAAATCCTTCCTTCATATCAATGGTGTGATCCCAGATCTTCCTGATGGGCATTCACTCTGACTATTTCTTACCAAAGACTTTAATCTACTTATAGAACTTTTCCAGAACCAACTTCTTGGCCTCTGCTTCCAATTTTGCTGCTTTTTCCTCCTCATCCCAAATCTCCTACTCCTCAGCTACTCTCTTTACATCTATTGTCTTTGCTTTCTTCTGTTTCTTTTGTTTTTCTATCTTTTCTTCCCTTTTCTTTCCTGCTTCTTTTCTCTTCTCCTCTTCCCTCTGCTTCTGCCATCCCAGTTTTTCTTGTGAATTCTGAGCTCATCACCAGTCCAGTTGCTCCACTATCTAACAATGTCTCCACTGTTATTTCTTCTTGTGTATCCACTCTTTTCAATCCTATCTTCACTATTACTTCTCTTAATAATTCCTCCCCTTCTGTTTTTCTTACTTTGATTTTTTTTCTTTTTCTTTCCTCCCTTTTCATTTTTCTCCTCAGTTTCCTCTGAGTCTGATGCACTAACTTTTATTTTGCTAGCTAGTATATTAAACTTGTTTATAGAATCTAGTTGAGAGACTCTAGATTCTTTCCCTCTTTTAAATTGTCTCTATATTTGATATTCTCCTCTTTTCCCCATTGTCCATACTCTAGTCTTCTACCATTTCCCTCTCTGATTCCTTGCCTCCTGTTTCTGCAATATTGGGCTATGTGCCCAAATCCTCCACACACATAACAATTTCTTCCTCTGTCTATGTCTATAGTATAAGGGTCTCTTCTTGGCAGCCTTATCCCTTGTCCTTGTCCCTGATTTCTTACTACTACCACATTTGTCCTTTCTACTCCTTTCATCAGAGTGGGCCCTGTTGTTGCCTGCTGAGATGGTATTTCTTGCCTTTTTTGTCACACTTGTAGTCATAGTATTACTTGTTGCTGTTCCTGCTGTTTGGGGGCTGCTCCCCTCTGTTCTTATCATTCCCTCAATCTTTCTTCTTCCCTTTTGCTTTCCCTCCAATGCCTGTCTAAATTAGTGGCACATTTGTACCACTGTTTTATGCTTGTTGGAGGCCTTTCTGCCTTTATCAACTTTCTCCTAATTATCCCATTCATTCTCCTCTTGAACTCTATCAATAGCCTTCCCTTGTACCCACTTTCTCTTGCTGCACTTTTGAACTCCTACAAGTTCTTCTATCATCCTTCCCCCTTGTTCCAATTTCTTCAACTCTGCTACTTTCACTGACTCTTCCTTACCTTCTCCAAACTCTTTCTTGATTGCTGTCAAAAATTCCCCTACTGATCCATATTCCATTACCCTCTCCTCCAAGTCTTCCAGAACATTCTCCTTCCAAATATCTGCCAACTCTCCCTGCATAAATGATAACACCCACTGTACTTGTTCTTCCACCATTGTCTCTCTCATTTTCATCCTCAAATATAATCTGCATACTGTGACGAATCCTCCTACCCTCTTTGCTTCTCTATTAAAGATTGGTGGCTTAGCCACCTCCATGTGGAATCCTGTGTTGGACCCTTCTGCCCCTCTGCCTGTTCCTGCTCCTCTTACAATTAGAGCTTGTATTTGCATCTGCATCGTTGCCAACTGCTCCTGCTATTATCTGATGATTGTATGTAAGTTGTATTGACTTATAGTATGGTAGGAAGGGGGAGAATCGATTGGTGAAGGTAATGATAGTGGTAGTGGTGTTAGTAGTAATGATATATATAAAGAGAGAGTGGAACCTATGCTGGTTTTGCTTTCTGATTCGTACTCTGAACTTGATGAAATCTTAGTAAGTGTTAGTAGGCCCTCTTCTTGTTCCACCTACACTATTCTACTGACTACTACTAACTACTGCCCTAATCAAATTGTATGTGATTTTGACCTAAGAAGGTCATTCTACTCTAGACAGTGCTTTAAGAGTGTCTGTCATTCCTCTGCATAGACAAGTCACAAGGGGACCTGTAACACAAGGCTAATATTTGAAAAAAGTATAGAACACATTCACACAAGGTAATACATTTGAAGTGCACCAGTGGGCTTTGATGCAATCAAATGGCTAGACTTCTCCTGCCTAACTAGTATACTCCTTATGCCTAGGGTCTGGTAATTCTTCTTGACTAAAAGGCAGAGTTGTCTTTCAGTCAAGGATAATAAAGAGTGAGTGAAGTGAGTGAAGGCCTGGTGTTAAGCAGTCTCAAGAAGTGGAATTGAGTTCTAATGTTACAGACTCAAGTCCTTAGAGTTGAACAAGTGAATGAACCTTGTATTGGGTTAATATAAGAGAACTCAATGGAGAACTTTGTACAAGATAGTCTACCTTATATACTAAATCCACATAGTCCATACTAGCTACTTCTAACCCACCCTAAACAGTTATGTGTTGTATATGTTATATGACATCATCTTTCCAGAATCTTCCATATTCTTTTATAAATCATGTGACTTGTGACTATTATTATGACCATATCATCTGATATAACTAGTGTGTGACAGCATGATCTTGTCACTTTTAACACTAGCTCTAGTTCTAAAAATAGAGAATGGAAAATAAAATCAAAAATAAAATAAAAATGAGAAAGAGAATAAGAAAAGTTAAGTCTACCACTTTCAACTTTGACAATATTACCAGATTATGAATAAACTTCCAAGTCTGATCTGCAATCTAAGTACTTATCTAACCTTATAGATTTCCATACCTATTTTCTAGATAATTTTTCATACTTGATATGATTCTCTTTCTGTGTGACTAATCACAGATTTCCACTCAAAGCTAGTTCCATCTTAACATTACCTATCCTTTATATTCTCTTAATAGTATCTTGACAGTATCTTGACATAAACTCACTCTACTCTTTAATCTTGAATATCTAGCCTGCCCATTTAAAATCCATTGATTTACTAGATTCAGACCTAATACTTTTCTATCCATCTTTGTAGGAGTTTCTTGCTCTATTCTTATATTGTAGTTAATAGACCATTAGTTACTTGGTTAAACTGTAACTTTTCTCTAAATAGTTTAAAATTGCTAACTAGCATACTAGTTCTATTCATGTGAGATCAGTGATCTCTGAAAGCAAACTATTTTTCAAAATGTAGTACTTTTTATCAGCTTTTCTAAAAATCTGACCTCTTTTTGGCTATATTCCCTAATTTGGTCTACTATTAAATGCAACTTACACTTGAGAGAAATAAAAGTCCAAAAGAAATCTATAAAGTTTAATAAGTATGGAAACTTGTCAAAGCCTAACAGAGATGTGAACTTTCCAGAACAATCTTGGCCTTAACTTATATATTGTACCTTCTACTAACCATAGAGTTGTAATTTTAGAGAAAAGTTTTTAAAGTATTGAATTAGAAGTTATAAAAATAAAAAGAAGTGTATTGCTATTGACATTAGAGTTTGATGTTAACTTTAGTTAATTATCAGGCTAGCTATTATAGAATAACTACCAGCCTTAAATATATGAAGTAAACTAAAAAAGTAATTAAACAGATCTCTAAAATACTAAAATACTAAAAGAAGTTTAGGGTAAATAGAAGAAAACTTCATATAAAAGACTGAAAATTTATAAAGTTTGAGAAGAAATAAATAAATGACAAAAACAAGTAAAATAACTATAGAGTTTGATGCAAATAAAGCTCAATAACTATATGATTTTTGACAGAAATAAATCTGTTATCAAAACCAAAATACTAGCAAAGTTTTAATGTAAATAAGGCCAAATAACTGCAGGGTTTTGATACCATAATATTCATATTAGAAACAAATACAACTCAGAGTTTGGACTGTAATATTTAAGAATAAGATTTAATATGATATTATATGTGATTACCCCAACTATCACACATTATAACAAGGCATAATGGCTATTATAAGTTATTTATAGTCACACAATCATGTGACATATGAAAGAATATAGAAGATTCTAGAAAGATAATATTATATAGCATATTAACATCATGTTAACTTTATGAAGTATGTATAATTTTTAGAATAGATTAGTAATAGTTTCACACAAACTACTAGCTAGCATATATAAGGTAAACACTCTGTATTTATTGAGTTCTTTTATATAAAACCTATACAAAGTTCTTCTTTTGACTAGTCACTAAATTTTAAGTTATAATATATTAAATAAGTTTTTTCTAAATTCTAGATATTTCCATCAGTATTCCTGACTATCTGAGCTCTATCATTTCTTGCTTAGAGCAATATGATTCTACTAGATTGGAATATACTCTAAAATAGCTACTGCTTTTAAGAGACCTCATTTTGTTCTCTTAGATTTCTTTTGGAGATAGGTATTATTTATACTTTAGTTAAAATAATATGACTTAGGTTTTTTCTGAAGCTTAAAGTGTAACTTTGTACTTCTTCTATAGTTATTCTAACAGTATCATTATAAAGTCTAATAATTCTCTATATTAAGTAAGGTTAGTATCTGTATTCAGCTTTAGTAGTTAAGCAGATGTTTAATTAAGTTGATCTATAATAAGATACTGTTAGAGTTTAGTCTTGAATAAGAGTAAATACTACTATAGAAAACAAAGTATTAGTGAAGGTATATCAGATACAGTTTATACTTAAGGACAAAAGTATTAGAAATGCAAAGATTAGACTCTATTTTATTTTTCTTTTCTTTTCTGTTCCTTTCAGTCTATCCTATTTTTATAACTAGGGTTAGGGATTAATGGGATGTCACAGGCCATGGTCACACTATCTCATAATCATGTGCCATGATGAAAAATAGTAGAAGGTTCTAGGAGAAATAACATCATATCATATATTATATATATGGTAGCTTTAAGGTAGACACATGGTTATTTAGAGTGGGCTAAAGTAGTAGTACACAGACCAGTAGTCTGAGGTATATAAGGTAAACAATCATGTACAGAGTTTTCTATTGAGTTCTCTTATGTAAATCCTATACAAGGTTTCTCTCATTGACCAGCTCTTAGATCTTTGAGTCATTACAAAAAGCTCATAGGACTAGTCAGAGTTTAATGAGTATGGAAACTTATCAAACTGCATGGAGTTGTAGGCTTTCCAGAGTAATCTTGACTTCAGCTTATATGCTGTACTATTTATATATTACTTACTTACAACTTGAGAAATTGAAACAGAATTCAAGAGAGAAAGTTCTGATAAAAAGAATTATGTTGACTTAATACTAGAATTTAGTATTAATAGTGGCAAGAATTATTATTAATTATCAGACTGGAAATTACAGAGTATCTTATCTACCAGTCCTTAAATATAAAGAAAAGTGTTTAAAACACTTGGAAATATAAGTAATGCTATTATTATATAGTCTAGTAATTATCCATATCAAGTGAGGTCAGTATCTGGCTCTAAGCTGGGTGTCAGAGTTGTGAACAATAAACTTGACTTTATTCTATTTTCTTTCTTTTTATTTTTAATTTTTTAATTTTTCTATTTATTTTATTTTTGGTTTTCATTTTCACTTTTCTTTATTTTGGACTGAGGCAAAGGGTGTAATGTAATATCACACATGTCACAGTCACAGGTCACACAATCACATAATACAGATAAGGTTATAAAAGGTTTTGAAATAAGTAATATCATATAGTATAGTAACAACATGTTAGCTTTATGGAAAGCACATAAATATTAGAATAGGTTAGTTGTAATATATACACAGACTATGGTCTGAAGTATATATAAGATAGACTAGCTTGTATTTGGAACTCTATTAAGTTCTCTTGTGTTATTCAATACAAGAGTGTGCTTTTATCTTATCTCTGAGACCTAAGTCATAACACTGGATGGATGTTTGATTAAAATAATTAGAGTTTGAAGAGAAATAATACTACTATAAAAAACAGATTATTTATAAGGTTGGACTTTGACATATAGTAAGGTTAATGTAAGTAAGTTTATTATGGAAGATTGTTAGACACAGTTTACACCTTGTTATCCAAGACTCAATAATAAGCTTTTGGAAGTTGAATTAACAAACATGTATGATCTGGATATGTAAAACATGAATGTTGGAACAAATTTTGGCTTTAGCTTATATACTATACTTCTACTAGTTATACTGATTATATATTTTAGAAGAGATACTCAGAATGTCTTGGTAAACAAGTTCACTGAAAGGTAGAGAGATATGTTGCCATTAACACTAGAAGTTGGTGATAGTTTTAGTTGATTTTTATAATAAGAATTTATATTATAACTACTAACTTATACATTAAGTATGCTATTTAGGATAGTTATCTAGGAATGGAGAATGTTCAATAAGTTACCCTTGTTTGAAGTGATTCTTGAATATTTGGGGTGGAGATCTATGGAGTTGTTAAGAGTTCAACAAGAATATCCAAGGTGAAATAGAGAATATGATCTGCATTAAAAGAGGTCAGAAAGTATAGATGGAAAAGAAGATATTATCTATGGTCTAAGACAAATGTAGCTAGATTAGAATATGACAAAGATGAATTACTTGTAGAGTTTTGATGAGAGTGATTCATTGTATAAAAAATTTATACTGTAAGAGAATCTAACTTTTCATTAATACCAAACTCCACATATTAGAGTAACTATGTAAAGACCATGGTAATTCAGTAGAGATGACAACTCTAGGAGAATCTAAGAGAACAGAATGAGGTTCTCTGAAGACAACAGCTATCCTTGTTACGATCGATGCCTCCTGGGGACAGCATGGACATGGGTAAAGGGTATGACGATATGATCGGCTGCGCCACATGTAGTCTCAGTCAGCGCCTCATGTAGAAGGTATTGTTACCTTACTTTATCCTTGTAGTTTCCTCATTTCTTAAACCTCGTGCATGTCACATTACTGAACTATGGACTTGCATAAATAGCGTAGATACATTCATGTGTCCTTACGCTTTACCAATTCTATCTTCCCTTATCCTTTCTCAA
>Ga0157359_1000786_pt1 | contig 12139 bp, 24 predicted proteins | sample AttcapACBM3_FD_111482 | JGI IMG/M metagenome (GOLD analysis project Ga0157359, IMG submission 111482) | Fungus gardens microbial communities from leaf cutter ant in Botucatu, State of São Paulo, Brazil - Atta capiguara ACBM3 | ecosystem: Host-associated > Fungi > Mycelium > Unclassified ...
CGCGCAGCCTGTCAGCAGCATCAGGGGGAACAGGAGCAACAGCACACTTGTCCGCCGCAAGGTAACGCTTGATTTCATTCTGTAGTTTCCGGTTCTGCTGGGCTGTTACGGCACGCTGCTCTGCGACCTGACTCATCACATCGTTCTGCTGCTTAACTGCTGTCACCAGCTCAGTAACGCTTGATGCCAGACCATCGTTCTTGGACCGCAGATCGTTAATCTGCTCGTCTTTGCTATTTGCCAGCTTCTCAAGGCGCTGATTGGTTGCCTCAAGCTGCGAGCTTCGGGCGTTCAGCATCCAGAGCGCCAAGCAGATGAGGCCAATGACGAAAATGTGTGAATAGTTTTTGATGAACTGGAAAGCGGCCATATGACCTCCTGCTGTCAGACGAGATCGAGTGCCCGAATAAAAACATCATATTCGTATGGCTGCGTGCCGTTCTCGTGCTTGATGATTGCCTGCAAAAGCGGGAACAGCTTACGGCTGTCCGTCAGGTCAATGGGCTTATCAGCATCAGTCTCTGTGGCCAGCGCCACACTGCGGATGTATGCCTGAGTGTCATTCTCGTTCGGCGGTGCCCAGCGCTTGATGATGCCGGTAATAGTTTTCAGGCCGTGTTTTCTCTGGTAATTGCGAAGAATGATGATCATCGCCCGGATGCCAAATTCTGGCGCTTTGAACTGACAGAATGATTTATCAGTACGCTGTGCTTCAGGTACCAGACCTTTCCACTCATCGCCCCAGCGTATATTGCCAGGATTGTTATTGCGTATGCCGCGTGAATTATTGCTGCCCGTCATTAGGTTCTCCTGCTTTTCTGTCTATCCACCCGCGCAGTCTGGCGCTGATGTAGTCATTGCCGACATACCCGATGTAAACCGCGAAGACCTGTGCGGCTGCGTCAGGGATGCTCCAGTTGAATAGCGCTCCGACCACCTGCAGAGTGGGCGCTGCAAAAAACGCCAGAGCACTGCATGAAACAGCGTCCAGAACGCGCTTACTCCAGGAGCTTTTTGCATAAGCACTACGTAATAGTGAAAACATGCCTGCTACCCCGGCATATCCCCATTCTGTTTTGTGGGCATACAGCCACAGCAGCACTGTGGCCCAAAAGCCCGGGTCTTTTTCTGGAGGCATGCTCTTATTCCCGCCACCGGGATGATGGCGGCTTACTGTCGTTAATAGAATTGCGCAACGCCACGGCGTCAAAAGTGTGTGGAGACTGATTGGCGTGCGCAAAAACGAAAAAAGGCCGCCCAATGGCGACCTCTTTGTATTGGAACCCTGACGCTACAGCGTTAACTGCCTTGCCCGTCGGCAACAGGGTTAATTTGTTATCCCGTATAGGGGAATGTTCACTCCATCCCTTGCAGGGGATATTTAAAATAAAAACGCCTCCAGGCTGGTGAGGCCCGAGGCGCTTTGACATCCACATTTGGAACTGACTTTTAGCAGATAAGCTGCACTGCTTGGTAATCGACCTTATCAGATTACTAAGGAAAATGCGGACCGCGTTAGAGGTTTTTTGATATTTTTTTTCGGCGTCAGTTCGTCGTCCATATCAAGCCGCACATCGAGCATTGCCAGGCATCCCTCAATAAAGCCTTCGGCCATCTGAATTTCAATTCTGACTATCTTTTCATCACGCTTTGCCTGCTTAGCTAAGGTGCGCTTTGAGATATTGAAAAAGTAATGAAGCACAATGATCGCATGCTCATCCGGGCGCTTAGCTTTAAGCCGTGACAGGCAACCTTCAATAATCAGCCCGTCTCCATCGCTGCATGTAAGCGTTAACTTTGATTCCTGAGGCAGCAGCCCTTTAAATCCAGCTGCGATTGCAGAGTAATCGACACCGCTGCTGTCTGATTTAGCCCATCCCGCCCAGCGCTCTAATACCTGTGACATGTCACGCATATTTAATCCTCTCCACACACTTTATTTTTTGTCTGTCCCGATAACACCGACTGCAATCGCGTGATCGAGGAACCTGAACAGCAGGTCAATCTGACTGCCGTACTTCGCTTCAAACGCTTTCATATCCCGGTGCAGTTCGTCGTGATGCGCTCTGCATAGCGGTATCACGAATAAATCATGCGCCTTGGTTCCCATTCCCCCCTGTCCGTGTCCAATGATGTGATGAGGATCGTCAGCCTGCCTGCCGCAACATGCGCAGCTTTGTGACTTAACCCATCGTGTGTATTTCTCATTCTCCCAGCGCTTACGCTTAGGGCGCTTCATGAAGGATTCTGGTGATTCCGGGTCGGCACGAAGGCTGATTATTTTTTTGACGACCAGGGCTGCGTCCTGAATCACCTCGCGGGCAGGTCGCGCCGGAACAATGTGTGCCTCTTTCAACTCACCAGCCTGGACAGGATCTTTAGGCATACGCAGAACGCGCCGCGCTGGGGCCTCGGGTATCAGGTCAATTACATCATTCAGGGTCGCCCACCAGCACAGCTCCGGAAGGGTCAGAAGGTGATCCACTGGTAATGCCAGTTGGTGGCACGCGGCCCGGATTATCCAGAGAGCGGTGTTGCCCTTTGCGATGTTCTCAACCTTACCAGGTACACCATTTTCCCTGAACTCATTATCGTGGCTGTAGCAAAGAGACACCAGGCCGTTTTCAGTTTCTGACACAGTAAATTCATGATGATGCCACGTACCGGGCTGCACCCACTGGCAGCAGCTGAAAGACTGGACGAAGGATGCCAGCGCATTCAGCCCATCAGCGGCCTTAACCACGCGTTCATGACTGAAAAAGGGAATCAGTGAGGGCTCATCGAGTAAAGGCTGTGTGCCGTCATTCAGGCGGCCTGATGGCATATCTGCCATATCCAGTGTCGGCGTGCTGATTACCACCCTGCCCTGAAAGAGTCTTAACAGCTCAGGACCAGGCTTGAGCAGGACGATACCTGTGCGCGGTGCCACCTCTGGTGTCAGTAATGCTCTCATCCGGCCACCACTTGAAAAGGCGTGATCGTTACTTCAGCCTTACCTTTCTTCATCGTTGCGCCCCACTCAACCGAGAATCGCTTAATCTGGCTATCGTCACCCCACACCCCGGCATGCGTGAGGCTGTCGAATAATGCTTTGAGGTAGTTATCAAGATCACGCTGGCGCTTGTCTGGCGGGAACAGCAGCACGCTTACCTCTACGTTCACTGTAATCGGTACAGGGCGCCGCTTTAGCTGTTCCATGACTGATGCTAAGGCGTTGGAGCGGAAACAGCGCCCGGAGGCGCTGATCAATACTCCCTTTCTGGTGTTACGCCAGTACGTGTTAACGCTTGGCGGGAACGGGAGCGTTAACTTCATGCCGCGCTCTCTCCTACATCCGGAATTGTCATCTGCCCGGCCACTTCACGAACTGCCTGACGCAGCATGCGGCTGTTTGACCAGCAATCCCGGTCCGTCTGCTCCACCAGCGCGATGAACTCCTGAACAGTGCATGGCTTGTCCTGGCGAACTTCAGACAATACTGCTGAGAAGCGCATCAGTTGCTCTGTTGCCACCTCTGAATCATCGTGCTGCTCTGACAGCCAGAGCTTCAGTTCAAGATCGTCGTGGTGCTGGTTGATGAGGCGCACTGCACTGGCAATCGTCTCTGCCGGAACTGTCACGCAGGTAGGATTCTCAACGGAGTCTGCCGCCCAGGTATGCGCCCATTTGGATTCGCTGTAGGTGTACTCAGCTTTCATTTTGAACGCGGCAATAACGCACGCCCACGCTTCAACACCGCTTTTCTCGAGGATTTCATGCTTCAGTAATGGTAGGTCATCACCCACTTCGCTATGTGGTTCAGCCGTTGCCGGTTGTTCGCTAACTGATTGTGTGACGCCGTAGTGCTCTTTGGCGATTAGCACAATATCCATCAGCTCGGCCGCCTGCAGGTCAGTCTCAAATTTCAGCGTTATGCGAGCTGTCTCATCGCCCAGCTCTGTCTGACAGTGTTTAGCAATCAGCTCCACCAGCTTCCGCGCCTGTGCAGCACTGAACTGCGGCATAGCGTCGGTCTTGGTCAGCTTCTTCTTACCCGCCGCTTTGGCCTTCTGCATTTGCTCCTGAGCAACAGTAGAGGCTTTCACACCATGCTCCCGTTGCAGGGCTACTGCTGTAGTCGCGGCCACTTCCCCAGACTTCACCATCTCAATGAGTGGTTCACCAACGGTCAGCAGCTGCAGGTGTTGCTCAACATCGGTGATCGAACGCTTCACCTTTGCGGCAATCTCGCCGGGTTCCAAACCCTGATTAACGAGGCGCTGGTATGCTGCTGCACGTTCCAGCGGTAACAATGCGCGGCCCTGACTGCTGGTGACCATAAACGCCACGCTGTCAGCTTCACTGCCCACAAAGTCTTTACATTCAAGGCGCAGCGTATAGCCCGCGTCCTGAGCCAGCTTTGCACCGTAATAGCGGTGATGGCCGTCAATGATCTTAATGCCCTTCTCAGTGACCTTAACAGCCAGCGGAGGCACGTGTTCACCAGCGATAAAGGCGTCGCGGAACTCCTCGACATGGGTCTGATCGATATCACGGATGTTGTAATTAGTTTCGACATACAGCTCATCGACGCCCAGCAGGTAGGTTTTGCGGGTAGTAATATCGGTATCGCTATTTTTCTTGTCGTCGTAAATGCGCGCTAAAGTACTCATGCTGTGGTCAGCTCCCATGTCAGGACAATAATCAGGGCGGCAATCATCACGACAGCTGTGCGGATGGCCTGGTAGAAAATCTCATTTCGCTCGTAGTGGCTCTTCAGGTGCGCTTTCATTGGCGGTCCTCACTCAGGAAGCTTTCGCCAATACGGCCTGTATCAAGTCCGCCGTAGCTGCCACAGTTGAAAGAGCCCCTTACGGCACAGCGGTCGCAGTTTTCTTTGGCTTCGTTGCGTGATGCATCGAACTTGGCCACCAGCATTGCTTCACGCCATACCCTTGCTGCACGCAGCCAGAACCCTTTGCTCTCCAGTTCTGTAGCCTGCTTCGTCAGATAGGTGTACTTCTCGCTCTCTACTGGTAATGGGGCGGTGTTGATCGAATAACTCCAGTCGCTGGAGCGCTTTAGGTTCCCCCTGGTGAACAGCGGCTTTATGAAACGCTTCACTGAAGTCTCATGCAGGCCGGTGAGCTTGCAGAGTTCGCGGACCTTCAGCGGACCATTACGGGCAATCAGTTCAAGAATTGTTGATTCGTGGTTGATCATGATTTTCTCCCGTTACCCGCGAAAGCCGTGAGGCACTGAGCTGTCAGGTTGCGGAATGACTGTGATATCCCGCTGCATGTTGCGCTTCAGGGCATTCCACTCAGAGCGTGGCGGACGACCATGCTTATCCCACCTGGTTGCTGACTGGAGATACCCAGGGAGGTTGCCAGGTATGAACAGCGTTTTTGGACGCATGTACTGGTATTCCTCGGTACCTTCCCAGTGGATGTGTTTGTAATCCACTACGAGGCAAAGCTCTTCCACCGTAAATGCTTCTTTCAGCCGGGATTTGATGTGACCCATCGACGACTGCGCCTCAGTGTGTTTTGCGCCGGTGACTTTGTTCAGGTGACGCAAAACTTCCCGTGAGCGATTAACGATTGACCACTCATCGTCAGGTTGCGACGCAACCTGACAAAAGGGTTTTTTGTCTGATGGATCATGTTTTGAATTTACTGACGGATCGTCGCCAGATTCTGGCGGGTCAAAACTGTTATTTTTGCTTGATTCTGACGGGTGAAAATTTGATGCGTCAAAATTCGGTGCATCAGATTTTGATGCGTCATATTTTGATGTGTCAGATTCTGACGCCTCAGATTCTGACAGGTGAGCGGCAGCTGATTCGCGAAGCTTTTTGACGTTCAACTGATACATGTTGGAGTTGTTGCGGTTACCTTTGCGGCGTGAAGTGCTGGTCAGCCAGCCCTCGCTTTCCAGCTTACGGATTGAGGTGCGAACGGTGCTAGGTCCAGCACCTATCTGACGGGCGATGGTAGCGATTGACGGCCAGCAAACACCCTCGTCGCTTGAGAAGTCAGCCAGGCGTGCCATGATGGCTACCATCGTGATCTTCATGCCGGATGATGCGCAGCCGTCCCAGACGAATGCAGATAATTTAACGCTCATGATTTACCCCAACCTCTCTGAAATATTGCTTGAACCGTTCAAGAGAGCTGAAGCACTCGCCATGTTCGTACTTGTCACGCAGGTAGATAACCCGGTCGTTCTCTGGCTCCCAGCGAATGACCCGCACAGGGATGCCGCGCTTATCTCGGAAGATACGGTCAAGTTCTCGCATTTGGTTGCCTTCATTCGCTGATTAGCAATGCCCACAGCCCAGTCAACAAAGCTGTGGTTAACTTCTTCGCTGACGCCAGGTACATTGAGCACATACCGCAGCGGCTCACTGCTGAGACGTCCACCAGCTGAAGGAAGGCAACGGAATTGCGGTAAACCTGATAATCTGATTAAATTGATCACGCGATTAGTTCTCCACACACGTTGATTTAGTCGCATCGAACGCTGCGGGCTGCAATCCTGCGGCGTTCGCCTTTTCTGGCGGGCAAAAAACGCGATACAGCAGCGTCAGATGCTCCTGCCATTTAGCCATTACCTGATAGCTGTTCTCTTCGATCTGCTCACGTTCGGCCGCATCAATCACACCATCAGCTGTTGCTTTGCGAATGTAGGCAGAGTGCTTGCCAATCCACTCAACTGACTCCATCAGGCGTTGATTGATATCCGCGTTATCAACATCCTCAATGTCCACCAGCGGGACGTTTACACTGTTTGACTGACGGGACACCGCGTTAGCGATGTGCTTGGTGCCGCTTGCCTGTTGCAGGACCATCGCCCAACCCATTGGGAAAATCTGATCGCCATTAGTGCGCAGACGGTTGAACAACGCATCCTCGGTTACACCCAGCCATTCAGCTGCTTCTGCGTATCCCCCCGGAAGACTTGAAATCGTCTTCTTGATTGCTGCCACCAGCCATGCCGGTTGCTTCTCTACATGCCAGTGCTTTTGATCCACGGTTGCCCCCTGTTTTCTGTGGTTATCTTTACGAAGCGTTTGAAATAGGCTTGTCGTAAAGGGACGGTTGAAATTTGAGTTTGCCTTTAGTACGGAAGGCAGCTTCAGCGGCACGGCCTTTTGGAATTAAACTACCTGGACGCTTTCGCCACTGATAAAAGGCCTCAGGTGAAACGTTGAAAAAGGCTGCCGCCTTGTTTGGTGTACCGAAAAACTTCTCTAACTCATTGGTAGTCATAGTTGTCTCCCCTAAGAATTCTTAGATAGTATTTTCTAAAATAACTTTGGTCAATAAAAACTAAGATAACTTAGTCATTTTTAATTTAGAGGATTTACTGTGAGCTCTCTTGGGGGGCGCGTTAGGGCGCTACGCATGGAAAAAAGGCTGACACAGGGTCAGCTTGGTAAGGCTGTAGGCGTTTCGGACGTGACCGTAGGCTACTGGGAGCGTGATCAGAACACACCCGGAGGTTTGAAGCTTTCTAAGTTAGCTTCTGTGTTAGGTGTAAGCGAAACGTATTTGTTGTACGGTAAGGAAGATGAATCAAACATTGCGCCAGCGCCAATTGGCAGCATGAAGGTTCCAGTAATAAGTTATGTGCAAGCTGGAGTTTGGACGCCTGAATGTGATGCGCGCAATCTAGAAGGGAATATTGACTACGTGTTTAGCACGGGTAACTTCTCACAGGGTACCTTTGCCTTAAAAATCAAGGGCAAGTCGATGGAGCCGGATTTTGTTGAGGGCGACCTCATCCTTATCGATCCAGAACTTAGCCCTCAGCCTGGCGATTATGTTGTGGCTAAAAATGGCGAAGACGAAGCGACCTTCAAAAAATACCGAGCCCGAGGAGTAACTGAAGATGGTAAGGAAATTTTTGAACTTGTTCCTATGAATGAAGACTTTGCTGTACGCAGTTCAGCCAAAGAAAGATTTAATATCATTGGCGTTCTCGTCGAACATCGTCGCCTTATGAGACGTTAAGACACCCAACAGATTTGAAGCCTAAATTTATTTAGGCTTTTTTCTTGACCTCCAATCTAAGTTATCTTAGATTAATTTCAAAATACTTAGCCGCGCTTGCAGGCGCTGTTTTAAAATGTGTGGAGAGGTAATGAAAATGATTAAGAACATGTCGAATACATCGGTTAGGGATCTGATTACCTTTTTGCGGCTCTTCCCAGATGCTGATGTTGTCTGTTGTGGTGATGCCGGTGTGGTGAGTGTGCAGTGTGATGCTGAAAACATGGTTCGCGGACCAGCGTTTTAAGAGTGCGAAATTGCTGTGTTGGCGGTTACTCATGATGGTTTGGTTTAACCGCCCTTTTTCACAACGACAAGGACATTTGCAAAGCGGGTGTTTTCGAACGCTTTAGAGACGTGGAGTAAGTGTCCTTCTCGTTGTGGAGGTTCAGGTAATGCGGAACAGTTCTGCTCCGAGAGCCAGTATGGCCAACAAGACCTCATGGAACGGCGGGGAATCGCATAGGCCTGTGAACACAACACCGGGGGCAGCACCGTAAAAGTCTGCCAGTTCGTAAACCACGTGATTGCGTGTTACCCGAACCAAGCTGGCTGGGAGGTCAGCACACAACGGTGAGAGCATTTCTCTGTGGCGAAGGAAACTCCAGAAGACCTCCCTGAACCGATTAATGCTCTCAGCCGTTGTGGTGAATGCGGCCAGCGCACGCGGAAGACTGACAACGATTGCATACAGTCTAAGAGTCTCCGCTCTGGTGTCTGTCAGTCTGACCAGAGCATCGGGAGGCACCCGGCACCGCAGCAACCTTTCAAGTGTGTGGAGTAATCGGGCTGTGGGTTATTGCAGTAACCCCCCAGCCACTTTAAGCGAATCCAAAAAGTTTTTATTGCCGTCACTGGCAAGGGATTCATGCAACCAAAAATCGTGTGTGGAGAGTTTCATGGAAAAGCCAAACGACCATATCACCGTAGGCATTATCACCCTGCCCTACAGCCATATCCTCAACGGCTGGGTAATGCCTGACGGCTCGGTAATCAGTAATCCCATTAAGGCGCAGCGTGAAGCTGAGCGGCTTAATAAAACCATCAACATCACCATTCACTGAGGGCGATGACATGCATCATTTCAAATCGAATAAAGAAGTCGTCGCTGCTGGCCACCAGTTCGCTAAGAACATCGGTGCGGACACGCCTCTGATTGATATGGCAAAGATGGTTACTGAGCTGTCATCGCGTCTCGAAGTTGCCACCGTTCGCGCAAATCTCATGGCTGGAGAGGTGCTGCGTATCAACAGCGTCCTGCCTGAAACCATCACGGCGCTTCAGGTTGCCGGGGCTGATATGACCCTGATTGACGATCTGAACGCAGCGCTCGCCACACCAGCCTGTGATCTGTGGATTCGAACATTGCGTGGTGAAGCACTAGGGGAAGCCCGCCGCGCTGTAACAACACGGGGTAACCACCAGCAACCGGGTATTTCACATGCGATAAACATCATTTCCCAAATGGAAATGGATTTACTCCGCTCACGCACGGTAACCCTGAAGGTGGTGTCATGAAAAAGGTCGCCCAGTTCCGGCGCAGCAACGGGGCGAATGCCGGATTCAATGAAAAGTTAGCCTGGCAGTTATCAAAAGGCCCGGCATCGGGCCGGGAGCTGGCAGAACGTCTCGGTATGACCCTCAGTGAGTTCAACCGTTTGGTTATTCACATAATGCGCAGAGGTGGCAAAACGCTGCAGGTTGAAGCCTCTAATCAAATCAGCCTTGGCGGCGGCTATATTGACCGCACTTACACCCTGGTCAGAAATCCGCGGCGTGTTGCTTCCCCACCATCCAAGCCAATGGTGATCAACTACAGGAATGACTGCTCTGAAGAGGCAAAGAAGCGCCACCGTGAAGCAGCAAAACGCCGCGCCCGTCTGATTGCCAGCGGGCTTTATCTGGAATGCATGGGCTAAGGGTGGCGAATGATGATGAGTAAAGAAGAACTACAGGATGCTCTGGATTTCGATCTCTTCCAAGGTGATTTCGGGGAGCAGGGTGATACCGAGCTTTCAAATGAAATAGTTCTGGGTCGCAAAAAATACGTCTGCTTCATTTGTAATGGGGAAATACAGCCAGGGGAAATCCACCGCAGCGCGAAATGGAAATTCGATGGTGAGTTGATGTCATATCGCTGCTGCAATGCCTGCTGTCTGGCAATGGTTCAAAGCATTAATGGTGACTATCTCGAAACGGAAGATGGCGAAGACCCTATTGATGCGCGTTACGCGTTAGGCGAGCAACTCCGAGCCGTTAAGGATGGTGAGTGATGGCTAATCCAATAACTGTTGGCCTAAGTGCCATCACCAACACCATTTTTGCAGGGCGCTCTAAGCCGCTGAAAGGCGGTGCGTCTGATACTCGTGTTTTCACTGGCGAAAAGCAGGATGTCACCGAACAGGCGATCCACGCAGTTGCGTTTCATCTGATGAAGACTGACGACATCAAAGTTTTTAAGCTGCCAGACGGGCGCGAGCTTCATCTGCGGGCTGATATCAAAGAGGTGAACTGATGGAACAGCCAATCCTTGATATGTGCTGTGGCTCTCGCATGTTCTGGCTGGATAAGACTGATTCCCGGGCCTTATTCACCGATATCCGAAATGAGCAGCACACGCTTTGCGATGGGCGACACCTGCACATCACCCCGGATGTAATCGCCGATTTTCGCGCCATACCGTTCCCTGATTGCAGCTTTGCTCAGGTAATCTTTTATCCGCCACACCTCGACCGCGCTGGTGAGAATGGTTGGATGCGTAAAAAGTATGGCGCACTTGATAAGCAGACCTGGCGCGATGATATCCGCGCCGGTTTCAGTGAGGCGTTTCGTGTTTTGCGGCCACACGGCACGCTGATTTTCAAATGGAATGAGACACAGATACCAGTAAGGCAAGTGATCACCCTTACCGAACAGAAGCCTACCATCTGGCAGCGTACTGGTAAGGGAGACAAAACACACTGGATTATCTTTTTGAAGGAGGCGGGTTAATGCCGAAATCCCCCGCCGAACGCAAAGCCGCGCAGCGTGCCAGACAGGCCGCTGCCGGTGGTAAAAGCTTGAGCTGGCGCTGGATAGTCAGGAACTGGAGATGCTGGCACATAACTGCGCCGCACGCCGCCCCGGTCGTGAACCATATGATCTGAACGAGTACATCGCGCTGTTAGTCCGGAAGGATGCCGCTGAGCTGGCGCAACAAATCGAGGGGCTGGCCCACCAGCATTGCGGGAAGTGCAAAGAGCAGTTGCCGGTGCAGTCCTGCCCTTGCCAGGGTGAAGCAGCGTGCTGGGCCACCAGCGGCTGGCATGAATTGAGACTGAATATCGAGACGCCGCGACCTGTCACGGCTCAACAAACCTGATGCAGCAGGAATGTGTGGAGATAAAAATGAATACTATGTTTTTACTAATGGCAGAATATGAGACCGCAACCGTTCCCCTGAGCTTAGTGTGTGAAAAGTACTTCGGGATGAAGTCAGCAACTGCTGAACGCAAGGCATCTGAGAATAGGCTGCCAGTCCCAACATTTAGAACTGCTGAAAGTCAGAAAGCTCCACGAATGGTGCATATTGCAGACTTGGCTGATTACATTGATCACCAGAGACAGGCTAGCAAAGCCCTCTTTAGTGCATCACATGATTAGCCAGCTTACACTCAATGAGCCAGAGGATTACCTCTGGTTCACTCCGCCGTTCAAAATCCAACGATCAACTTCAGCAAGGATGTAAAGCTTAGGTCGCATCCTGATTGGTTTAGGAAAACCCATTTTTTCGGTGTAATTTTTAATCGTCGTGCGCGATGACACTCTTAACTTTCTCATCACCTCAGCTTCAGTAATAAGTTCAATGTCAGCCATACAACTCCCTTCAAGCCCTGTTTCAAAGAGTTTAATCTTGTTGATTGTTGTCATTTACTGAGTTATTTTCGCAGCACTCAGGTCCCCTCAGGGACCCCTTTATATCTTAACCTATTGTTTTAGATAAAAAGAACCCCAGCAAGCATACTGGGGTTTGGTACTTGCAAACACCACGTCAATGATCGGCGTGCTGCGCGGCAAAATCTGTTGTAGCTCAGGCGACCCGGACGCTGCTCATCTGCATCACG
>Ga0157359_1000787_pt1 | contig 12138 bp, 11 predicted proteins | sample AttcapACBM3_FD_111482 | JGI IMG/M metagenome (GOLD analysis project Ga0157359, IMG submission 111482) | Fungus gardens microbial communities from leaf cutter ant in Botucatu, State of São Paulo, Brazil - Atta capiguara ACBM3 | ecosystem: Host-associated > Fungi > Mycelium > Unclassified ...
AAAAGAAATTTAGTGGAGGGGATGAGAAGTCATATTACAAAATGAACTACTCACTTGTTTGTGATATCTGAACCTTAGTGTACTCTCAGAGGTTTAGAAGTGATTCAGAAGTTCAATTCTAAGATCTAATTCTCAGACATAGAGATATATATACAAAAGAGTGATGGTCTGTGTGCAAGCTGCTTTCATTATATGATCAAAACTCATATCTGATGGGAACTGTCATCTATTATAGCAGATATCAGGCTAATTTTAGAAGGTAACTAATTATATCACTACATTGATATGCTTGTATATCTATCAATATCTATTACTTTGAGATATACTATATATCATCAGAAACAGTTTGACAAGTACTTTCTAATACAAGTTTAATTGTATGAATCCATCTAGCTATTTATGAGATATCAGCTAATAAAACTTTTACAGTTACTGATAGCCTGATATCTCAGTTGTTTGTTGTTGCTTTTGTACATCCCATATATATACAGATAGCCCTCATTTGGGGCTTTCCAACATAACTTAGTTTGTGAAAATCAGTCTACTAGTTGTAGAGATATAAGCTGAGTAAAGTTTGTGACAAGTTAGTCAAAGTAGCTGAACTTGAAAAGATTAAGCAGAGAGAAAGAACAATAAAGAAATTTGTCTAAGAATTCAAAAGAGCAGTGAAGGAAAGTAGATATCAAGAAAGAACATTAGTAAGAGAATTCAAAAGAGAAATAAATGAAGTAATTAGAAGGAAGTTAATAGGCCTTCTACAAGTATTGAACAGTGGTATGAATATGCCACTAATTTAGACAGGCATTGAAGAGAGAAGAAGAAAGAAGAACAAAAATTAAAGACAAAGATAGTGAAGGATGAGGAATCATCAAGAAGGGTTTAGGCTAAGACCACCTCTATCCCAGATGTGACCAAGAAGGCAGAAGATATAATAGATGCCAGTAGAGCCTACTCTAATAAAAGAGATGAAAAGAATGAATGCAATGGTGGTCAGAAACTCCCTGTAAGAGCAAGAAGACAGAGAAGGAGGAATGAAAAGAAACTCTTATATAATGGATGTAGACAGGAAGAAGAATTGTTATAGTTGTAGAGGTTTTGGTCATCTTGCACAGAATTGTAGAAATTAGGGAATAATAAACCAAGGGAGAAGGATCAAGTACAGTGATAATTCAAACAATACAAACAATTTAAAAGAGAAGGAAAATCTAGTAGTTCTTGACTAGATTCTTATAATAAATTCCATGTACCAGCTAATTGTATAATGCAAGCTGGCAATCCAGATTGAGAGAAACCTAAGAAAGATAAAAAAAGAAAGAAGAGACCAGAAAGGGATAACAGTGGAAGTGTTATTGAATAGCAGAGCTACCAGATTGGTGATAAGTTCAGAGTTTGCACAGAAACAATAGTTTAAAATATAGTGAAGGTCAATATTTATTATTAGGGGCATAGAGAGAGAATAGAGATAAATGTGATCAGTAGGCAAAAGTAAAGTATAATCTTAGAGATGCTATAGCTAGCTTATCATAATCCTGAGATTAATTGGAAGACAGAAAAAGTAAAGATGACAAGATGTTTGGAAGAATGTGAAAGACAATAGAGACTGAAGCAGGGGAAATTAGAATAGCAAAAACAAAAGAAAAAGAGAAGCAAGACAATGAATGTAAAGAAAGTAGCAAAAGAATATGAAATTTGGAATCAAAAAGAAGAGGCAACAAGATTAGAAGAAAAAGCAAAAAAAGTTAGTATCAAAGCAGTTCCATAGGAAGATCAAGATACTGTTACAACTCAAAGACCTTAGAGTGGGTCAATAAGAAGAACCTTGTATTAGAGTTAATACAAAAGAACTCGATAGAGAGCTCTTTACAAAGTAGTCTACCTTATATACCTATTGACATAGTCTATGCTAGCTACTGTGCACCCTACCCTAAAGTACCATGTGTAAGACATGAGGTCAATATGCACTGTGCATGTTGTATAATGTCACTTCTTCTAGAACTTTTTATGTCCTTCCATGCATCCTATGACTTGTCACTGTCACTGTCATCTAATGTGACCTGCTATGTGACAGTGTGATCTCATTACCCTACCCTAACCCTGGTTCTAAAAATAGAATAAAGAAAATAAATTGAAAATAAAATAAAAAATAAGGAAAGAAAATAGAAAACACTAAGTCCACTTCTTGTAATCTTGACAGATACTTGGAAAGAAGACAAGTGAGAGAATGCCAACAAAGAAGATGTGAGATTATGTGATATATTTGAAAGAGAGATTTGTACCAAGAAAAGAAAAGGTTTACCTCTTGTTTAGAAAAGAAAGAGAGAAAGTGAGGAAGTATATTCAGAAGTAAACAAAAAAGAATACATTCAACTGTCAAAATCACCACAGACTGCATTAGTATTCTTTGTGAGAAAAAAGGATGGAAAGAAGAGGATAGTACAAGATGATCAGTATCTCAATGAGTGGACAGTAAAAAACAATTATCTATTACTACTCATTTTGGATGTTATTAAGAATATTGGGACCAAGAAGGTGTTCACAAAAATGAATCTAAGATAGAAATATATTAATGTCAGAATAAAGAAAGAAAATGAGTAGAAAGCAGTTTTTACAACACTAGAAGGGTTGTTGAGCCAACAGTCATGTTTTTCAGATTAACAAATTCACCAACCATGTTCCAGGCTATGATAAATAAGTTACTGAGAGATTTTATTAATATGGGAAAGGTGGGGAGTTTCATAGATGATATAATAGTAAGAATAGAAAGCAAGGAAGAACATGATGAGTTAGTAGAGGAAATATTAAAGAGATTAGAAGAAAACAATTTGTAGGTAAAGCCAGAGAAGTGTAAATGGAAAGTAAGAAAGGTAGATTTCTTGAGAGTTGTGATCAGACCAGAAAGGATAAAGATAGAAGAGGAAAAAGTGAAAGCAGTGTTGAATTAGCCAGTTCTGAAGATGGTTCAAGAGGTACAAAAGTTCTTAGAACTGGCAAATTACTATAGAAGATTTGTAAAAGAGTTTGCAAAGATAAATGAGTGCATATACAGGCACCAAGTTGACCATCACTCACAAGCAGATCCCTCATCACACTAAAGATGCCCTCCAAAGCAAGAACCTTTCCATGTTGGAGACATTTACTAAAAGGTACTAAGTTCAAGTTTGAGATCTAGACAAATTACAAGAATTTGGAATATTTCATGAAGCCACAGAAGTTGAATTAACAACAAGCCTGTTGGATATTATATCTGTCAAGATTCAATCTCACTTTAAAACATGTTCCAGGATGCAGGAGTACAAAACTTGAGAGGTAATGAATGGGAAATTAAGAGAGATCTAGTGTTGAAAGAAGAGAAGGTGTATGTGCCAAAGAATGAGAAGTTAAGGATAAAGATCATGATATACCAATAGTAGGACATGGAGGGAGATAAAGACAACAGAGTTGGTGACAAGAAATTACTGATAGCCAGAGTTATGAAGGATGTTGGAAAATATGTAGATAAATATAATCTATGTCAGAGGATAAAAAATAGAACAGAGGCACCAGTGGAGAAGTTGATAGTAAACAAAGTACCAGAGAAGGCATGGATACATTTAACAGTGGACTTTATCGCTAAGTTACTGTTAGTAGTAGGAAAGGATACAATATTAGTAGTATATAATTGGCTATCAAAAATGGCACATTTTATGGCAACAACAGAAGAAACATCAGCAGAGGGTCTAGCAAGATTATTTAGAGATAATGTGTAGAAGCTTTATGGGTTGCCAGAAAGTGTAATCAGTGATAGAGAACCACAGTTTGTGGTAGAATTGACAAAAGAGCTAAATAAGATGTTGGGTATAGAGACAAGATTATCAATAGTATTCCACCCACAAACAGATGGATAGATAAAACAGATGAACCAAGAGTTAGAACAATACTTGAGGTTTTTTACAGAATATAGGAAGAAGGATTGGCTAGAATAGTTGCAATGACAGAATTTGTGGTAAACAACAAGATTCATGCAGCAACAAAAGTATGACTATTATGGACAAGAGTTGAGAATAGGAGCAAACATTAAGAGGAAAAGAAAGATAGAGAAAGCAATGGAGTTTATAAAGAGAATAAGAAGAGTATAAAAGAAAGCAGGAGCAATATTAAGAAAGGCACAAGAAGAGATGAAGAGACAAATAGATAGAGAATGAAGAGAAATCAAAGAGTGGAAGAAAGAAAAAGTAATACTGGGTATGAAGGACTTAGTATTCAAAAGAAGGCCAGTAAAAAAGTTGATGGAAAGATATGTGAGATCTTATATGGTAGAAAAGATAGTGTCAAAGAATGCAGTGAAGTTAAAGCTATTGGCCTCTATAAGAATCCATCTGGTAGTGAATATTAGTAGAATAGTAAGATATAGGGAACCAGTAAAAAAGCAGAGGGTAGAGGAACCAAAACCAATAGAAGTGGATAGAGTAGAATAATAAAAGATAGAAAAGATACTGAAGAAGGATTTAGAAAATGCAAGAAAGTCAGTAGATGAATTTGAGGGAAGAATAGAGGTGGAAGTTAGACAACAAGAGGGGCTAGATAAAGTGTGGAAAGTAAAATTAAATCTGAATATGAAGGAGTTTAGGAGAAGTGAGTTGCTGGTGAAGTATAATGTGAGAATATTATTTAGGTGGAACAATAAAAGATTTGAGAATGAGTATTTAAAAAAGTTGAAGAAGAACTAGCAAAGATGAAAGTCAGTTTCTCTGAAGAAGAAACCTTGAAGAGAGAGTGATGTTAGAGTTATAAACTATAGACTCTATTTTATTTTTCTCATTTTCTATTTCCTTTTCAATTTATTTTCCATTTTAATTTATTTTGACTTAGGATTAGGATTTTGGCAAGATGTCATTGTTACTGTCTCTATCTCACAATCATATGACATAGAGAGGATTATAAAAGGTTCTGGAACAAATAATGTCATATAGCATAACAACAACATGTTAGCCTTATGAAAAGTACATGTACTTTAGAGTAGAGTAGTTGTAGTGTGCATATAGACCACAATCTGTGATATATAAGGTAGACTAGTTTGTACTTAGGACTCTATTGAGTTTTCTTGTGATTAATTCAATCTAAAGTTATTCTTTCATCTAAACCCTTGGACTTAAAATCTTAACAAGTTCAGTAATAGGTTGTCAAGATAATAAATGGAAAATAGGATGGAACTTGCTTCAAGCAAATATCTGTGATTAGTCACAACAAGAAGAGGTTAGATCAAGTATGGAAACTTATTTAAGAAACAGATGTAGAAATCTATAAGCTTGAATAAGTATCTGGGGTGCAGATCAAGCTTGGAAGCTTATCTGTGAATGAACAATGTGATAACAGAAGATGACCTTGGCCTTAACTTATATGTTGTGCCCACTACTTGTCACATGGTCATAATTTTGGAAGACTATGGTTTAGTGAGAATTAGGGAATTTCTAGTCAGATTTTAGATAAAGCTTAGTCAAAGTCTTAGTTGGGAAACTCTTAGTTAATTTTCAGACTAAGAACTATAGAGTATTTACTGGGTCTTATATACTGAGTCTATGGTTGGAACTGTAGCAAAGATATAGAGGATAACTAAGAAGACATTATGTTACATTCTATTTTCCAACCACATTAGTTCTAATCCACAGATAATGCTAGGGGATATTGGCAATACTGTAAGTTCAGATCTATTCTACAAAGACTGATCCCTATTGTCTAATCTACTATAGTAGTACTATAGTTATTTAGTTAATTAAAGTTGTAAATATTGATCAGTCAAGTGTACAGACTATGTGCTTGAACCATTCTATTATAGTATATGGTAGTGATATAACAGCAGAATACTTTACCCAAATATCATCTAGAGTTCCTAAACACTTATGACTCTTTAATATAAAACTAATCCTCTTACATATAACCTCTTCTGGTACAGATTACACATCTCCAATTCACCTCAAATGTCCTTGCTAAACCCTTGCTAACTCTATAGAACTCCACTTCCTAATATCAAAAGATTACTAGAAATCAGGATAACTATCATATACCAAGTCCACTTATCTGGAAATTACATCCCCATGATGATATCATCTCCCAATTATACAAGCCTGCCTTCCATGGTGGCCACCTTTCTTGCAACATGCCTTATGACATTGTTGCAACCATCTGGATATTCTGTCTTCTATAGTAGAGATACTCCTTTCAACTCAGTCTTCCATGACAGAGTTACTTCTGTCAATGTCTCAACACTGAAATCTCCACTTGGAGTAATAGGGACTAATTCACTGAAACTCTGAGCATTTCCTATAGTAGGAACTCATATATAAGACTAGTAGTTACACTGTAATTTGCTAGTCTGATAATCAACAAAGATAAACTCTTATTGAACTCGATCCCCAGTGTTCAATGATGACATACCAAATCAGTACTTACTCCCATCTCAGACTTCTTCCTATCATCCAAAGTTATGACCATACAGCAGACAGGCAGTACAGCATATAAGCTAGAGCCAAGGTTGTTCAGCAAGTCCACACATCTCCAAGTCCATATTGTGGACTTTCATCCCCAGTGTGAAACATACCTGACAATAACTCACTTAACAGTCTTTGTTCCAAATAACTACTCTAGATAGCATGCCTAGTATATAATTCAGTAGTTTACATTGTATTAGTTATCCTGGAAATCAACTAAATATCCAATTCTCTAGTATTGATAATAATATACCTTGCTACCTTCTGGTAGTTTTCCACCCACTAAGTTCCCAAGTTCTATTCCAAAATATATGACCAGTATGACTAGTAGAAGTATAATGTTGTGACAACCACTTATCACAAGAACAAATGATCACACAAACGGTAAATCTCTTAGAATGGATATCAAGTGGGAATTTCACAAGAGAACTTAACAAGGAGCCTCTTTCTTAATTAGAGTCCTATTTATACAAAGTCCTCATGGTCCGTGCTACTAATAATTAACCCTACCCTTATGTCTATGCTCCTTCCTCATGTTTGCCTCAAGGTCGCCATGTTGTATACATGTGCTCTGACGTCATCTTCTAGGTCCTTCTACCACCTTCTATACCTATGACATCACATCATGTGACATGTCATGTGACTTCAGTGTCACGTGCCTCTTCATCGTCCAAAAAGAAAAGAAAAACAAAATTCCTATAAAGTCAGAAAATAAAAGAAAAAGAAAATAAAAATTGTCCATGTCCAAAGCGTCTCATAACATATAGTACACAAGCTGAAGCCAAAGGTCATTTCAACTCATTTTTTACATTCTCAGATAATGCATAAGTCACTTATCTAGACTTCTAAGATGTCCTATCAAATCTCAGATAATGAGGTGTGAACCATATAAAAACAGTTTCTAGAATTTAGAATAACTAAGAGTCCAGGTAATAAGTTACCAGAAGGTGAAACATGAGAGGCTAATCCATGTACAAATGATCATGGATGTAAAAGTACATTTAGAGTCCTACTTGAAAGTCAGAAAGCAGATATCTCAGATGTCTTGAAAGTTAGTCTATGACATAAATAACTACTCAGATTTGTCTTCCATATCTTCATAACCTAGCTAGATAATCTTGTGGAGGAGCTTTCATACTTGTTTACAATCAATTTTTTGAGTCAACAATCTATGAGATTTCATATTGGACCTCACTATTAACAGCAACTGGTATAGATGGTGAATTAGATTATTTAGAGAAGATACTAGGGATAGCTGTTTTGAGCATAGAAACATGGAAGACTGGATGAATAGAATGCATAGATTCTAGAAGACAAAAGGTAAACAAATGAGTGCTAGATTATGCTATGATTTTATAGGAGCCTAAGTATTTCTCAGTTAGTTTCTTGGATGGTCATATAGTGTAGAAGAACTGAGTGTCATGGTATGCTTGAACCTTTATATTTTATTTTGATTTTCTTCTTATCTATTTTCTTTGATTTGATTTTTTTTTTCATTTTTGATTTCTTGGATAATGAAAAGTTATATGACATGATGTTATAGGACTAAAAAGAACTGGAAGAGTGACATAAAGGTGTATGTCTATGATATGTTTACCTTATGGCTGACATATAGATATTAGGATAGGGTTATTTATTATTAGCATAGATCATATATCTATAGTATAAATAAAATAGTAATACATTAAAGACTCCTTGTTGAGTTCTCTTGTGATCTCTATGAGACTCTTTGTAATATAAGACTACTTAGTGTACTACTATTAACCATTTTGGTTAATAGTTACCACAATACTGAGCTTTTACAAAAACCTTTTATTTTACTTGGAAATCTAGAGCTGAAAGTCAGTATGTATTAGTAGATCATTGGTAATGTTGCCAAACAACAGATATTTCAGACTTGAGAGTACTCTAAAGTTCATCAAGATTAACTACAAATGTCAGAGTTTAAGATAGTAGACTCTAATTATTTTATTTTTTCTTCTTTTCTCATTTCCTTTTCTTTTATTTTTATTTCTGAGAACTTAGAATTAGGGTTAATGTGACAACACTGTCACACACTTCTTTCCTCCTACCACCATCTTGTGTGGTTAGCGCTCATAGGAAATAATAGCATTTTAACATCTTTCTCTACTTTGAACAAGTTAAACATGAAATTGAAATATATCTCCAGCAAGAAAACACTAGAGGAAGTCAATGAATTGGCCAAATACTTTGTTAATCCCAGTCTTCAAGGGTCTAGGAATGAATTGTTAATGATTGGAGTGTAGATGTATCTGAAGTTTGATTCTCATCTGTACCTCATGTTTCTCCTGCAGGAGAAAATGTGTCATCACCTTGTATTCTATTACCTAATAGAGATGTGAGAGGAAAGAGAAGGGTAGAGTTGGATAATTCTGGCCCTTTGGTATTAAACTATAGCAATAATTAACCTACAATACTGAGTTCCTGGGATGGAGCACATCATGTGTTATCTGTCTTCAGAATGGATGAAACCTCTATGATAGATGCTAAGAATATGACTCAGTCAATTTCAAGAATAATCAACTACATCATGAATAACCTAGCATATAAAAAACAACCAGCTAAGGATTTTGCACAAGTTACAAAGACTTTTTGAAGTCTTATCTTAGCTGTTTATTCCTTTGGGTGGGACATTCTACCTATTGAGAATAGTAAGATCTTTTGCAATCTCATAGGTGAGAGAATTTTAAACAGTTATGTGAAACGTGGACTGTTGAATCGACCTAAGATAGAGAAGCTATTGCCTTCTATGCCTGCTATTGCTATGAATTCAAATATTCTAGCAGCTCCTTTCCCCAGCAAAACAACTGGGCCTATTAAGAAGAAGGTTCCAAAACCTATGACTATGAAGAAGACTTATGCACAGACTTCTAAATCAAACACTGTTGTAGCAACCACTTATCACAATGATAAATGATAACACAAATGAGTAAATCTCTTAGTAGGATATAGAGTGGGAAGTTCACAAGAGAACTCGACAAGAAGTCTCTGCTAAATTAGAGTCCTATATATACAGAGTACACATGGTCCATGCTACATCCTCATGTCCACCTTATTTCTTACTCAAGGCCATCATGTTGTATACATGTGCCCTGATGTCATCTTCTAGATTCTTCTGCTACATTCTAGGCCTATAATGTCACATCATGTGACATGTCATGTGACTGCAGTGTCACATGCCTTCTTCATTGTCCAAAAGAAAAGAAAAATAAAAATTATTAGTGTTCCAGCATCCCATAACAAACACCTTATCAAATATTGAAGATGTTCTATGAGTGAAGGAAGCATTTCCTGCTTTGTTGGCTAATGAAGTAGGAAAGATGTTGAAAGCAAAGAATAGCAACATAAGTAATAAGAAACCCAAGATCAACATAACGACTAGAGGGCTGTCAAGGAAAGAGGCTATAATCCCTATAACCAAAGTTAATGCTGAGTTGATCATCAACTCAGCTCACATTCATATTTCTAATATCAACAAGTGTCTGAAAATTTCCAAATCAGACATCATTGCAGATTTCATTTGAATTAATGTCAATGGAATTATTATTACAACCAATAAGCCAGCTAACGATCTCGATTTATCAACAATTGAGAAATACTTGAAAAACATCAAAAACGTCAATCCAGATTCCATTGAGAGTCCTTGCCTCCCCAAGTCCAAATCATACATGAAAATTGTTGGACTTGCATACTCAAGCAAATTAGGAGTCATTACTCCTAATCTCATTGACAGTGTTTTAAAAGACTTGCACCTTTTCAAGGATGCTATATTGGCTTCAAAACTGCATGTCATCAAAGCATCATCCAAATCTGATAAAGCAGTGGTATGGGTGGACATCTGGGATTCCCAGAGCAGTTCTTGTGCGAAGAACATCATCAATCGTTGATTCAATGTTGGATGATTTATTGCAACCGTACATGGGACTAATATGAACCCAGGAGTTCCTTAGTGCAAGAACTGTTGGAAGTGGGGACATTTGATATTAAGTTGTCACTCTTATATCTCCAGATGTGCTAAGTGCTATGGAGCTCATAATACCAAACACCACAGAGAAAAAGCATGGTGTTGCATGGAGAACAAGAAACTAAATTGTTTGGCTACCAAAGATGGTGAGCCATGTCCTCATGTCTTCAAATGCATGAATTGCAAAGGGGATTATCAAGTGAACAGCTATAGTTGTCCTTATTGGTATAACTGTTTCAACAGAGAGTAGCATGGTAGAAAACAACAGGAACTCTTGCGAAAGTAGAGTACAGTAATGTAGAAATCCTGTTATTGCAGTTAGGTTTGATTTTCCTTTTCTTTTTCTTTTTCTGTTTCATTTTCATGTTGTCTGCCCATCAATGTACTATAACTATTAAGTAGTTACTGCAGACTGTCATCGCATCCTGCGTTATAAATTGTTAATTAAAAAAAAAAGAAAAGTGATAACACAATCACACACAGTCACATGATACAGTCACAGTCACATGCCACATGGAAAAACATAGAAGGTTCTAGAAGGATAATATCATACAACATGTCTAACATATGTTGATCTTAAGGCAAATACATGGCTGTTTAGGGTAGGCTAGAAGTAATTAGCATGGACTATGGAGTTTTAGTATATAAGGTAGACAATCTTGTACAGAGTTCTCTATCAAGTTCTCTTATGTTAACCCTAATACAAGGTTCTTTCTCTTGATCAACCCTAAGATCTTAAGTTTGTAACAACAAAGTTGTAGATGCAGAAGAAGATTATGTTATATTCAGAATGAGCTGTACTATTTGAATAATACTCTTTATTCATTAAAATTGGAAAGACACTAGTAATAGTGCTAGGAACATTATTAAAAGTAAATTTCATGAGTAAAAGAAGTTCAGACTGGTTATCCTACTAGTAGTTATAATATACTTAGAAATATTGTTCCAAAGTTTGATTAGTTCTTTCTGTTTACTTATTTCCTTCCAGATGATAGCCTGAGGTGAAGTAAAGACATATATCAAGAGTAGAAGAAGTTAAATATCAACTCAGATCCTCAATTAGAAGTAACATGAGACAGAACTTTATGTTTGAAGAATATATAGATGACAAATAGTCTAACTAACTCTATAGAAGTAATAATTTTGAATGTCAGGATGAGAATAACCTGCTTGAAAAGTCAATCAACTATAATGAAAATAATATCAAAACTAGAAGAGGATGGAAGTTTCTCAATAATATCTATAAATATTGAGTTCCATAGTTATTCTAGAATAGAGAGTTGCTTGAGAGATCTACAAGACTTATGATGTTAAAACTTAGATCATATACAAATAACATAGAATTCTTATATATCCAAGTAGATGTTGGGCTAAGTATATTTATAATGAATGAGTTCCAGTATTTTATTTTGTCCAAAGTAACCAGTAAGAATGTAGTCATGGTAATTGTCACAAACTTCATTCAGCTCATATCTCCACAACCAGTGAACTGATTTTCACAAACTAAGTTATGCTGGAAAGCCCCAAATAAGGGCTATCTGTACATATGTGAAATGTACAAAAGTGACAACAAATGACTGAGATATCAGGCTATCAGTAGCTATAAAAGCTTTGTCTGCTAATATCTCATGAACAGCTGAATGGATTCACATGATTAAACTTGCATTGGAAAGTGCTCATCAATCCATT
>Ga0157359_1000789_pt1 | contig 12127 bp, 6 predicted proteins | sample AttcapACBM3_FD_111482 | JGI IMG/M metagenome (GOLD analysis project Ga0157359, IMG submission 111482) | Fungus gardens microbial communities from leaf cutter ant in Botucatu, State of São Paulo, Brazil - Atta capiguara ACBM3 | ecosystem: Host-associated > Fungi > Mycelium > Unclassified ...
GTAAAATAGGGTGAAACAATCCATACTATAGATCAGGCTCCATAGGGGCTTGCGGATCATAAGGAAGCTGTATGTTAATGACACTTTTCTTGTTTGATACATATGTTGGGGGGCCTCATTGTTTCCACTCGTGGGCCTCATGAGTACCTGTTGGTTAGCTGCTGTAGGGTCACAATCCATGTTGACATCCATTCTATCGTGATATGGCATCACCCGGCCAGAGAACATCATTGAGGAGTCTCTAGAAAAGTTTCTATTAGTGGTGGGAGATCTTTCTCTCATCTCAAAGTTGAAAACAGATAATTGTTCTGTTAAGCTGTCTATCCCTGTATAGTTTACTAAAGACACAGTTGGTAAAGTTGAGTTGGAATCTTGTTGAGAATGCATATTTGCTGAAGAAATGAAGAATTTATTCCCTAAGTCTCTCACAGGTGCTACTATGCAAGATAGTGGTACGAGAGAAAGAAGTTGGTGTATATTGATATGCTTATATCTCTATAAATACTTATTGCTATGTAATATACCATATATTGTTGGAAACAATTTGAGATGAGCACTTTCCAACACAAGTTTGATCATGTGAATCTGTCCAGTCATTCATGAGATATTAGCAAACAAAGATTTTACAGTTACTGATGATCTAATATCTCAGTTGTTTGTTATTGCTTTTGTATATCCTATATATATACAGATAGCCCTTATTTGGGGCTTTACAGTGCAACTTAGTTTGTGAAAATTAGTCTACTAGTTGTGGAGATACAAGCTGAATAAAGTTTGTGACACATTGTAGATATATGAACATTAGGATAGAGTAAATCAAAGTATGTATAGACTATATAATATTAGTATAGAAATACAACAAGGGCTTCCTATTGAGTTTCTCTAATCATCTCCATGGAATTTAGCTAAGTAACTAATAACATACACTAGTAACACAAGTATCTTTCTATAGTTATTTACTACTCTTTTGATATCACTTATGTTCTTTTCTCTTTCTAAAGTACTTAGGAAAGTTTTTACCTCCAAAAAACCTCATTCTTTTTTCTAAGAAGATAATTTATATATCTAGTAAATGCTGAACAATATACTTAAGTTTTTCCTAGAGTTTTAAAGTATCTTCTATACTTCTGCCCAGTCACTCTAATACAATGGTAATATCATATAGAAAAGCAGATCAGATGTCAAAATAAAGTTATCAAGATCAAGATAGATGCTATATAGAGAATTAAGAAATAATACTTACATTCTTTTCTTATATTCACAACCCTTTCAATATATCCAGAATTTGTTATCTTATTTTTATTTCTAATTCTTTAGGTTTCTATTATTATTATTCTTTGAGTTGTTAGTAGTTATAGTTATCTGTTAAGTTTATACTCCAAGTATTAATATTTTCTATAATAGATCATCAAACTCTATGAACATTTTATCTTCTATAGCAAATTTTGTTCATTATCAACTCCAATTTCTATTTCTGTCTAGTCACAGATTAACTATAGAAAATACTTTAAAATTTCAAGAAAAATCTAAATATATTGTCTAATATTTACTTGTCAGAATTTCTAAGAGTAAACTTAGATGTCTCTCATTTTCTCATTTTTATGATCATTTCTTTTTCTTTTTTTATATATAGCTGTCACAGTCACAGTCACACTATCACATAACCAGATAGAATATTATAAAACCTACTAAAAAATCTTAATTATACTTTAGAATAGTCCAGTAGTTCATACTAATATTATAACTTAGGCCTAAATTTATATCTTTAGGAGCTAGTCTGTACATATATAACCTACTTTTCATATCCCAAACTCCAAAACATATCTGAGACATATCCAACTTCAATACAATATTAAATCTCCATGATTATTTGGCTTTATTTGAGTTAAAATCTGTAGTTATCTTTATCTGTTTCCATCACCTAATTATCTCTTTCAAAATTACTTGAACTTTATGTGGAGTTTTCTCCTTTCCAATCTAAACTTCTATTTAGTGTTTTGCTACTGAAACATCTGCTCAGAGATCTGTTTTAATTACTCTATTTGTTACTTTATATATTTAAGACTGGTGATTACTTTGTAATAGCTAGTCTGATAATTGAATAAAGTTGACACTAAATCTCTAGTGTCAATGGTAACATACTTTCCTTATAACTCCTTACAAGGCTATTTTCTGAAATTGCAACTACATGAATACTGCTAATATAACCATAAAATGATTGTGTTAATATAGTCAAGGACTACTAAAAACTATAGAATTTTCTAAAAAGATCAAAAACTTGAAGATAATAGAAACTTACCAAACAACAACAGAACAAAATAACAATAAATAATAAGTTTAATATAATGGATAATAAACCAAATAATAAATATAAGTGAGTAGTAATAAATATAATTTCAGATCATGAATAAGAGCAATCAACAGTAAATGTGTTTATCACTTCTTTCTTTCTTACTACTATCTTCTATAGTAGCATCTGAAAGAAATTCAGCAAATACATTGTTTTCTTTTAGCATAAGTCCACAAATCAATACTCAAGAGCCTTCTGCAGATATACTAATGGATATAGAAATTGATACTCCAAGAGGTTGGTCAATGTCTTCTAGTACTAATAGTTCTAGAGAAACATCAGTACATTCTGATATATTCTTCATGATGTATGTGGATTGCATTCAAGGACTTGCTGATAATCCAACTTGGGCAGGACAAGTTGAACTTCATGAAACTGAAGGATTTGCTCTTTCTTATATATCCTTGAAAGAAAGAGAAACAGAATTGGCTGACAAGACTAATACAACTGAATCCATGCCAGATCCTCATAGAATGGTAATTAATGATATGTGTTCACCTCAAGGCTTAGAATCTTCAGCTATTCCATATTTGGTCAATCAACCAGCAGGCTCATAATTGTAGGATAGTAATTTCTGTCCAATTTCTATCTTTGGAGTTAACAAGTACTTGGAAGGTGATGCCAAAAATATTGCCTACTCACTTTACAGAATAGCAGTGTTTGTTAGACAATAAAAACTAAAGAACAAAATAGCTGAGAATGTATCTCAAATTTCAGAATTTGGGTTTGTTGTCTGGAATTTTCTTTCTTCTGTCTACAAATTGGGATAGGATAAATTGACAGCCAATAAGAACAACAGATTATTTAGACAATGTGTAGCTTTGCAATTCAATGCAAAAGCTCCAAGAAACTTTTAAACAACAAATAATTTATTCTGAACAATAGTAAATAGGCTAATATATCAAAGATTCCTTTTCCAATTCCTTTCAGGCTGAGCAAGAGCATTTTGGCAAAATCCAAATTTCATAAGACGATCTCATCTTCTAGCTTGACTTTCAAACCCAATGGTCAATCTTATATCCAGGCTTTGAAGATAAATATCAATAACATTGTTAAGAACAAAGAGAATTTCCTGAAGTTGTTAGCTCAAAAAGTCAAAGAGATTCACAAGGTTCTCAACAATTCAAAGAAAGACAAACTAAGACTCAACATGATAACTAAGAGTCTCTCTAGGAAACAGATTATTATACTGATGAATTCACAGAATACTAACAAGATCATGACCAAGTCAAACACACATATCACTAATATTAACAGGCTGTTAAAAGATATCAAATCTGATATTTTGGCTGATTTCATACATGTTGATGGTAAAGGTATAGTGATTACAACTAACAAAGTAACTGCCAACTTGAATCTCAATATCATTAAGAAATATATTAAGAATGTAGATAATGTCAATATGAACAAAGTTTTGAGTCCCAGACTCTCACAATCAAAATATTATCTCAAGATTTTGGGTGTATCTTATTATATCAAAGATATTAACCTCCCTATAACAGCAGATATTGTTAAGAGGGTCATTCAGACCACTCATATTTTCAATAACACTGTTCTCACATTCTAACCTTATATTATCAAAATATCTCCCAAATCTGACATGGCTGTGATTTGGGTCAATATCTGAGACTCTAAAAGTTGTTCTAAGGCTAAAAGTATCATCAACAGATGTTTCAATATTAGATGTTATATTATAACAGTTTGAAGAACAAACATGAACCCAGATATCCCTCAGTACAAGAATTGTTGGAAACAAGGACACATAACTTTTGTGTGTCACATACATGGGCCCAAATATGTCAAATACAATGATCCCCATATGGTAGAACATTATAGAAAGTTGGTGTGATGTTGTAAGGTGAATTTTAAGACTATTTTTACCAGACTTGAAACTAAAAGATGAATCTTACCTACACTCTTTCAAGTATATCAACTGCAAAGGGGAACATCAAGCTGATAGCAACACATATCTGTTCTGGAAACATTGATTTAACAAAAAGTAGTATGCAAAGAAGTATCAAGAGCTCCATGATAAAAGGGACAAATCAATTTGCTTAGTTGTGGGCATGGCAATTCAATGATTATAAAAAATTTAAAAATCTTTTTGCAAGAACAGACTTCTCACTAACATTATTTTAAAAAACAATAAAAACTTTGAAATTATTTCTATTCAAGAACCTCCATAATCTCTTATTTAAACTATTTCTTGTTTGTCATCTGAAGAAGGTGAAGAAATTGTGGGCACACCCAATCACCCCTTATAGATCATGTTCTCAAGACTAATGATCAATAAGAACAACTATCCAAGAGTTCTTACTTATATCAATGCAAGACTCTTCCAGTTATGCTTTTCACTCAGAAAGAATATAATCAACTATAGAGATATCAATCTCATCTCATTCTTTAATTGTGGCATTATCTGTTTTGTTATTAACATTTACTCAAACAATCAACAAATGGCCTTAAAATATTTAAAGAATATTGAGGTAAATCTGAACAATGTTCTTATCATGGTAGGGGACTTGAACATTAGAGATAACAATTGGGACACTTCATATCCTCATCATTCAACATATACTGACACCCTTAGAGAAATTGCTGACTCATTTAATTTAGAGATATCTATAACTATCAATCAAATTCCTACAAGATATACAAATAATACTAGTGAACCAAACTTGGTAATTGACTTAATGTTTCTTTGGACCAATTCAGAAGAACTTGATACTTACACCATTCTACTGGACTTACAAATCTCCTCTAACTATACCTCTTTAATGGTCAACATTATTGTCAAAGAAAAGTTCATATAAGATAAATGATGTACCATTATTAAAAATAGCAAAGAAGAGGAAGAATTCATTAATGAGTTGAAAATAAAAGTTGGTAATATTGATACTTCTGATATACAAGACAGCAACTCACTAGAAAAAATTATGCAAGAATTTATGATCATTACAGAAAACCTTTGGACTAAGTATTCAAAATATGTCAAAATTAGACTGGAGAAATTTCAAGGGAATGGTTAAAAAAACCAAAAAAATATTTTTTAATGAGAAAATTCAAGAAATTGCATTGAAAAACAAGAGACCATAGGACCTTATGAACTGGGTCAATAAATGCAAGCTACCAGCCATAGAAGCCATCAAATTCAATGGGCATCCATATATTAAACTAGACAAAAACTTTCAATTCTGTTCAAAATCAATATATCAACTTCTGTTTACTTGACAAAATCCCTTTATGACCTCAATCTGAGTGACTGCTATTTTCTAAGGCCAAAATATTTGACACCATTATTAAATGTAGTAGTTTGTTTACTCCAAGACCTAATCATATCTCATGAAATCACCTCAAGATCTTGGTGACTGATAATAAATATATCACTAATTTGCTAATATTGCCAATTCATACATCAATCTTGGCTATTTGCCTTTACATTTCAAGAAATTAACATTTATTATTATCCCCAGACCAAATAAACTGATATATGACTCTCCAAAAATGTTTTATCCCATTATCCTTCTCAACATACTTAGAAAACTTATCAAGAAATTCATTAGTGAAAGACTCCAAATCTATCTGATTACCTCCAATTTTGCTCATTCAAACCAATTAAGGAGCTTGAAGCAATGCTCTACTTTGAATGTGAGATTATACTTGACTTGTTTAATACATGCTAGATAAATAAAAGGTCTATATACAAGCATACTAGCTTTTGATATAGCTTAGTTCTTTCCTTCACTTAACTACTATTTTCTCTCTTTTATTTTAAATAAAGTAGGATTTAATTCTAGAATTTCTAATTTTTTTTCTAATTATCTAATCAATAGACAAACCCAATATATATATAATAGCTTTGTCTCTCTTTTTTTTAGAGCAGATATAGGTGTGGGTCAGAGTTCAGCTCTTTCTCCTATTTTATCTACTCTTTATATTATCCTGATTTTTCATATTTTTAAGAAAAGAACAAAAAACCTTTTATCTCCTATTTCTGTTTTTACTCTTTCATTCATTGATAATAATATATTAGGCATAGTTCACACTAGGAGATGAAAGTCTACAGAACTGACTTGGAGATGTATAGAGTGTGTAAACTCTATACTTGATAACGTGAACTTATAGAATGACCTTGGCTTTAGCTTATATACTGTGCCATTTATCTACTATGGTTGCAACTTCAGATGAATAGATAAAGTCTGAGATGAGAGTGAGTACTGATTAGTATGTTGCTGTTAAATACTAGAGATCATATTCAATAAGAATTATCTTTGTTGATTATCAGACTAATGAATTACAATGTAACTACTAGTCTTATATACAAGTAAGTAATATAGGAGATGCTCAGGATTTCAGTGGTATAGCTCCTATTGCCCTAAGTGGAGATTTTAGTGATAAGATACTAACAAGAGTAAGGTAGGAAAACTTTGCTATGGAAGACCAAGTTGGATAAGAGTATCTCTGTTATAAAAGACTGGATATCTAGCAGATTGTTACATTACTGTTGCAGAGACATATTGCAAAAAGTATGGCTGTTATAGAAGACAGGCTTGTGTTATGAATGTTGAGGGACAGTATCAATATGGAGATGTATCATCCAAATAGATAGACTTGGTATTTAACATGATCTCTTTATTTCTTAGGAATAAAGTTATGAAAAATCAAATATAAATTTTTTTAGACTAACAAAGAATTATAAACTTCCTTTATTGAACCTTAGACCATTAGGAGGACCTCTTTTACAACCAAAGGACAAGTTAAGATACTTAGATTTTATTTTTGACAGAAAACTTTCTTTCCATTATCACATTCACTTCTATACCAACAAAGTCCTATTTACCATTAAGGGTATGAAAATTTTGGGGAATTCTACAAGAGATTTGTTGTTTTCATACAAATAACTATTCTACAGAATATGTATTATATCCATTACAATTTATAGTTTCTAATTATGGTATTTCAAGAGAGTGCCCCTCTTCCATTCTCTCAAAGAATTAAAGAAAATACAATGAAGAGCAGTATTGTGGATTATAAATGCTTTTTGCACTTCACCTTTATAAAAAGTTAAGGCTATAGTAGGTTTCATTCCCATTTACCTTCATCTCAACAAAATCAGTAGGAGATATCATCTGAAAGTGATATCTCTACTCTAGTAATATGCTCTAAACTCTCTTCTAAATGAATATCATGCTAAGAAGGCTAAATCCTATCATTTGTCCATGGGTTATCTTATATGCAAACAATGTTCTAAAATTAAGAGTATACTAATGTTTGATTAAATAAAAAAATTTATTTCTTTAATAGACTTCATAAAAAACTTTCTCTAGGCTTTCACTTAGTAGATAATTTCCCTGATCAATTTTCCTTTCATACAGTGGACTGTAAGGACACTGAAGCCAAGAATGTTTATTAAAATCAACTCAACAAAATCTTCAATGAATCTCTTTGAAATTCAAAAGCTATTCTTATCATCTCTGATACTAGTATAATGTCACTATCTCAATCTTACATATATGTAATAGTTGAAACATATTTATCAAAACAATTCACTATGTGATGAATGTCACTTCCACTGAAGTAGAATTGTTTTTGATTAGATGTGAAATTAACCAAGTTGTTTAGGTTTCAAATACTGAACATATAATTATCATTACAGATGTTATTCCAGCTACAAAATATATCTTTGATTCATCCACCTATCCTGTTTAACTGTATTCCATCACTATATCTCAAGATCTCAGAGCTTTCTTTGACAAAAGCTCTAATAATTCCATTACATTCTGGGATTGCCCTAGCAATAACAAGTGGCCTCTTCATTCAGCAGTTGACAAAGAAACCAAATAGCTGAAAATTGACCTTATTTTCCCATGCAAGTTTTCATGAGATTTTGGCAAGAAAGAAGAATACAACTCTATTTTAAGGAACTGGAAAATGACTTTTCAAATACCAGATTACAAGAGGAAGAACTTTCTAAACTTAAACAATAACAACAACTTACCTACTAGGCCTACTTATTCAAAAGGTAATGCTTGGCTTAAACACTTCAGGCACTCAAACATATTGTGCACATATACTGCCATAGCTATTACAAATCATGCTCTAATCAGTAAATATCATCTTGGATTCTTTCCCAAAGAATCCTTTACCTCTCCATACAAAGATTATTTAATTGAATTGAGAAATCACATTCTTAATAGTTGTAGACAGTTTAGAAAGTACTGGAACCACAAAAGAGATTCATTAAAAGACATCATTGCCTTTCTTGAGTTCAATCTAGGAGTGTTCTCCTTCTATAGGGGCATTACTTAATAGCAGTTTCTCTGATATCATATTACTGAGTGGAAAATAGTGTCACTTACAAATTTTCTTTTTTTCTTTTTCTTCTCTTCTTTTGTTATTTAAGTAGCTACATTGTAATTGTTATGGTCTACCAATGCATTCTGTGTAATAAATTGTTGATTTAAAAAAACAGTAAATATGTTCTTAAAAGATAAATCTGGATGTGCATGTGACAAGACCTAAACACTACTGATATTTGTTGTTAAGCTTATAGAATTCCTCTTTTCTTCCAAACCATAAACTCTGAACATTATTACTAAGCCTATAGAGTTTATCAAACAAACTCCACCATCTCTGCTTTCAAATCCTGTTAAGTGCTATATTTTGAATAATTATTGTTCTATGCTCTTGACTATTATTTGTAAAGGTCTTACTATGTCAGAAATCCTTAAAATAGACTTGGATGTTTTCTATTTTTCTTATCTTTTATTATTTGTTTTCTGATTTCTTTTTTGGACTTGGATGATGTGATATCATATATTACTGTTACTGTTACTGTTATACTGTCATATGACTTGGTAAAATATTGTAGAAACTACTAGAAGGATTTAGTTGTAGCTTTATAGTAGGTTAGATATGTACAGATCAACTACTAAAAATATAAAGTAAATTACTCTGTACTAGGAGCTCTATTGAGTTCTCTTGTGTTACTTAATACATGAGTATGCTTTTGCTCTAATACTTAAGCCTAAGTTACAGCATACTGTTTTTGGATAATATTCTAGATGTTTTTATCTAGGTTCTTAATTACCTGGCAACAATTACTTCCTAGTTATGTCAGACTAAATTGGAATGTACCTTAGAATAGTTACTGACTTCAGAAGACCTCATTCTACTCTCTTAAGTTTCTTCTAAAGGTAAGTACCATCTGTATCTTAGTGTTGTCAATAAACTTATATTTCTTCTGAAGTTTGAAGTGCAAATAGTTACTCTAATATAGATCTGATATTAAAAATATTAATCTGAAATTGATAACATAAATATGTTCAAGATATTTTTCCAAGAATTAGCTTTCTAACCAAATTTTTTTGATTTAATTAGATACTAAAGTTTCTTCCAATGCTAATAACTATTTAGGACCTTCTCTATCTTCTACTCTTTTTCTTTATCTATAATGATAGATTTCAAAGAGCATATAGTTTGTCAACTAGAAATAGAATTTTTGAAGCAGTAAAAAGCTTGGCTATATTAAAGACTAGATCTGTCATATCTCATCTTCCAACCATCTCTGTTCTAACCCATAAATAACCTTCTTTCTCTTATCCACACTCCCTAACCTCTTCTGGTGTGGATCACATCTGTCCATTCCACCTCAGATGTTCTTACTGGGCCTTTGTTAACTCTATAGACTCCATCTTCTAACATATGAGAATTGCCAGTATTTAAGATACTTGCTTAGCAGTTTACATTCTAGATAACTATCCTAGGTAGCATACCTAGTATATAATCTGGTAGTTTACACTGTACTAGCTTATCCTAGAAATCACTAAAACTAACACTTATCTCTAGTGTTAGTGATAACACACCTTACTACTTTCTATCTTCTAAGTTCTCAAGTCCCATTCCAAAATATATAGCTAGTATAACTAGTAGAGGCACAATATACAAGCTAAAGTCAAAGGTTATTCTAGTCTATCTTCCATGTTCACAGATAATATATAACTCACTTATTAGAACTTCCAAAATACTATACTAAATCTTGGATAATGAGATGTGAACTGTGTTTAACAGTATTACCAGGATCACCATTTACAGTTGCATATTTTTTGAGTGCAGGAAATCTGCACTTCCTATTTATAATGATATCTTTCCATCAAACCTCTTTTAGAATTGTCCCTACTTGTCTCTTTCCTAGTAAAAACATAGGAGTAACCAAACTTTCCTTAACACTTGTTCCAGATCCCCTGATTCACCCAATTATGATCCAACAATTATCAGCATCAAATCTATCTACTTCTGACTTTTCTACTTAAATAATACTGGTCTGTCATCTTTTGACACTCCTCTATTGTTTGCCATTTCTTAGAGGTTTAGACTCCACAAGAAGCTCTCATATCCCTTCTAGTTTCTGTCTTGTCTTGTTCTCTGGCTGGATTACTACTACTTCTATGAGCTCCCTTCCCACTTTTCTGTCCCCTGGCTGGGTTATCATTACTTCTGTGGCCTCTCTTCCCACTTCCTGACTAGTACACTCCTTATCTAGGTCATGCAAATCTAATAGCAGACATTCACAAGCTTACCTGTGTTATCTACACATCTTACTAGTGCTATCTATACACTCTTTACTTCTGTAATTACTTTCATAATACTTAAAACTACACTATAAAACATACATTTTTTCAAAATAATAGAAACAAAACCAAAACACTACTAGTAAGAAGAAGAGGAAGATAGACAGATCTCATTTACATTAAATTCCATTTTTTCCCTACTCTCCTATTCCTTCTTCTTCTCTCTTTCTTTTAGAGCCTACTCCCTTCCAACTTTCTTGTTTTCTGCTCTATCTAACATTCCCACTTTCTTTTCTATAATTGAATACATCAACTTCCAGCCTATCTTGTGAAGAGTCTCCTGCTTCTGACACTAGATCATCTCTACCTTATCTCACTCCTTCACAATACTATCAGTAAGTCCCATTGAGATTTGCCCAATGTACTTATGAAAGACTCTTGTTTTGAGGGTTATCTTCTCCTGCATTGCTTAGAACTCCTCAAAGAGCTTGGATAACAGAATTGTAATCTTGTCATCTCCATTGTCTTGAGAGCCACCTTAATTGTCTTCTAAGGGATTAGACTCTCTCTCATACATAGTAGTTGACACTTCTGCTTGAGAACCATATACTCTAAGCAGAAATAGAACTTGCTAGAAAATTATCAGTAGAGACAGATACTGGAAGCTACTGGTCAGTTACTTGAGAGCCTGAAGTAGGCACTCCTACTTTACCTTCAAGCACCACTTATAAGAGCAGTCCCCTTCTATTTTCAATAGGTGCTCATCTATACCTATATTTCTACATCCTTTAGTCTTTCTCTTCTTATTTTCAATCTCCATCTCTATGTCATATCCCAAACTCCAAAACATGTCCGAAACATGTTTGACTTCAATATGACATGAAATTCCCGCGGTTATTTGGCCTTATTTGTGCTCAAAACTCCATTGGTAGTTTGGTACTTTATAATGGACTTAATTCCACTAAAAGTCCACAGTTATTTTGCTTTATTTGAGTCAAAATCCACAGTCATATTCATCTGTGTTCATTGTCTAATTATCTCCTTCAAACTCCATAAATTTACTTGGACTTTATGCAGAGTTTTCCCTTCTCCAAATCTGAACTCCAATATAGTGTTTCACTAATGAAACACTCACTCGGAGATCTGTTTTAGTTACTTCTTTTGTTATTTTATGTATTTAAGGCTGGTGACTACTTTGTAATAGCTA
>Ga0157359_1000792_pt1 | contig 12106 bp, 9 predicted proteins | sample AttcapACBM3_FD_111482 | JGI IMG/M metagenome (GOLD analysis project Ga0157359, IMG submission 111482) | Fungus gardens microbial communities from leaf cutter ant in Botucatu, State of São Paulo, Brazil - Atta capiguara ACBM3 | ecosystem: Host-associated > Fungi > Mycelium > Unclassified ...
AGTTATCTTCATCAATTATCAGACTAGTGAATTACAGTATAACTACTAGTCTTATATACAAATGGATAGTATAGGAGATGCTCAGGATTTCAGTGGTAAAACCTCTATTACTCCAAGCAGAGGTTTCAGTGTTGAGACACTGACAGGAGTAATGCCATCATGGAAGACTGAGTTGAATAGGAGTATCTCCACAGTGGAAGACAGAATACCTGGATAGTTACAGCACTGCCATAAGATGTGTTGTGAGAAAGGTAGCCACTGTGGAAGGTGGGCTTGTATGATTTGGAGATGATTTCACTGTGGGGATGTAATTTCTGGATGGGTGGACTTGCATATGACAGTAGATCACTAAGTCCTTATTACACTCCTCATTCCACTAAGCTTTTAAACACTTTATGATATTGGCCTGCTTAAAGTATTTGTTCCAAAGATTTTCTACTATAGAAGCAAACTTTTAAGTTAGATATGCAAGTGAATCACTATCAAGAATATTATTCATGTACTTGTTACCTATTTGAACCTTGAGCTCTTTGACAAATTCTTTTTCCTCTTCACTATTCTTGACTATAATCTGTTTTTTCTCTTGAACAAACTTTTCTTTGATAATTATGGATACTAATAGTGGGGCATAGTCAAATAGACTTCTTAGATTGAGTGTGATTTGATGATTATTGAATTCCTCTGAATTAGTATAGAGGAATATCAAGTCTATGACCAAGTTTGAGTCTTAAGGGTTATTACATATCAAGTAGATACTGGATTGATAAATAATGATAATTCTAGATTAAAACTATTAGTAATTTTATGGAGTGTGTATTGAGTGATAAGGATATGATAGATCTCAATCATTGTTTATGATATTAAAATTTCTTGTTATAATTACTACATTATTTAAATTCACCTCAGTATCTTTCAGATACTTTAAAGCATTTTGTTGATTGTCTGAATAAATGTTAAGAATGAAAAACATAGTGCTATAGTTGAAAAAAGAGATTAAGTTTATATCTCAATAATTGAAAATATCCTTCCTTAGTGAGAATCATAATTTGACTAGTTTGTTGTTTATGTAATTGATAACTCTTGAATATTTGTTATTAATGAGAGATAATCTTGTAAATATGATCCAAGATGGATGATGTGAAACTTCTATAAGATCTTTCCCTTTCTCAGATAAAAAACTTGGGAGTTGACAGATGACCAACTAAGGTAGTTTCTGAAAAAAATAAAATGTTATAGTTTCTATTATTTTCTAGAATTATATTAATAAAAGATTTGTTTTTTCAAACATTTTGTGAAAAAATCCTTAGGTTTTTTAAAATCATTATTTACTACAACCTATATTTAAATGAATTAAGTTGGCTCTAATTTCTCTGAGCTCTTGATATTTCTTTGTATACCATTTCCTGTTAAATCTGTGTTTCTAAAAAGAACAGCTACTATTATCCACCTAGTGCTCCCTCTTGCAATTGATGTAACTGAATAAAAGCATACATAGTTCATCTTTCTTTGTTTCAAGTCTGGAAGGGTTTTTTTACATTTGGCCCCATGTGAATAACAAGTAAAAGTGGTATGGCCCTATTTCCAACAGTTCTTGCATTAAGGAACTTTCAGATTCATATTAGTTTCTCTCACAGTTGCAATATTATAACCTACATTAAAACATCTGTTAATAAGCTCTTTAGCTTTCATACTATTTTGGGAGTCCTATATATTGACCCATTTAACAGCCATATTTGACTTTGGAGATGCTTTGATGATATATGAATGAAATACTAAGACAATGTCATTGGAAATATGAGTTTTCTTAATTGCTGTTTTTATCACATTAAACATAATAAGTAGATTTGTATTTTCTAAAAAGTAGGAAACTTCTAATTTGAGATATAACTTCAGTTGTAAAAGTTAGAGACTCTTGAGTCAATATTGTTCAGTTCTTCTAAGTATTTTTTGATTATATTCAAGTTAGAAGTGGCTGCTACTTTGTTAATAGTAATAACAACTCCTTTGTTGTCAAAGCAAATAAAGTCAGCTAAGATATTGGATTTTACACCTTTTAGTAATCTATTGATGTTTGACATGTACTTGTTAGCTTGTAAGATTATGGCCTCAGTATTATTTGTACTTATAGAAATAATCATTTGCTTTCTAGAGAGACTCTTAGTAGTCATGTTGATCTTTAGTTTGTTTTTTAATTCTTTGTTATTAGTAATATCATAGATCTTGATGATTTTGTTAGATAACAGTTTAAGAAATGCATTTTTGATTTTTATGATTTCTTTGATATTGTCTTTAAAAGTCTATATATATAAATAGTTGTTTGAGCTAAAAGTTTGAGAATTCAATGATTGAATTTTCTTAAAATATTTGGATTTAGCCAAAATGCTCTTGCTTGGCCTAGAAGAGATGGGAGGAAGAACTCTTGATATATCATCCTGTTTACCTTCAGTTAGCTTTGGGATTAGTGTTAGTTTTATAGGTTTTTTTATTAAACTATGAAGAAACACATTGCCTAAATAACATTTCTTTATTATTAGTAGTTAGTTCATCCCAGCCAGATTTGTATATTGTAGTCAAAAACTTCCAAGCTGCAAATCCAAATTCTCTAATTTGGGAAATATTTTTAGCCATCTCTATCTCATTGTTATGACTTAGGCTTTAGTGTTAAACAAAAGACACACTCTTATATTAAGTAACACAAGAGAACTCAATAGACTTCCTAAGTACAAGACATCTATCTTATATACAAACTACTAATGGTCTATGCTATACTCCTTTAGTTCTACCCTAATAACCATGTGTTTGTCTCAAAGTTGATATATGTTAACCATATTATATAACATTATCTTCTTTAGAACTTTCTAAATTGTTTCATTGTGTCACATGAGCATGTGACTGTGACATGTGACCTGTGATGGTGTCACATTTTGCCTTCTTCATCTTTGATCAATCAAATAAAAAATAAATGAAAATGAAAAGAGAAAATAAAATAAACTAAGTCTATTATTTTCAATTCTGATACTCACAGCTATAGGTCTACTAGTTAATTTGCCTAATACAAAATGACTCAAGGTTCTAGGTCTTGAGAAAAAATTATCAATGGCTCCAAATCTTAAGAAGTGTTTGCATTATTAATTTTTATTGTATAAGGTAAATGTATGGGCTCAACTGCAAGCTCTATATATACAATGTCTGTCATTGCCTCCTTCAAAGATACATAGGATAGAAAGAAGCTTTGAACCTCTCTATTTTTAACTTGTTTAACTTAAGTCAGGTTAATAGCCTAAGCTTGTACTCAATCTGCATACTTTATAGAAGACATAGCAGAATTAATAGATGTTCCTCTAAAAAAGACTAGAAAAAGCTGAATGTCTTCTAAGCATGTCAATTTCAATATCCATTGAGTAACATTTAGAGAGTTCTAGTTAGTTGTTTTGGAGTTCTAAAGTAAAAGGATACAATGTATCTGCTAATTCTCTTATAGGTACTACCATACAAGATGGTGGTAAGAGAGAAAGAAGCAAGTTGGTGTGATGTTATACTATAGCTCTAATTTTTAAGTTCAAAATAAGAAAATAAGAAAATAAATGAAAATGAAAATGAGAAAAAATAAAAAATAAAAATAAAGTCTACCATCTTTAATATCTCAATATGTTGGTGAGTCTCCAAACTTATTTAACTTGCTCTTCAGAAGCAGTTCTAGAGCTGGAAAATGAGTATATTTAAGAGAGAGATCTCAAACTCATTATATTATAAAGCACTTAAGAAGTATCTCTACTTCTTCTACCTCTAGAAATGTCTCTTCTGAAACTGTAGCTTTATCTTCTTTAGGAAAATATGAAGAGGAGGACATATGTTTGGACCCTAATATACTTATTTTCCCAAGAGTGACTACAGATAGACTCTTCTCCAAGAAAGTACCTTAAACTTCCTATTGCTTTTTCTGTCTCAATTCTTGAAGAAATAGTATCTACTATAAGCTATAGATATCTGCTAAGAAGAGCAGAGACTTAGTTTCTAGGGTAGAAAATACTCCCAAAACACCCAAAAACCCCAAGCTCCTATACTTGGATTATACAACCTGATCTATAGATCAGCTAAGTTATCTTCCTCATTGGAAAATAGAAACATCACTCATAATACTGAGCTGTGGGATGATGACTACCATGTGTTGTCATTGTCTGGCTACTCTAGACACCTATAGACTGATGCTAAGGTGCTTTTTATCTCTTGAGTATCTTACATACTTTATAAAAAAGTACTCTCTTTGAGAAAAATCTGTTTACTAATTCTCTACTGTCTTGAAAGTTAGATCTTATGTTTGGAATCTTTTTTAGGAAATTTCTGAAACTGAATGGAGCTACTTTAAAGTCTCATCCCAACATGATACTTTTACTCTTGTAGAAGCTATAAGAACCATTTATGGTTCTAATTCTATTCCAATATTCTCTCCTGATATTGAGATAGTTGTTGATATACCAGAGACTGAAGTTGCTTTTACTCTAGTCTCTAACAAAAAGTACAAGGGAAAGGGAAAAACCTTTTTCCTTCCTTTTATGTCTTTCTCTGACTCTGAAAGTAAGACATCACTTATTTTATAAGCTCCTCCTCTTCCCAAAACTAAGACAACTCATCCTAGTTTAGCTGTAACACTTAGTCTAGCTATAAAAATGTCTAAAACAATCAAGCCCCAGATGGCACCTTCTTCTGTTCTCTTGGCCTCCAAACCTAAGTCCAAGGTCAAATCATTTGCTTAGACTACAAAATCCAACATTGCTCAGCAAGTTTCAAGATTTTCTCCTATACAAGGCCAGCTTAGATAGTACAGATACTTCTCAAGGAAGTGCCAGTTGTCCCAATGCCTCAAATGTACTTAAAATAACAACTTATGGGCCTATCAGGTGGCAGGTTCTAATACCACTTGATTTTCTTGCTATAAAGATCATTGTGGCCAATACTTCTTTGGCAGTTAAGTCCTATAACAAGGACTTGGTTAAGGCTTGCTCTAAACTCAGAATAGAGTCTGTTCTTAAGGCATGGAATAGTATGTCTACTCTGTTACTTTAGTAGTAGAGCTAGAAGTAATTAAGCAGTAGCTAAAGAAAACTGCTAGTTCCAATAAAACTACTAAAGTAGAGCCTCACTTGCCTCAGTCTAAATATTTTCTGATAGTTTTATGCATCTCCTACTGGAACTCTAATACTTCTTTGCCTATTACTCCTGTTTAGATAGTAGTAGCTCTTTCTGGCTCTTCTCTTTTTGAGGATGTCATATCAGTATCTTTGCTTTATATTATGAAAATATTTCCCATCTGTAATATGTTAGCAATCTGGATTGACATCTGGGGCTCCCAGAGATGTTTTAAGAGCAGAACTCTCATTGATCATTCATTTAACTTTGGAAGACATACTACTACAGTCTAAGAGACTGATATGTACTCTGGGATTATTCAGTATCACAATTGCTGGCACTTGGAACACCCAACACATGGTTGTCACACTCAAGGCACTAAATATCAAAAATATTGTGGTTTACATAGAGTAGAGAACTATAAATTCTTGGCTTGGCATTACAAGGCCAATTCCAAGTTTAACTCTTTTAAAGAGGCTACTGCAGCTGGTGCACCTTGTCCTCATACTTTCAAGTATTTAAACTGTAAAAAAGACTATGCTGCTAATAACAACAAGTATCCATTTTGGTACCATCACTTTGACAAGCAATAGTATACTAACAAGGCTGCTAAGATATGCTTTAGACAAGCTAACTGCAGTACTATAACTGGCCCCAGTAAAGATAGTCAATGAATATGTCTAGTACAACTATCATGCTTTATATTTATTTGCAGAATGTCTACAAGAACTATATGCTGGTGAACAGCTTTCTTGAAATATAAAAGAACTTGTATAATATCCTATTTATTCAGAAACCATTCTGGGATTCTATTTTCTTTGCACCATCTACTACAATTCCTAAAGGAGATAAAGTTGTTAGTACTCCTATTCATCAATATTGGACCCAGATAGTCTGATTTCTACAGAACTTCAAACAAACATCTAGAGTTATATGTTTTATTCACTCTAGACTGTCCAGACTTTGTTTTGCTTTCAGAAGAAACATAGTCAACTACAGAGACATTCAGCTTCTATCTTTCTTTAATAGAGAAATATGCCAATTCTTTATGAATATCTACTCTGACAGCCTTTATACTGCTGTGAACTTCTTGTCTGATAAAACTATGAACATTCCTAACTTGTTGTATATGAGAGAGAACTTCAATGTTAGAGATGCTGAATGGGACCTATTTATCTCTTTATATTCTGCAGCTAGCCATATCTTGAGGAACTTGGCTGACTCTTACTGTCTTGTATGCTCTATTGCAGCACTCTCTATTCCTACTCATTAAGCCTGATCTCAGACAACTCTCAGACTATACCCCTTTTATATTTGACTCTTTTATTACTCCAGAAAACATCTATATATATAGAATGGTCCTTTAATGCAATAGTGAAGAGGAAGTGGTATTTTTGCTTTTTGTAAGTAAAGGGCTCTCTCAACTCAACTTTTATACTCTATACTCTGTTACTGGTCTTGATTCACTCTCTGAGACAATTTCAAAGCTCTTTGCTGACTATTAGGCTACTTATGCAAAGAGAATCATGATCAATACTTGGTCTAAGAAGTGGTGAAAAAATGAGTACAAAACTACACTGAAAACTTACAGGTGAACTAGAAAGCACTCTAACTAGTTCTCTTTTTGCTTTATAACTAGACTGGTCAAGCAATACTTTTTTGTCAATAAAATTGCTGAAATTGTATCTACCAACAAACAACCTTGAAATCTAATGAGCTAGGTCAAACAGTATAAGTTGCCTGCAGTAGATGCTATTTGCTTCCAAGAGCAACTCTGCAATAACCTCCAAGACTTGTGAAGTATTCTCCACCAGTCTTATAATACTACATCTAATTGTTCTATCAACTTCTCTATTCTAAATGAGGTTTCTAGCTAGGCTTCTTGCTCTTGAATACCATTTTCAATGTTGGAAATGCAAAAGGCACTTAGAGTCTGCTCTAATATTTCTGCTCCAGATCCTGACCATATTACTTAGTAGTATCTCAAGCTCATTCTTGCTAATAATATCTATGCTATAAACATTCTCTTTTTGACCAATATATGTTTATTACTACAACATTGGCCCAGACACTTTAAGGAGTTGGTTTCTATTATCATACCTAAGCTGGGTAAACCTGCTTATAATATTCATAAGGCTTTCAGACTTATTATCATACTTAATATACTTGGCAAGCTCATTGAGAAGATAGTTACTAGGTGACTCCAGTTTGATGCTGTCAAGTACAATGTCCTTCATCCTAACCAGCTTGAAAATATAACCTAACAGTCTACTAAAGATGCTAGTGTATTTCTAACACACTAGGTTCAAGCTAGCTAGGTCAAGAGACTTAAAACTAGTATAGTAACATTTGATATTATGCAATTCTTTTCCTCTTTGAACTATAGTATGCTTAATTTGATATTTAGACACTTTGTATTTCCAAACTGCATTATGGACTTCTTTTCTGACTATCTTGTAGGTAGATCAGCTCAGTACTTCTGGAACTCATTTCTCTCTAATACTTGTAATGCAGATGTAGGTATGGAATAAGGTTCTATACTTTCTCCTATTCTTTCAGCACTCTATATTGTATCTCTTATTTGTATTTTTGAACTTAGAGCTCAAGCTCTTAACTTAAATACATACTTCTATTCTCTTATTTGTTAACAATAGTATTCTAATCTCTCAGAAAAAAATGTATAATACAATCCTACCAGAGCTTTATAGTAGCTATAGAGTAGTTATAGACTTGATAGTATTGTTTGGCTTAGTCATAGAGTATAACAGTTGAAAATCTTTCATTTTTCTAGAGCATATAATGACTTTAACCCAGAGTTAGACCTTCTAGTAATTGGTGCCCTTATTCTCAGGCCCAAAATATATTGGAGATACTTGGGCCTTTACTTTGATCAATATCTGTCCTTTGAGAAAAATGTTTGTTACTACTCCACTAAAGCACTATCTACTGTTAGAATAATGTATATGCTTGAAAACTTAACAAGAGGTCTGTTACCACTTCAGAAATGGCTTCTGTATTGCTCTTATATCATTTTTATTGCTATCTATGGCTTTTGACTCTATTTTTTGCTAGAGTACCTACCAAGGCTTAGATGCTACTTTTAGCAGCTATACAATGCAAGGCTACTCTTTGAATCTTAGTACACTTCATCCACTAGTAGAATTGAAGCTTTGGCAAGCCTTATTCTGATTCAACTCTATCTAAAGAAGCTGATTAAGCAATCTTATCTCAGGACTGCTACTTTTTCTTTATAACATATACTGATGTTTTTACTTGGTGCTGAAAACTCAAAGAGCACTTGCTTCTACCCACAATTGCTTACCCCCTTAAATAACATCTAGTGTGCACATTTGAAGGGCCCTCTTCTTAATACTGAAGCATCACTTCTCAATCTCACTGAACACTTTAATTTCTTTGATGCCAAGACTATACTATACACCAGGTTATAAGCTGCTAAACAGCTTTCTTAATTATATTTTCTTCCATTCTTACAATCATTCAAGCTTCAATAATTGTACAGCTTATCTGAAGTCTCTAAACTATCTTTGTCTTGAAGCAGTTTCTTCTCTCTTTACTCTTGTTGTTATTACTAATGCAAGTGTTATATCTTCTAGAAACATGCTTTCTCTTTGATTTCTGTTGTCACTAATAGTATCTCTTTGTTCATAAAGAGAGTTTTTGTCTCCTGAGAAAAAAACTATAGACTACTTGTTATATGTAGTTTACCACACACTAAAATCAAGCACTATATAATAAATTATTGAACAAAAAAAATTCTTCTTAACTAAAGATAGTATTGTTTTTAACTAAGAATAATGAGAGAGTAAAATAATATAAGCTTAGATAAGTATCTAGGTTACAGATCAAGCTTGGAAGCTTATCTGTGGATAGATGATGTAATATCAGAAAACAACCTTGGCCTCAACTTATGTATTATACCTACTATTAGAGTTACAAACAATGAACTCTACTTTATTTTTATATTTTCATTTTCTTTTACTTTTATTTTTATTAGGGTTAGGGTTTAGCATGATGTCACAGTCACAGTCACATATCACAGAAAGATGTAGAAGTTCTAAAATGATAATGTCATATAGCATGTTCTATACATATTGACTTTAAGAATAATGCATGTTCCTTTAGAGTAGGCTAGATTAGTATAGCACAGACTATCAGCTAAGTGTATATAAGGTAGATACATTGTACATAGGAACTCCATTGAGTTCTCTTATGATTACTCAATCCAAAGTTGTTCTTTCAACTTAACTCTTAGTTCTAAGTCCATAATACCTACTGCTCATTATGTGGTTGTAATTTCAGAGGAACAGGAGTTAGTGAGAAGAGAATTCTTATCTGATTTTAGTTAGAAGAGTATTGGAAAATTCTTAGTTGATTTTTAGACTAGGAATTACAGAGTATCTACTAGGTCTTATATACTGAGTCTGTAGTTAGAACTGTGGCTAAAGCAATAGTAGTGTAGAAGATAACTAAGAAGATGTTATAGAGACAGTTTCTAGGATATAGGATAACTGGTAGTCTAGATGATGAGTTACCAGGAGATAAAATATAAGAGGCTAATCTATATACTAACTATTACAGATATGGAAGTACTCCTAAGTATGTTAAAGTCCTATTTAGAAGTCAGAAGGCAGATGTTTTGGAAGTCTCAGAAGTCAATTATATATTTGATGCTTGATCTACTTTATCTGCTTAATTCTCTTTTATCTCTTGTTAATATAATATATTGACTTAGGACACTTATTTTAGAGACTTAGTATACTAGTACTATACATTGTTAAAAATTTCTCTCCATTTATATTTTGTATATACATAGCTATTTATGAACAGTAAACAATAGTTTTTGTATCTCAGTTGAACACTTGTCTATGATCTTGCAGAAACAATAACAGCTTTTATTAAGCAGTTGTCAAACATAGATACAAAAAAATATAAATACTGTTAGATGATCAATTGAGATTTTCCTAGAACTCTCCTTTCATTTATTATAAGGAAAACTCTGGAAGTGTCTAGAGTTTATTGTTTCTTATTATTTCTTTTGTTATGATCCTAAGCTTGGCTCAGGTTGAAACTAAGGCAAAGCCTTGAGAAAGGATAAAGAAGATAATCAATTGGTAAAGCATAAAGACACAGGACTATATCTACAACTATATATACCTAATGACCATAAGGAATAAGTAAGATGTTCTTGAGGAAACAATAAAAAGAAAATAAAGAGAACATGAGATACCTCCACTACTATATGAGGAAAGTGCAAGGTGCAGTAAATATAGGTCACAAATGAAACAAACCCCAACACATGTCCAACATAAGACAAACACCTGTAAAACATGAGATATAAATCATAGTGATCATAACATCTTTCTCTTTTTCTTGTTTTCTTTATAGTTTAGTTTTATCTTTTCCATTTATTGGGCTTAGCTAAGAGGATGTGATATGAGCATGACAAATATTACAGTCACACAGTCATATGACTTGATAGAACATTTTAGAACCTACTTAAAAGGCCTTAGTCATAACTTTAGAGTAGGTTAGTATAGACCAACACTTAGAGTATATTTACCTTGGGTTTAATATCAGGACTATAGTATAAAGTGCATATGTAGCATCAGCTAGATATCAAAGCTAAGCTTGACATTGCACACTTTTGGCATAACTGGTTCAGTGGCTGGTCTATTCCTAACATTAGTGATCTAATCTACATCTACTAATTTATTGTTGCACACATATCTGTTTCTCTCTTTCTTTGTCAATTATCATGCTAAGATTTGATTTAATTAAGTAGCCTATATTGTAGGTACTGTACCATATAACAGACTACAGGACATTTACCTAGCTCAATAAGTGAGATTCTTCTTATACTTATCTGATTGGATAGCTTGAAGATCTCATAGTCATTCTTACTGCCACTGTTTGAATTCAAAAATATTGAAGTTTGTTTCTTTTGAAAAAAATGCTTTTACTCACATAGGATTAAATGAGTTGCTAACTAGGTAGTGAGAGAGCACCTAGGAAGCCAAGAATAAACTTCCCTAAGAAAAAAAGGAAGTCCACTTTCCACATAAACATGAGATATGAAATTCATGGTCATTTGCTGAGACTGGCTTGTGTGAGAAGAAAAAACATTTTCATGGTTGCATAATCGTCTTACAGTCAACAGGACATAGCACAGGATGTCGTCTTGTGACGGAGTGCCAATGTTAATTTCCTTCTCTCACAGAATTCGTGGCAAAATCTTGGTCCTATTTGGTTCTATTATATGTCCAGAAAGAAACCATGATGAATAATGTCTCGGTTTGCTGCTTGATTGATAGTATGTGTATATTTGTTTAGCAGTCGCTTTTTAAAATAACGCTATTGGACGACTGTTGTTGAATACGCCTATCAGATCGGTGGGCTGGTCATGTCATTAGGATTTCCTTCTGAGTGAAAACCAAGGTTTAAATTTAAATTTTGAGTTGCAATGTTCAATAAGGGCGGGCTAAAACATCATTACATCATATCTCGTCACATAGTTCAAGCGCAGTGGATAGATATGGAGGGAATAGCAGTGGACAGGGGCAAGATCACAAGTCCGTCAATGATGTGACCACGATTTGTGTAGACCTGGGGAAATACACTACCGGTCTGAATATACGAGTGAGTGAGTGATAAGAGAATGATAAGATGGAGTTCATGGCGGTGATGGTCGGAGTTGATGAAATAATGACAGTCGTATGCTTGATCAAGTGATTGGTGGCTGAGCAGTTTCGAGTTTCGTGCTGATGGATCTGACGGATCGAAGCCGGACCGGAGTCGGAGATAGACTGTTTATATAACGTGCCCCGGACAGTGGTGGCGGCTCCTCCAACATGAGTCTCAACCTCTCCGTCGACGATCTCGTTTCTTCGTTCTCCTCCTCTCACATTGGCCAGGAAGCCATCGATCTGGCTGCTCTCCAAGTCAGTCTTCCTGTTGTTTG
>Ga0157359_1000793_pt1 | contig 12105 bp, 10 predicted proteins | sample AttcapACBM3_FD_111482 | JGI IMG/M metagenome (GOLD analysis project Ga0157359, IMG submission 111482) | Fungus gardens microbial communities from leaf cutter ant in Botucatu, State of São Paulo, Brazil - Atta capiguara ACBM3 | ecosystem: Host-associated > Fungi > Mycelium > Unclassified ...
ACTCATGGTCCATGCTCACTACTGTGCACCCTACCCTAAATGACCATGTGTATGACATGAGGCCAACATGTGTTGTCCATGTTGTATAACATTACTTTATTCCAGAACCTTCTACTCTATTCTCTCAAGTCCTATGATCAGTCTTGTGACTATGCCATCAACTTGTGACTGATGTAACAGCATGACTGATAAACCCTAACCCGTGTTGTTCTAAAAATAGAAAAGAAAAGAAAAATAAAAATAAAAATAAAATAAAGTGAAAAGAGAAAATAAAAAATGAAGTCCACTGTTAATGATCTTAACATCCATCCTTCTAGAAGTTCTAGCTAAAACATTCCTTAACTAATATTCTTTGAGATTTTAAAGAGTCTGTATTTTTTCTAGTCAAGCTTCTTTGAAGATCTGTTTGAATAGATATTCTTGGCTTCTAGCCACATGTTGTTTTCTGTCTTTAGTCCTTGTGAGTTTTAATTTTTCTTGTCAAATTGTCTTTTCTAGCTTGTTTTGCTATTTCTATTAACTTTGTAGCTTTTTCCCAACTTCTTTGCAATTCAATGAGAAATTCTGTCTGTACCATCAGGTCTCCTTTTCTAAGATGTCTTTCAAAGTTGAGTTCAAATGGGTGTGTTCTGTTGCTGTATATTTCTTATTATTGTATTGGATTTCTGCCTTTGCTAGCTATTCCATCTAATTATCCTGCTGATAACTGACATAATATTATAGAAAGATCCTGATTTCTTGATTGATTGATTCAGTTTGTCCATCTGTCTGAGAGTGATATACCATAGATAGTATTCTTTTTGTCTCTAATACTTACATTAATTCTTTTATAAATCTTGATGCAAATTGAGATTCTTTGTTGCTAAGAACCTTTTGTGATACTCCATATGATTTCTAACTTTTGTCTCAATAGATTTTAGTGATTTTCTCTGATGAGATATTTGTTGTTGTTACTTGAAGTCAAATCATCTTCATAAATTGGTCTACTATAACTACTATGACATCTTTTCCATTTGATCTTGGTAATGGTCCAATGATGTTGATGCTAATCTCCTGTCATGGTCTTTTTAATGTTTCCAGTGAATATAACTCTCCTGCCTTCTTCATGTGTTACATCTTATTTTGTTGGCATTTGAAGCATTCTTGAACATAGTTTTTCACATTGTTCTTGATTCCTAGCTACTAGTAATTCCTTTTGATTAATTCTATCATACATTGTTGCTCTAAATGTCTTACATCCACTGGTTTATGATTTCTCTGTAAAATATTTTCTCTAATTTTTCTTTTTCCAGTTTCTTTATCACTTCTTGTTCTTTGGTACCATTCCTCCATATTTTCTCTAGTAGTGTAGTTTCTTCTACTACTTGATTTCTCTGTACTATCATTACTTTTGCTGTGATCTGTTATCTGGTCCATATTTCCTTTTTAAGCATCTGGACATTCTTGTTGTCTTTCTTGGTATCCACTTGATCCTTTCTTGATAAAACATCTGCTTTGGTGCTCATTTTTTCTGGAATATATCATAATATGAAGTTATAGTCTTATAACTTCAGATACCATCTTGCTTGTCATCCATTTAACTTGTGTGGTTCTCTGAAATACTTGAGGTTTTTGTGATCTGTCCAGACTTCAAATTTCTTAGTGGCATTCAACAAATATTGTCTCTATTTTATTAGAGCTTCCACAATAGCAAGTAATTTTTTGTTATAGATTTTGTAATTTCTCTCCACTAGTTGCATTATTCTGAACAAAAATGTAATAGGTTTTCATTTTCCATCTTGTTCTTAGGATAACACCCCTTCTATAGCATATTCTGAAGCATCTGTTTCCACTTGGAATTTTTCCTCTCTCTTTGGAAGAGTAAGTACTGGTTGACTTGTAATTTTGTCCTTTAGCTCTTCAAATGCTTTCTGGTGTTCTTCTTCCCATTTCTAGTCATTTTTTCCTTTGAGTTCATTGAGTGGTCTTGTCATATAACTGAAGTTCTTGATAAATTGTCTGTAGAAATTTATGAACCCCAAAAAGCTTTCTACTTCTTTTATCTTGGTGGGAGTTTTCCATTCTTTGACTGCCTTAACTTTATTGTTCTCTATTTGAACTTGTTCTCTCCCAACTACTACTCCTAGAATCAGGATCTTTTTTATATTGAAGTTGCATTTTGATCTCTTGAAACACAAATTGTATTTTTCTGCTATTTTCAAGAAACAAATCATTTGTTCTTCCAGTTTAGCTATTGTTTTTGCTGGGATTACAAAGTCATTCATATAATTTGCAAGTATACATTTATGCAACAGTTCTTGGAATATACTGTTCATCATCTATTGAAATGTTTCTGGTGAGTTGTACAATCCAAAGTATATTACTTGAGGTTCAAATAGGCCTTTATTGAATTACCATGCTTCTTTCAATTTGTCAATAACTTCCTCAATTAAGGATAGTGGAATCTTGTTCTTTATTGTGAATTGGTTCAGTTTCCAGTAGTCCTGTACTAATTGCAATGATCTGTCCTTCTTTGGGATGTAAAAGCATGGTCCCATGTATCTTGACTTGAATTCTACAATTAAACCTGGTTTTAACTGTTTGTCCAACTATTGGTTCAAAGATTCTTTTTCCTTGATTGTCATTGCATAGGCTTTTGCATTTAATTCCTTGGATACCTCTTCTGTTAGATTGATTTCGTGATTCTATTTTTGTTATTCTGGTAGTTTCTCAAATTTCTTCTTATTAAACAAATGTGTGAAAGATTGAATGTACTCTGGAAGGTCTTCTGGTTTTGTCTCATCTAGTTTCTTTCCAATTTCCTGTGAGTTTTCATCCTGTGATTTTACTGTCTGTATTCTCCTGGTTTTGAACTCAATGTCTTGATAAATTGTTCTATACAATCTTGGACATCTTGTAAATTATATTTTTGCCTTCTTTCCAATTTACTTCTAGATTATGTTTAACCAATCAGTTATGTTCTAAGAATATGTCTGTTTCATTTAAGTCCATCACTGCTGTATTAATATATTCTTTATGTTCATTGATTTCTACTTCAAGTGGTACTATTCTTGTTACTTTTCTATTCTTAGTACTATCTGAATTGAATATCTCAAAGGAGAAATTTGCTAGTTTTGTTTTAATCCTTTTATTCTTGACTAGTTGTTTATTTATTCCTATATGCATGCATTCAGAGTTTACTAGTATTTTCAATCATAGTTCTTTCCTATTCTTTGTTTTGACATTTGCTTGCACATTTAGCTTTCTTTCTTTGTTATTCTGTCTGTGAGAAATCACATATTAATTTTGAACTTTAATTACATGAGTTTTTTGTACCATGCCTACTTAGGACTATCTCCAAAATCCTGCTTCTTATTGTTGTTCTCTGTCTGTGTCTTCTTGTACACTTCTGTTCTTTATCTTCTGTTCTGATTGATAGTTCTTGACAATATATCCTATCTTTTTGCATTTGTAACACTTCCTAGTCTTTCATTCCTTCTTTGGTTTCTTACAGTCTTTTGCTATGTATTTGTATACATTTTAATTGAAGTACTTAGACTTGCTATCCTTAAAGTTGTCTTTTGCATTCACAATATCCATGGGTACTTCTCCTTTATATATCACTCCTAATGCTGTCCTATAATCTTGTTGTCCTTCTGTGGACTTATATTCTTGTTCTACTGATGTAATCACTACTTTCTACTCTTTGAATGTCTCTGGAGCTGCTATTAGTGGATATCCCAATATCATCTTGATTATATTTGCTTGCACATTCTTCTTCAGTAAACAGATAGTATATAGTTCATCTATGTCAGTCTTCATAGCTAATATTTTGAATTCTATCATAAAGTCTACTATGTTCTTCTTTTCTTGCTTGAAGATCTCTATCTTCTATTTGGTATCTGCTACCTTGTTTTTGTCACTGAATGTCATTTTGATATCTTGTACAAATTTGTCCCAATCCTAGGTTTCTGTTTCTTCATTTAGCTTATTGAGCTTCTTCAAGGCATATATGCCAGCTATATCCCTTCTATGATAGACAAGAATCATGGTAATTCTATTGTTTATTTCCATTACTCTATTACTCTTGAAAAATAATCTCATTCCCTTCTACCAGTCTTCAAATTTTGTTTTGTCCCTGTTGAACCATCCTAGATCTGGGACCATATTCTTCAGCAATCCTATCTGTTCATTATTCTGGTTTACTAGTACTAGTCCTGTTGATATTTCATTCATATATTCTGTTGTTCTCTCTGAGGCTTTTTTTATAATCTGCAAGAATACTAGTCATTCTGACAATGTATTTATATTGTGTTCTAAATGTTGACTTGTCTTGCTATCTGTGAACTATGCTACACATGTATCATTTCTTCCAACAGTTAAACTGTCAATCATTCTAGTAGCCTAACCACTATATACTCTCCTTTTGCAAGATAAGCTTGGTGATGCTTTACCAAATGTTACAACCTTAGGCTTGGCTCAGATTGCAATGTAAGAATGAGTCAATTAGTAAAGCATAAGAATACAAGACTGTATCTACAACTATATATACTTATTGACAATGAGGATATTGTATAGTGAACATATGTAAGTAATGTCATTGAATATGAGAAGAAGATGGAAAAACAATGCCTACTACATAGGGTACTAACTAAGACTAATTATAGTGCAGCCAATCATTATGTCAGAAAGAGAATACCCTCAATCCTATAGTCCATATGAAAATTGATAGCAATCACCAACTTTGTTACTACTCTTTGTGAGCTTATTAGTCTTGCTGACTACTCCTTTCAAAAGATTTGTATTAAATCAGATCTTGCTCTTATCATCTATCTTAGGGCTGTTTTCACTATTGAAGATATGCTAAGTGCTCTGGCATTCTCTCAGACCACTAATGTGGATGAGATAACCAGAAGAAACTTTCTAAGCTTCCAAGCTTTGGTTATTCTTAATTTGATTTTTTTAAATAACTTAACTAGTCTAATGCTGAGACTCTTTGGGCTTACTTGTAGACTTTTATAAAAACACCTAGTCTAATATCAGTTTTTACCAACTGTTAGAAAACAGCTATGTTTCAAACTTCTAATGATTAGGACTTTGTTTCTTAGCTTGCTGAGCCTAATTTCTCTTATATGAGACTTTATGAGAATAACTGCAATATTCCTCTTTCCTTGCAGATTGATGATTCACTAAACTCCTTAACTCAGTCTACCCAATTTATACAAACTGTCCTTAAATGTGATAATTGTTATGACTCAGAACCCTTAGAGTTGAGTTAAGAGGCAACCTTGTATTGTGGTGACACAAGAGAACTTGATAGAGAACTCTGTACAGAACAGTCTACCTTTATATACCAAGTCCTCATAGTCTGTACTAGCCATTTCTAGCCTACCCTGAACAACCATATGTAAGCCATGAGGTCTGCACATGGTATGATATCATCCTTTTAGAATCTTCTTTGTACCATGTGATCCATGTTGTCACTAACCCTAACCCTAGGTGCTAAAAATAGAGAAAAGGAAAATAACTTGAAAGAGAGAATAAAACACAGGAAGAAAATGAGAAGAGAACTAAGTCTACTTCTTGCAACTCTGACAATAATGCAATTTTATATGCTAATACAATAGCTATAATAAAGAACTTTGTAGTCTTAAAGAAAATTAATTATGTATGTATGGCTTCAAGTCAAAACAGATTTGTTTTGCCTGGCTTGTCTATTACTATGGATCTCTCTGAATATAAAAAGGTGCTATGTTTTTATATAAGAGTAAAAAAGCATTTTATGGCAGCTTTATAAAAATGAATGGTTCTTGGATTTTGGTACCTTTGCCTACTTTACTCTGTTTAAGTCTGACCTTGTTGATATGACTTTAGATAATTATGGCTGAGTTGAGATTACAAAAGGGACTACTAAAATTGCTGTGTCAAAAATATGGCTAGTATATTGTGTTTTTAGTATGCAGATACATTTTCTCTCTACTGGACAAATTCTTTAGTCTGGGTTAAGAGTAGAAGGTAATGAAAGTGGTTTTACTTTTTGTGATAAATTTAGTAATGCTGTTATATTGGCTACTTCCAACCTTTGAAGCAACATCTAGATTGTGAGGACTCACATTCTCAAGCATGATGTTTCAAATCTTATGAGTTTTACAATAAGACATCTAGACTTTAAGACTTTGTATTGTCATTTTGGATGTGTTTCATGTTCTTAACAATGCTCAAGACATGAAGAAAATCTGTTTTCCAATACAGAAACATGTTTGCTATAGTTATACTCTTGAAAAGATATACCATTACAGTTTCCCTGAGAACTTTACTTGTTTTAGTGAGTTTCTAGGATTGATTTACTCAGATTTCCTTGAGCTTCCTACCTTGTCTTATTCAAAGTACAAGTGGGTGATTACATTCCTTGATGACTATTTCTCCTATTACAACATTGCTTTTCTACACAAAAAGTCTGAAGCTACAAAAGCAATTAAGTCAATTTTCTGGATGTGATCAAACATTACTTCCCATTCTATAAAGAGGTTACACACTAATAATAGAGAAGAATATGTAACATCAGAATTAAAATCCTTTTTAAAAGAGCAAGAAATTATCTATTAGACTAGTACTCTATATGAACACCAAAAAAATGGTTGTGCTGAATGATTGAACTGTACCTTGCTTGAAAAAGCACAGTCAATGCAACTTGAAGTGTGCTTACCAGATTCCTGGTGGAAATTTGCAATAATAACTGTAGCTTATATATATAATCACATACCTATTAGATGTCTCAAGTAGAGAATACCTTAGGGGATCTTCTTGGGTAACAAACCTAAAACATCATACTTCTGTATCTTTGGCTATAGAGCCTATGTGTTCCTTTCCACCAAAGTTTATGCCAACAGACTCACACCATATTCTGAATTGATGACATTTATTGGGTATGAAGACAATTATTATTGCTTTATATGCTATATACAAGGAAATATTATTTTCTGCTCTCTATATGCCATTTTCTATGAGAGACTTATTTCTAGATATACTGAATTTTATACAAAAGAATACAATAAATTATTTGGACAAAGTTGCTAGTGTCTAACTGTTCTGGAAAAAATAGACCTGCTTCAGTATTTATTTCACACACATCTAGTCTTCCCATTCAAAACAGTTCTCTTACTTATCCTTCTTTTTTTCTTTTTCATAAGTCTCCATCTCTCTCACCTATTCCAGAGTCTAAGAAATCTACAATAGAGATTGAAGAGAATGATTATATTAACTCTAATGTTGAAATACAACTACCTAGCCCTCAACAACCTTTGAAACCTACTCTGCAGACACCACAAGAAGGTCTTGAATTGAGAAGATTTAAGCATTAAACTCAAATACTCTTTAGAGAAGGAAATATTTATAGAGAATGAGAATATTTTACCAATATCTTATAGAGTCCTTTATGGTAGCCAAGAGGGAAGTTTCTCAGCCCCAACATGAATTGTGATAGGTATAAAAATGCTCATTAGGAATTATGAAGGATTTATCAGAATACACAACATTTTTCTAATAATCCACTACCCAGGATAGTAAGGATAAATGGAGTTGGTTACTTATATAACTTATTTGACAATATCATTGAGATAAATGAGATCCCATATAATATCCAGTGGGAAGACAAACACCCAATCATTGTTAATAATAATGAGAGTAGAATAGACACTTTACCTCTTGTAGGTGAAATAGCTGAGCTAGCCATTATTAGCTACTTGGCATGTCTTGCAAGAGAAGGGAGAGTAAATCAAATTTACTTTCTCTTAGCACAATGTATAGCAGAGTCTTGTCCAATTTCCAAAATCCTTGGAGATATCACTAAATTGCTAGCTGACATTCAAAGGAAGTAACTTAATAAAAGTGATCAAAGTCAATTTCTTTGACCTGAGAAAATAATTTTGCAACAAGTTGAGATTTATGATAATAATTAGACTCAATGTTGAACACTCAGTGATTTTTGATGAATTATTCTCTCTAGTTATCTGCTATGAAACAGTATGCCTATTTCTAGCTGTTTTTCTCCTTGAAGACTGGAATATTCATAGCATTGATATAAAAGCTGCCTACCTTTGTAGTAATCTGGATAAGGAAATCTACATGAAGTAGCCTAAAAGCTTTAGGCTACCTGGAAAAGAAAAAAAAGTCTTATGACTTCACAAAGCATTGTATAGCCTTATACAAAATAGCTTATCTTGGTAGCAAACTATGACTAAGTCAATGTTAGCCCTAAGATTTAAGCAATGTAAATCTGATACTGGTATATGTTACTTCATTGATGAAGAGACTAGAAAGCTTGATATAGCAATCATTTATGTCAATGATAAAGCAAAAATTTATAATGAAATAGGAATATTGTGATCTTGAAAAAACCAAAGAGTTTCTTGGAATATATATAAGTCATAACTACAAGATCCAAAGATCTTTGTAGACCAATCTGAGTACTTGAACAAAGTTCTAGCATACTTTAATGTAGCAACCAATCCAATAATACTATTGCCATTAGGCTATGTGTTTAAACCCAATAATAAACAATGCAATCCCAATTTCCATTAAAAGCAAATAGTTAGATCTCTGATATATCTAATAATTGGCTCATGTTCTGATATAAGATTTGCTGTAGTCAAACTTGCTTAACAGATGGAAAATCTCTCAAATGAGCATTATTGAATAGGATTATATCTCTGCAGATATTTGCTTAATACTTACAAGTATTGGATAGTTTATGATAGACTTAGCAATGAGTTTGTTGTAGCACACTCTGATTTAGACTGGGCACAAGATTCAGAATCACATAAATTCATAGCTGGTCACTTTATTCTAATGGCTCAGAGTAACATTCTAGATAAGCTGCTAGCAACAATAGTATTATCTTCATTATCTCTAATATTAAATGCCATAGATCTCAGAGAAGGATTTGTTTTGGAAAAGGAGAAGATATATCTTTTATCAAGAATAGAGAGGGAGAAGGTTCAGAAGTTTGTTAAAAGATCAGTTAAGGAAGGAAATACACAGAAAGCAAAGGCTCAATGGAAGATATCTGAAAACTTAGCATCCAGTCACCTATTATAATTAAGGCATTATTCAAATTTATCTTAGTATTCTTTAGATACTTTAAGACAGTTTTCTAGTTATCTAAGTAAACATTAAGAATAAAACATATAATACCACAATTGAAAAATTAGGTTAATATCTGAATGATTAAAAATATCCTTTCTTAATGAAAAACATTGATGTTTATGTAAGTGATAACTCTTGGATGATTATTATCAATAAGTGGTATTCTTATAAATGTAATCCAAGAAGGATATTGAGAAGCTCTTATAACATTTTCTTCTTCCTTAGATATCAAACTTGAAATTTGTTAGATAATCAACCAAGAAAGTTCTTAAACAAGTAAAATGTTGAAGTTTTTGTTATTTTCTAAAATTGTATCAGTAAGAAGTTTGTTTTTGCAAATATTCTGTGAAAAATATTTTAGGGATTTTATAATCATTGTTTACTCCTATCTATAGATAAGTGAATTAAGTTGGCTCTGATTTCTCTAAGCTCTTTTACATACCACTTTTTGTGAAATTTATACTTTTAGAAAGGACAATTATAGCTATTTATATGATGTTTGCCTTTGTAGTTAATGTACTTTGAATGAGTAAGTGTAGAGTTCTTCTTTCTTAGTTTTTGTAAGAAGACTGGCTCTTCTGAGACTTTTCTCTTCTGCATTTTTTTTGGCTGATCCATGTTCTGTGATTCTTTTTCACATTTACACTTATCCACTCATCTAATTTCCCATGCTCTGAATCTCTTTAGATTGCATACCAATATCTCTAACTATCTAGATATGTTATTAAACTCACTTTTATGCAGCATCCAGTGGTTTTCTGAAGTCTTTTAGTATTATCCATATATTCAATTTTCCATACTCCAGAAGTACCTGCTAAGCACTCTAGCACTCTTCTATTTCTATTTCTCCATTCTAAGCTGTTTCTAATTACTTAAGTATCATCATTTCTTGATCATATAATTGGAATTCTGACATATTAGAATAAATCTATCATTATGTAAAGTAGTTGTTATCTTGAGAAATTCCCACTCTATTTTCTTAGGATTTTCTAGAGATAAGTGTATAGTTCAGTAGTTTCTTAGACAATAAACTTATAGATTTGAGGTGTCTTGCTCTTCTACCCAGTTATCCTAACAGTTTTGAGCCTAAGAGAGTTAGTTTTGAAGTTAGCCTTGTAACACCATGCTATCCTCTTGTGGTGTTTGATTTTATGAGGACTATTACACTTTTAGTACTTAGTACCATGTGTATAGTAGGCAAAGGTAGTATGTTCCCACTTCCAGTAAATCTTGCATTGGGAAATACCTAGGTTTATGTCAGTTTCTTGAATTATTACAATGTACTGTCCTATATTGAAACATTTGTTAATGAGTTTCTTAGTCTCTGTATTGTTTTGAGAGTCCCAAATATTAATTTATATAATAGTCATATCTGATTTGGAAAAAGCCTTGATAATGGCAAGATGTGATGCTAGAGTAACATTATTAAAAATGTGAGTGTTCTTTATTATCTTTTCAACTGCATTGGATATAATAGGGAAATTCATATTGCCTATATAATAAGATACTCCTAGGATTTGAAAATATAGTTTTAATTAGGAAAGTTGAGGGTATATAATATCATTTAAGTTAATATTGTTTAATATTTTGGTATATTTCTTGACAATGTTCAAATCTAAAGTAGTAGTGATGATAATTCTCTTATTATCATAGTAAATGCAATCAGCTGATATTTTGGATTTAATATTTTTTAAAAGTCTATTAATTTTTAAAGCATAGTTGTTTGCTTAAGATGTGATTTATTTTGGGATTGTCTTTACTTATTAGTATGATGATCTGCTTTCTAAAAAGTCTCTTTGTATTTATATTGAGTTTTCATTTACCCTTCACTTGGTTATTGTTAGCAATGTTATAAATTTAAATGATCTTTTTAGAGAATAATTTTGGAAAAGTATCCTCAATATTACTTTTTGTAGCCTGAGTAAATGACTAGGTTTTTGAGTCTGAAGATTGGGTTTTCTTGTAGTATTTAGACTTGGCCAAAATGCTCTTTCTAGGTCTAGGAGGAATAGGAGGGAAGATCATTGAAATATCAGCTTATTTGTCTTTATCTACTTGTTTACCTTGGATTGTCTTCAGAGTGGATAAGCTCTTTTTGTTGAACTGGAAAGAAATACATTGCCAAGATATTTTTTTTCTCATTGACTGTTAGATTGTTCTATTTAAATTCATAAATGGCATTGATGAACTTCTAAGCTGCAGAACCAAATTCTGCAATTTTAGAGATATCCTTGGAAGTTCTGTTACCTAATAGCCTTTGTTTTATGAATACAATACTTCTATTATTATTAATAATGATTGGATATTAGCCTTTTCACTAGATATTATATTGAATCTTATTTATTTCAACAGTATTATCACATGAGTTATATAGATAATCAAAAGGTAATCAACTTTATTTATTCTTATTATTCTAAGCAGCAGATTATTAAAAAATCTTCATACATTCTAATTTATTTTTTGTAATTTCTAACAAGTATTTTCATATCTATTGTATGCCATATTAGGGTTAGGAAACCTCTTTCTTAGTTGCTATAAAGAATTACACAGGATATTAGTAAACTTTTCTTATTCCCAATAGATATTTTCTTCTTCAAAGAGTATTTGGGTTTGATACTTAGATTTTCTCAATCCAGGACCTTCTCAATCCAGGACCTTCTTGTAGTGTCTGCAGAATAAGTTGCAAAGATCATTGAGAGCTAAGAGATTGTATTTCAACATTAGAGTTAATATTATCAGACTTAATTGCTTCTGCAGCTTCAGATTTTTTGTATAGAAAAGCAATATTGTAATGGAAAAAATAGTTATCAAGTAATATAATCTTCTATCTATACTTTGAACAAGACAAGATGAAATGCTCAAGGAGACTAAGTGAATTAATCCTGAAAGCTTACTGGAATGAACAGAACTCTTAAAAAAACCATGTTGGTATATCTTTTCAAGAGTACAACTGTAACATGTTATAAGACAAGTGTGTGGACA
>Ga0157359_1000794_pt1 | contig 12093 bp, 6 predicted proteins | sample AttcapACBM3_FD_111482 | JGI IMG/M metagenome (GOLD analysis project Ga0157359, IMG submission 111482) | Fungus gardens microbial communities from leaf cutter ant in Botucatu, State of São Paulo, Brazil - Atta capiguara ACBM3 | ecosystem: Host-associated > Fungi > Mycelium > Unclassified ...
CTAGACTCCTCTCAATCCTTCTAGACTGTTAGTCCTTCCAGACCATTCTAGACTCTATCACATGACTTCCAGGTCATGTGCCTATCTCTTATCTCTCTTCCATTATAGACTAATAATTATAATACTTAACCCTAACTCTAGTCCAAGTCTGTTCACACACTCATCTTATAACATAAGGATGTTGCTCAAGTAAACTATCATAATCCTTTTTGCTATCAAGTTCTAAAAGATAATATTCATTATAATCTGGAATGTAACAGGACTATTAGTCATGCTAAAGAATATTGTCAGAGATTCAAAAAGTTTACAGTTTATATAGAAAGCAGTTTTTTACTTATTTTTAGACTTTATATGGATATTATTTAAACTCCAGCATATATCTAGCTTAGTAAGATACTTTGTATCTTGAAGCTTGGACACAAGTTTGAAGATAAGTGGTAGAGTATATCTATTCTTTACTATTATGGTATTTAAATTCCTGTAACCTTGAACTAACTATAGAGAGCCATTTTTTTTGAACACTGATATAACTATTGGAAACTTAGAGAGATGTATATAACTAATATAGAGATTCTCAGTAAGAAAAGCTCAGACTGTTCTACTAGTAATAGTGAATGAACTTTAGAAGACTTGGGCTCTGTACTAGATACCAGTTCAATAGTATAATCCTACCACTAGTAATAACCCATAAAGGTTGTTTAAATAAAATAAAATATTTATACTTAAGCTTATACTAAGGAAGAGTTTTTTTGTTGTATTTTGTTTGTATTTTGTTTTATTTTGTTTACTTTGTTTTATTTTGGTAATAAAAATACACTTAATTTTAATATTTAATTTATCTTATAGACTAATAAAATAAAATAAATTAGTTGTATAGAATAAAATTTAACAAATTATCAATACTTCAAGAATGAATAAAATCATATATAATTTCCTTTATGCTTTAGATTTAGAAAATAGTAAAGCAAAAATAGGTCTCAATACTTAATTTAAACTTTATAATTTATAATTTATATAAAAATATCTACAAAAGAATATGATATATCAGTAGGAAATTATACTCTTGGACAACAACTACTAAGAGTAATTTTAGTTTTTTTGTATTTTTTTTAAAAATACTGGTAGTAATCTAAGAGTGTATTAAAGTTCTTCTTGGTAAATATCAACTCAAAGTCTTGAATGTGTGATTAGCAATAGTATGAGCTTATTTGAAGACTCAGAAAGGACATTAAGAGGTCATAGTAACAAAGATCTAATGTCTTAAAGTTAAAAAGTATTCTTATTACATAAAAGCAGTTACCAGCTTTAGCAGAAAACTCTACAGAGTTGGAGATCAATAAACTATCATCTCCAGAGTCTTCTATCACTATAGAAAAAAGACCAGAACAATATATATTAAGGGCTCATACTCTTAACTTATTTGCTTTTTAGACATCTTAGCAACTAGATCAGTGGATAGAGCAACAAATCACAAGTTTCTCTTTTTTTTACTAGTTAACCTTGGAGTTGTGAGACTTGAGCTATATAAATCCAAGAATAAGATCTTGTTTGCTCATATTTAAAACTGCAAGGAGAGTTCATTTTGTATAAATCTTATACTGTAGAATAATGTTTACCATCTTAAATATCTAGCTGATCTTGTTTAAGGTTCCATTAATATGCTAGTAGCTCTAGAGTTGACTAAGACTCATACTAAGAAGAACTGAGAAGTGTTGGTAGTTTTACGAGATACTGGTAGATATAATAAAGTTTCTTGGGTATCAAGAGTACTAATAGTAGAGCATGGAGAAAGCTTCTTCTATTTAGCATAATAAGCAAAATATAAGAAAACAGAGAAAGTTAGTATTTCAAGTACATTTGATAAATTACTATTTTTGATGTATTCTTCTACCAATAATATAGTTAACTTATTTTGTAACTAGAATATACATATCACCAGTTGCTCTACACAAAATTCTAATTACTTAAGCTATCATCCAATTTCTCTTGCTTTATAGACTTTAGTTGCTGTGTTACTTTAATATTCTTTAATACATTTGAATCCTTTATTAATTTCTCTAATTGCTCAATAAGTAATTGCTGGATATCTAACCTTGTCAGATAGTTATAGACTACATGGTTTAGATCTCTATAATGGTAACTTCTTCTTCTTAATAGTATTGAGCAGAGTTTTTGAGTGAAATTTATATTTATAGATATACTAGAGAAAAGTACTAGCAGTAGTTGGCATAAGAATATTGATGAGATGAAGGATGGCTGTTGGATGAGAGAAAGAATGGAAATTTTGTAAAGCTTGAAGGTTGAAGAGAGTAATAGAATTGTATACTAGGTTAACTGAAATATTTTGTTTACTTAATATGCTTAATCTATTTGCTGCACAATATTGAACTAGGTCTTTTTCTGGCCTCCCCACTAGTAGAATTGTGATTTAGTTCTAGATTACTGTCTATAATCTATGGCAAAATTTAACTATAATGGTATGTAGATTAGTGTAGCTATTCTCTAATATGAGAGACTAGAACTTATTTAGGTAGTTCTTTACTACATAACTCTTCTAGTAATAAATAGTCTCTTCTAATATTTTAACAGCTTCTACAGTAACATTGATAGAAAAGAAATACTCTTGGAAGAGCAATTTAAACTCAGGCTATATAGTAATAGAAAAGATACCAGTGGTAGACTCTTGTAAAAAGATACTCTTGAACTATTATATATATTAATCTTAAGATAAATGTATGTTCTTTGGAATAGGCTAGGTTTAGTATAACATAGACTATTAGCTCAGCATATATAAGGTAGATAGATTGTACTTAGAAACTCTATCAAGTTTTTTTGTGTTATCTAATGCAAGATTGTTCTTTCACTCTAGCTCTTAAGTCTAAGTTTATAACAATGTCAGCCTTAGAATTTAAGTAATATAAATCTAATGTTGGTGTATATTACTTTATTGATGAAAAAACTAGAGAATAATTATTGTTTATATTGCTTTATAAATTCAAAAGATTCTCTATTTCTTTTAAAGTTAAAGAGAAAATTCATGATAAGATAAGAATATTATAACTTTAAAAAGACTAAAGAGATTCTGTTAGGTATAAAATATGCCTGGAAGAAGAAACCATCTATGGGAAAATTCCAGAAGACATTAGAAGAGTGTGAGAACATCATTCAACATTTACAAATATAAATCCAGTATGACCTTAGCTTCAGTAAACATATTATATTTCTGCATGTTGCAACAGTCATATTTTGGAAGAAAGTTGTAACAAGAAGCAAATCATTATAGAAGTCAAACTTCCAAGCATGAGCACTTAGAATAGTACACTACACTAGTTGATTTTTGAGCTGAGAAATTACAGAGTATCTATATATCTTAATGTTATGACTTAAAGCTCAAAGGGTTAAGCAATAAGACAACTCTTGTATTGAGTAACACAAGAGAACTCGATAGAGTTCCTAGTACAAAGTAGTCTACCTTATATACTACTACTCATGGTCTATGCTCGCTACTGTGCATCCTACCCTAAATGACCATGTGTATGACATGAGGCCAACATGTGTTGTCCATGTCATATGACGTTACCTTGTTCCAGAACCTTCTACTCTATTCTTCTAAGTCTTGTGATCAGTCTTGTGACTATGCCATCAACTTATGACTGATGTGACAGCATGACTAATAGACCTTAACCCAAGTTGTTCTAAAAATAGAAAAAGAAAAGAAAAAGTAAAGTAAAGATAAAAGTGAAAATGAAAGTCAAGTCTACCATTGACGATCTTGACACTTAAACACTAGTACTAAGACTATCTGAGGATCAAAGGAGATAGATAACTACTTTTGGTATATTAAATTTCTTGGAAATCAGGTTCAGAGTTCTATAAAGATTATAAGGAGCTATATGATCAGTAATATAGTGATCTAACATGAAATAGAACTAAGTTAATCTATATCAAAAGTAGTATATAAACCAAAAGGAGAATATTCATTTTTGCAGATGTTTTGGGCAGATCAGAGCTTATGTAAGCATTATCTGTGATGAAGTCAGATGTATCAGATGTGCTTAGATGGTATGTGATAAATTATTAAAATACATATAAGTTACAATCATAAGGATCAAAAGGTCTCTATAGATATAAGTACTTGAAAAATCTAATGATAAGTAGTATGACTCCAGTTTCCATCAAAAGTACTAGTAATTAGTCAGATCTTTGATATATCTAATAATTAGCTTATGTTTTAATATAAGATTTGTTGTAGTCAAACTTGTCTAATAGATAGCAAATCTTTTGAATAATCATTATTAAGCTGAATTATATCTTTGCAAATATTTGTTCAATACTTACAAGTATTGAATTGTCTATGATAGACTTGGTAATAAATCTGTTGTGGTACACTCTGATTTGAATTAAGCACAAGATTTAGAATCTGTAACTGATTACTTTATTCTCATAGCTTATAGAGTAACATTCTAAATGAGCTATCAACAAAAGATAGTAGCTTTGTCTTCAACTAAGACTGAATATATATCTTTCTCTAATTGTAGCTACCAACTTATCTAAATAAAAAAATTTCTTAATGAGGTTTCAACTTCTCATCTCTATAATAATAATTTTGGTTCACTTATTAGAGTTGAAGATAGTAAACTCTATTTATTTTTCATTTTCTTTTCATTTCTATTTTCTATTTTATTTATTTTCTTATTTTTAGACTTAGGGTTATAGATTAGTGTGATATCATAGTCACAAGTTATGATTACATAATATCACATAGAAGGACATAAAAGATTCTAGAATGATGATATTATACCATATATTCTTTAGAATAGACTAGGTTTAATATAGCACAAACTATTAGCCAAGTATATATAAGATAAATATTTTGTATTTGGAACTCTATACAAGGTTTCTTTCTTAACTTAACTCTGAGTCTTGAATTGTAATATTAGAACTCAATACTTCTTCTTAAGACCATCCAACTTGAGGCTTTTTCTATTCTCTTTTCTTAACTCTTTTATTATTCTTAATAGAAAGCAATACTACTTTTTCATCAAAAAAATAGCTAGATTCTAGGCCTAAGAGACATATTAGCTAGGCAAGAGAAGTTTAGCTGTTTATTTTACATCAAAGCCTATTAGTACTTAATATTATAGTACACTTGAATACTAATATTCTTCTTTTGTTTTGTTTTTGTTTTTTCTTTTCTTGGATGATAAAGAGGCATATGATTGCAGTTACATGAGATGTCACATGATATGAGATCATAGGTCTGAAATATAGTAGAAGAGTCTAGAATAATAATGTTAGGAAATTATGTTTATCTTGTGGAAACAGTATAATAAACTCATGAATAATATATGTATATTAGAGTAGGTGTATTTATTATTAGCACAAACCATATATATATTATATAAATAGGATAGCAATATATTATGAACTCCTTGTTGAGTTCTCTTGTAATTTCCACAAAATACTATCTTCTTAAGTTTACTTAGTAGTCTATTAACTGTTTTTAGACTAGTGGTTGCTACAATACTTAGTAGACATATTATCTTTTGTGGACAAGATAGATAGCTTTTGTCAAGTAATAACTTCATACTACAGTATTCCTTTAATATTTATCTATATAAGAAAACAGTGAGTGTTCTTCAAATCTTGTTTAGAGTAGAATATTTTTCTTAAAACCAAATCATCTACAAATTTTCTTAAGGCAGTAGTTAGTAGTTGAGTTAGTCAGTAGATTATCAGAATTGTAAATATTAGACTCAACTATTTTTATTTGTCTTTCTTATTTTAATTTAATTTAATTTAATTTAATATTTTGGGAACTTAGGGTTAGGGTTAGCATGATGTCACAAATTGTCACACATCAGTCACTGTCACATTGTCACAAAATCATGTATCATAAAAAAACATAATAAAAGCTTCCAAAAAGAAACAATATCACTACAATATGTCTGATATATGTTAATCTTAAGGATAATGCATGGCCTTTAAAGTAGGTTAATAGTACTGTAGCATAGACCAGTCACTTAGTATATATAAGATAGATAGCTTTGTACTAGAAACTTTATTGAGTTTTTTTATGAATACTTATTCCAAGGTTTCTTTTTTTGTCCTACTCTAAGGACTTAAGTTGTAATATAAATGGTGTAAGACAGAAATAAAGAGTGCCATTAACACCTACCAAAATAGAATCAAGTTCAGAATATCAATCTGAGAAGGAGACTAGTACTAACTCCATCTTACTTCTTTACATTGTATTACTACCCACCATCTTTCTTATTATTACCAACACTAACTAATTCATTAAAACATGAGTTAATATAGCTTAATTAACTTGGAGCAGTTAGTCTGACAGTAATAAGAGTAAATAGCTATCTTACAGGCACTAATAGTTCAAGTAAGGCTAAGAGAAGAAGTAGCAGTTCCTTGGTCCAATACTGAGTTAAACATAAATGTAGCTAAGCTACTAATGTTCAATAGAAAAGCAAGAAAGATATTAGGTTTTTTGACAGCATATAGACTTTTTATCAGAATGAAGATAAGAAATAATATAGTAGAGAAATAAATATAGTGGGTTCTATTATATGTGCAAAGAGGGTTAGCAGATATATGGAAGAAAAATATTATAAAAGACTTGGAGAAGAAATCTTAAGCTATGTAACAATAGAAGAGTTTTTGTTAGATTTAAAGAAAGAATTCAGAAACAAAGATGATGAGACAATAAAGATAATAGAGTTAAAGAAGATAAAGCAAAAGAGAAAGACAATAGAAGAGTTTGTACAAGAATTCAGAAAAGCAGCAAAAAAAAGTGAATATGAAGAAAAGCTATTAGTAGAAGAATTCAAAAAATGAATAAATGAGATAATCAGGTAAAAACTGATGGAATCAGAATGCCCATCTAAAAATATTAAGCAGTTGTTATAGCAACTAGGTGGAAAAGCCTAATACTTCAAACCTCTAGAAAATTCTAAGTTTATTATCCAAGAAATACTAAACTACATATTTATCTCTAGAAAATTCTAAGAGAACAGAATGAGAATTCCTAAAAGTGGCAACTACTTTGTATATTAACAGATCCATTCTAATGTGTCATAATTCTGATTACATAAGCAAGAGATGATAATACTTAAATAATCAAGAATAGTTTAGAATGAAGTAACTGAAATAGAAGAGAGCCAGAGTACTTAACAGATACTTCCAGAGCATGGGAAAGTGGATAGGCAAATGTATAGATGATGTTAGAGAACTTCAGAAGACCACCAAGTATTGCAGAAAAGCAAATTTAATGACATATCTGAATGGTTAAGAATATTGGTATATAGTCTAAATATTAGAAACAGACCAGCCACTGAATCAGTTATGCTAAAAGTGCACAATGTTAAGCTTAGCTTTGACATTTGGCTGGTACTATGTATGTACTTCATACTGTACTCCTAACAGTATTCCCCTTTCAAGGCATGTAGTTTCCAGATGGAAGTTATATGAATAGCTATACCTAAGAGTTATGCCACGTATCATGGTCTCAGAGCCTTGACAGTCTTATGGGGTTTCTAAAGGACCTAGTAAACTCTACTTTACAGAGTGTCCAGTCTAATGGAGATGTACAGCTAAGCAACTAGTACCATCCCTAGTGACATTTCTGGCCATATCATGCTTCCATGCTAATAACTGTCTATTTAAAGGGAATGGTTTTACTAGGAGTTGAACTACCAACTATTTGAAAGCTTGATATCATGTTAAGAACAGACCAGCCACTGAACCAGTTACACTAAAAGTACACAATATCAAGCTTAGCTTTGATATTTGGCTGATACTGTATATGTACTTCATAATGTACTCCTGATACTAAAGAGATCTGGAGCATAGGAAATCAGATGAGCAAACAAGTGTGAATATGGGAAAGGGTCACAGATTACAGATCAGCCAAAAAATGTAGAAGAAAAAGAGTTCAGAAAAACCAGTTCTCTTACAACAGTAATATAAATAAGCAACAAACTTGAATAAATATTAGAGAAAGAGTAAAAGAAAAGAAGAGAGGTTGAGAGAAAGAAGAGATACAGGATCTTTAGTACCAAAAGTAAACATACCAGCAAACACTAGTGGGATACAATAACAACAAATGTTATAGCCTCAAGTTTGGCCTAGGAGATAGAAGATCTAATAGCAAATACCAGCAAGATCTACTCCAATAGAGAGAGTAGAATAAATGAATATAGTTGTCATATACTTGTAACAACAGTAGATAATGTTTTTGCCTTGGTACAACCTATATGCAATAAAAGTAGACTATAATAGGAACTATTATAACTATAGGAGATTTGGTCATATTACAAGAAACTATAGAAATCAGAAAATCAGAAGATGAGAAAGAAGACTGGAATATGGAGACAATTAGTTCTCAATTAGGCTCTAGTAATAATAGGTTTGCAATGCTTAGTAGAGTAACAAATAATATATCCTGCTATAACCTAAATAATAGAAATATGCTAAAAGAAGTTATAGTAAAGATTGGGTTAGAAAAAATTGATATACAGAAAGGAGTGGTAGTAGAAGTGTTGTTAAATAATAGAACACATTATGAGTTTAGAGTTTATCAGGAAATAAAAATTTAAGTTAAAGAATATAAAAAAACCAATATATATGAGAAATGTAGATGGTTTCTTTAACAAGAAAAGACTTATTGAACATATAGTAGAGGTGAATATTTATTACTAGAGGTATAGGGAAAGAAGATAAATGTGATTGGTGGACAGAAGTAGAGTATGATTTTGGGAATGTCATGGCTTGCTTGCTACAATTCTGAAATTGACTGGAAAACAGGAGAGATAAAAATATAAAAAGTAATAGAGATTAAAGTAGCAAAAATTGAAGTAGCAAAAACAAAAACAAAAAAAGAGAAGAAAGAGAAAGAGGAAAAGAAACAAAAAGAAAAGAAGAAACAAAAAAGGAAAAGAACAATGGAAATAAAGAAAGTAGTAAAAAAATAGGAAATCTAGAATGGAGAAGAAGAAGTAGCAAAGTTTGAAGAAGAGACCAAGAAATTGGTTTCTCAAAGGATTCATAAGTGGATCTATATCTTTGAAAAGAAAAGAAGTGAGAGGATGCCAACAAAGAAAGTATAGAACTATGCAATAGAAGTAAAGAAAAAGTTTATATCAAGAAAGAGAAAGGTATCTCTATTATTAAGAGAAGAGAGAGATAAGGTGGGCAAGTTTATTAAAGAACAATTGAGAAAAGAGTATATGAGGCTTTTGAAGTCATCTTAAATAACACTAGTGTTATTTATAGAAAAGAAAGATAGTAAGAAGTATATGATTCAGAACTATAGGTATTTAAATGAGTAGACTATTAAGAATAATTATTCTTTGTCTCTTATTTCAGATATTGTAGAGAATATTGGTACAAAGAAAATATTTACTAAATTAAATCTATGATGAGATTATAATAATATATAAATAAAGAAAGAGAATGAGTGAAAAGTAGTGTTCACAACTCTGAAAGAATCATTTAAACCTACAATTATGTTCTTTGGGCTAACTAATTTTCTAGTGACATTCCAAATGATAATAAACAAGATTCTACAAAACTTGATCAACACCAGAGAAGTAGAAAGTTTTATAAATAACATCATAATAGAAACAGAAGAAAAAGAAGAAAAAGACAAGGTAATAAAAGAGATAGTAAGAAGGTCAATGGAGAATGATCTATATGTAAAACTAGAAAAATACAAGTGGAAGGTTAGAAAAGTAGAATTTCTAGGAGTGGTAATAGAACTAGAGAGAATTAAGAAAAAGTGAAAGAAGTATAACTCTGAAAGGAGTTAAAGATATATAAAAGTTTTTAGGACTGGCAAACTACTATTAATAGTTCATTAAAAATTTTGCAGCAATAACCAGGCCTTTATATGATTTGGTAAAGAAGAATCAGAAGTGGAATTGAACAGAAAAGTAGGAGAAAGCATTTAGGAAGTTGAAAAAGAGATTTATGAAAGAACCAGTGTTAGTAGTACTAAACTTAAACAAAAAAATGAGAATAGAAGTTGATGTGTTAAACTATATAACAGGAGGGTTTTACCTATAGAATGTGAAAATAGATGATGGAGGCCTATAGCTTTTCTCTTAAAATCTCTAAATAAGACAAAGAGAAACTATAAAATTCATGATAAAAAGATGTTGGCAGTAATAAAAAAAATTGAAAAACTAAAGACATCTGTTAAAGTGTGCTAAGTTCAAGTTCAAGGTCTGGACAGACTATAAAAATTTAGAATACTTTATAAAGGCTTAGAAATTAAACAGAAGACAAGTCTATTAGACACTTTATGTCAAGTTCACAAATGGTAGACTTAGTTTTTCTCTATTCTATTGTTCATTTTCATTTTCATTTTATTTCATTTTCTTATTTTTATATTTTTAGAACATAGGGTTAGTGTTAGATCATAAGATGCAAAGAACGAAGTAGAAGAATCTAGAACAAATGATGTTATACAACATGGACACCACATGTTGGCCTCATGTACTACACATGGTTGTTTAGAGTAGGTTGCACAGTAGCAAGCACAGACCATTGGTAGTAGTATATAAGGTAGATTAGTTTGTAGAGAGATCTCTATCAAGTTCTCTTGTGTTACTCAATACAAGAGTTGTTCCATTGTCCAATTCTAAGAACTTTAGTTCATAACACTTTACCTGTCAAGATTCAATTTAAAATATGTACTAGGAATAAAAATAGAAAAGACAAATAGACTTAGTAGAAAATTGGACCAAAAAGTAGGTGTTGAAAAAGACAACAAAAATCAGACTTTAATTAAAAAATTGTAGTTTAGCTAAAGTAGCAATAGAAAGACTTAAAGCTGAAATATTAGAAAAAATAAAAATAGCTAAAAGAAAAGACAAAGAGATAGTTAGAATAGTAAAAGAAATGAAGAAGACAGGAGTTAAAGTATTATAAGAAGACAAATAACAGGTGAAAGAAGATTTAGTATTAAAGAAAGGAAAAGTATATGTATCAAAGGATAAGAAGTTGAGAATAGGGATAATCTGGTTATATCACAATATACTAATAGCAGAATATAGAGGGAGATGAAAGATAATGGAGTTGGTAATAAAGAATTATTGGTAGCTAAAAGTAATGAAAGATATAAATATATATATATATTAAAGGATAAAAAATAGAACAAAGGCACTGGTAGGAAAGTTAAAGTTGAGTGAAGTACCAAAAAGACTATGGACACACTTGACAGTGGACTTCATTACAAAATTACCATTAGTAGCAAAGAAGGATGTAATCTTAGAAATATGTGATAGGTTATCTAAAATAATACATTTTTTTAGCAACAACAGAAGGAACATTAGTGGAAGGATTAGCAAGGTTGTTTAGAGATAACATATGAAAGCTACATGGATTACCAAAAAGCATGATTTCAGATAGAGGACCACAATTTGTAGTGGAACTAACAAGAGAACTAGATAAAATATTGAAAATTGAGACAAAGTTGTTAATATTGTTCTATTCACAAACAGATGGTCAAATGGAAAGAATAAACTGAGAATTAGAACAATATTTATAGTTCTTTGTTGATTATAAGCAAAAAGATTGGCCAGAATAGTTAGCAACAGTGGAATTTGTAGTTAACAACAAAATATACTTAGTAACTAAAATATCTCTATTTATAGCAAGCTATGGTAGAGAACTGAGAATGGGAGCAAATATCAGAAAGAAAGTAGAAAAGGCAACAGAGTTTGCAGAGAGGATAAAAAAGGTTTAAGAAGAAGTGGGAGCAGTATTGAGAAAAGCACAAGAGGAAATAAAGAGACAAACAGATAAAGAAAGAAGAAAAACTGAAGAGTAGAAAAAGGGAGATAAAGTAATCTTGAGTACAAATAATTTGGTGTTCAAGAAAAGACTGGCAAAGAAATTAGAAAACTGATATGCTAGTCTATATATTGTTACAAACTTAAGACCTTAGAGTTGGTCAAAAGGATGAACCTTGTATTGGGTTAACATAAGAGAACTCAATAGAGAACTCTGTACAGGATTGTCTACCTTATATACAAATACCTAATGGTCTGTGTGAGCTATTTCTAGCCTACCCTAAAC
>Ga0157359_1000795_pt1 | contig 12087 bp, 7 predicted proteins | sample AttcapACBM3_FD_111482 | JGI IMG/M metagenome (GOLD analysis project Ga0157359, IMG submission 111482) | Fungus gardens microbial communities from leaf cutter ant in Botucatu, State of São Paulo, Brazil - Atta capiguara ACBM3 | ecosystem: Host-associated > Fungi > Mycelium > Unclassified ...
TACAGGATAGTCTACCTTATATACTAAAACCTCATGGTCCATGCTAACTACTTCTAGCTTACCCTAAATAGCCATGTGTTTGCCTTAAGGTCAACATGTGTTGCACATGTTGCATGACATCATCTTTCCAGAACCTTTTACATCCTTCTATACATCTCATGACTTGTGACTGCTACTGTGACCATATCATCTGATATGACTGTGTAATATCATTACTCTAACTCTAACCCTAAGTTCTAAAAATAGAAAAATAGAAAATAAATCAAAAGAAAAATAAAAATTGAAATAAAAATAAAAATAAATTAAGTCCATCACTTTTATCTTTGACAATATGTTTGTCTTAAGGTTAACACATGTTAAATATGCTATATGACATTATTCTTCCAAAACCTTTTACACTTTTTTATATGATATATGACTGTGTGGCTATGACCATAACCTTATCATATGACTGATGTATGATGGTGTGACAGTAATGTCACATTAACCCTAACCCTAAGTCCCCAAAATAAAAAATAAAATAAAAGGAAATAACAAATGAGAAAAAAAAATAGTTAGAGTCTACTATCTTAAACTCTGACACTAGAGTTAGTAGATACATTGTATTATCTAGTTTGATAATTATCAATAACAATAGTTGAATGCTAAACTCTAGTATTTCTATGATAATACATCTATTATTAGTACTCACTTTTTTTAAACTTCACTTTTCTTTTCACATTATAATTCTATAGCAAATAAATAGTATAGTATATAAGTTGAAGTTAAGATTGTTCTGAGAAGTCTGTAACTCTATACACTTTGTATAAGTTTTCATACTTAATACAAACTCTAAGTAAACTCTGTAGATTTTTATTCTCTAATTGTTATATATTATCTATCATCTATATATTTTCCATTCTTTCAGTATAAATCACACTCTATTCCAATTACCTATCAATTTGAGAACCAAACCTTATAATTCTCATTAATTTTATAGAGTTCTGAATAATATTCCTATAGTACCTGATAACCCAGATTATGTATAGTGGTAGATTATTATTAGGTTACCAGTTTTGTATTTAAGAACATAGTCTACTGTATACTGTTTTTCTTAGTCTTGATTATTAATTTGAACTATGCCATACTCACATTCCTAGTCTAAACTCTTATTATCTGAAATTCCAACTATGTAATACATAGGCTAGGTACAATGATATTTGTTGAAGCCAAGGTTAACCTATCTATTCTAAAGTTTGTTCTCATTGAAATTCTCTTTCAAATTCTATCTTTTATGCTATCACTGTAAATAAAATTAGTAAGTGTAAATCACATTTAATAGTATAATTAAACTAAATAGCCATTATAACAATCCAACCTTTCTAGAAAAACCCAGTTCTCAACCTAACAGCAGAATAGCTTTCTCCTACTATAACTTCATCTCTCTCTCTAGACTTTTATTTATATATCAACTGAGCAAACAATTTGCTTATATGGCTATTCTACTTTAATGCTTTAAGTGACTAATAAGGTTGACTCCAAATCCTAGTCTTTTAAAATGATTTCAAAAAGTGTATCAAACATCTCAAAAGCTATTCTAGCTGATAATGATTCCAACTAGGTTAATGTACCAGAAAAAGAAGAATTTCTATCATCTTTAGAAAATGTAATATTTCAACAACTCTCTCAGTTAACAGACCTTCTAGCCAAGATTCTCTTAAAACTTGTAGCCAACCTGACTTTAACAATAAATCCTATCTTATCTACAGTAGGAATTCAGATACTAAATACTTTTAATAGTATGGATTTGGAAAAACTGAATAGTTTTCTCTTCCAGTGCTAACTTCATTTTCATGCAAACTCTAGACAGTTTAGCATGAATACTGCCAAAGTTAATTTTACAATAACTTATCTAACTAAAGTTGTACAAAGCTAGTTTGAGATTGAATTGGATTAGGAAGATCAAAGAATATACTAGAATTGGCTTCAGAATTGGATGTTATTTATGAAAGAACTATGTTAAAACTTCAGATTATCTAACCTTATTGAAAACACAGCTATAGCCCTAAACAACTTACAGATGATAACTAGTGATAAAATTGTTATATACAACATTAACTTTATGAATTATTCATTCTAGCTAGAATGGAGAGATAACATATTATATTACTAATATTATTGAAGTCTTCTAAACTGGATCTAGAGCCCCATATGTATGTAGGAAGAGAGTAAACCAACTTCTTTCCAATCAATATACTTTCTAACTATAACTATCAACAACTAAAATTGAGAAAGAGAGAGGGAATGCAGCTGCAATTGGAACTTCATATCTACCCTCTTAACTTAAACTTCCAGATCCCTGATAAAAACAAACTTGGGTGGAAGACCCACAAACTCTTAGAGTAACAACTTTGAGAAGCTAGAAAGTAATAGAAAACTAATATCCAAAGAGCAGAAGAAATACTTCAACAACAATCAGTGCCTATACTGTGGAGAATGAAGTTACTGAGTCAAAGTTTGTCCACATTACTCTTCTGACAATATCAAACTTCAGACTAAATATGTAGAGATCACCTTTTTCATACTAGAAACTACTCTAGCTATATAGTTAGGAAACTAGGAAGTGGTCTTATAATGTATGTACAGATTGTAGGCTGTAGTAATCTCATCTGTGCAAAAAGTCTAATTTGTCTCAATGCTACTGCTCTCTTCAATATGAACTCACTTTAAAACTCATATCCTTATTGGTTTGCAAACCAGACTATATTTAAAACCTAACTTTCTATATTTTGGTTGACTTGAAATCCATCTACTACTTTGTTGATACTATATTTATGTGGAAATACAATATTCTGACTTCTCTAATAATGCTTGTAGAACTAAAACTATTTGATGGATTATCAAATAACATTATTTCTGAAATAGTTTTCCTACCTATCATATTCCCATCTAGTTACTGGATAATTCTAAATGTATATATAACCTCCCTTAACTCCTCTTGCTTATTGGTACTCAGATACAACTAGCTTATCCAACATAATCCTTCAATTGACTAGATTATAGATTCTATCACTTACTGGCTATCTTTAAGAAAAAAAAACCATCTGAATAAGATTCTGATATCTGAACTCCCCAAAGAAAACCTAACTATATTAGACCTATTTAGCATTCTCAGTCTGAAACCCCACATTATTATTATTGATACTTAGTTATACATCTAAGTAGCATGAATAACAGGCTTTATAACTTTTTTACCTCACACTCTATTCTATTAACCTTGCTAGAAAAGCAGCTAAGATCACTAATAATCCAGTTGATTTATTTACTATCCTACCTGAGTACCATAAGTTTGTGAACATTTTTAGCAAGGCCAAGGCAGAGACTCTAACCTTCTATCACTTCTACAATTTACAAATCAAATTAAAAAATGGAGAAAAGCCATCTATTAGAATTATCTATTCATTCTCAGCAGTAGAACAAGAAGTGTTTAAAGAGTTCATTTGCAAAAACCTAAACATAGGATTTATATATTGACTTTTGAGAACTTAATCACATCACATAGAAAGACAAGTATCCACTCCCTTTAATATCTGACCTCCTAGATTCTTTCCAAAAGACATATATATATATGAAAATTGATCTCCAGTATGTATACCACTTAGTATGTGTCATAAAAGGCAATAAATGAAAGATAGCTTTCCAGAATCAATATGGATCATTTGAATAGACAATAATGTCTTTTAGCATGACTAATACTCTAGCAGCTTTTCAATGATTTATAAATAACATCTTCTCAGATCTTCTAAATATGTCAGGCATGGTTCATACCAGAAGTGAAAGTCTACAAGATAGACTCAGAGATATGCAGACTTGTAAAATAACCTTGGCTTCAGCTTATATGCTGTGCTATCTGTTTGCAGCATGGTTGCAATTTTTGATAGAAGGAAGAAGTCCAAAATGGAAGTGAGTACTGATTGGTGTATTGCTGTTGAACATCAGGAATTGAGTTCAATAAAAGTTATCTTTGTCAATTATCAGACTAGAGAATTATAGTGCAACTACTAGTCTTATATACAGATACATACTATAAGAGATGCTCAGGGTTTCAGTGGTATAGCTCCTATTGCCCTAAGTGGAGGTTTCAGTGTTAAGACACTAACAGAAGCATGACTCTGCTATAGAAGACCAAGTCAAATAGGAGTATTTATGTTATAGAAGATGAAATCTCTATATTTTTGCATTATTGCCATGTAAGTGTGTTGCAAAGAAGGTGGCTACTGTAGAAGATGGGCTTTTAGATTAGATGTTGATAAAGAGTATTATTACTATGGGAATGTATTTTCCAGATAGGTAAACTTGGCATATAATAGTATTACTCTTTTAGGACTGAGCTTTCAAAGTCCTATTGAGTTTATTTGAAATTCTATTAAATTTATCCAAAGAATTCCATAATGGTACCTAAGTCAACAATATAAAAACAGAAAGGAGAAGTTCTTTATTTTTCTTTTGTATCACCATATTCTTCTCCATTCTCTCTGACATTTTTTAAAACAACACTGAGATGCTCAAAGAGTAGTGACAAGAAATACAACAAAGATATGAGGAGAAGAAACAGCTCCTGGCTTAATTGGAAGAAGCAGTGAAGACACATCAAGCTGAGTGTACAGCTCAGAAAGTAAGAAAAGAAGTAGAGATCAAAGTGAGAAAAAAAGCTGAGAAGTGAAGGATTACAGAAAAGGAAAAGAAGAAGAAAACATTGGAATACCTCCAACAACTCCAGAATGAGGTACTAGTAGAAAACACCACCCTCTTGAAGGGCACTAGAGGTTTTCAGATTATAGAAACTAAATGCAAAGAGAACACCTTAGAAAATAAGAAAGAGCAATGGTTTTTCAAGAAGGCCAAAGGAAAACAATCAGGAAGGTACTACAGGGACATCAGGGACAAGATGGGGGGTCCTAACCCCTGTGAGAGGTGTGTATGCACTGGGTAGGATTGCCTGGTACATGATTCAAAATGAGTAAAAAGATTTCTTCTAGTTTTCTTTTTACTAATAATGGTCCTTTCATGGTCATTTTCTTACCTGTGCTAGGTGTATTGCTATCAAGCAGCAGTGTATCCCACATTTGAATACCAATACCCTGGCCATAATCCCTATCTATGGTAGGGGTTTAAATGCTATTGAAAAGACACTCCAAGAACTCATGGAGGAGTATCAAGGAGTTGGGAAGTCTCTCTGGGACTTGGTGGAGGACTAGGAAAGGAATATGGCCTAATTATCAAAGATTGGGGCCATGATATAGCAGAGATAGGACTTGAAAGAAGAGAACAAGAAGAAGGAGAGCAGAGATAATGAGGAGAGGTCCCAGGATAGCCCTGGAGAAAGTCAGGAGGAGATAGAGGAGGGAATTCCATTGTCTATTTCCTACTAGAGTTGTTTTTGTTTTTGTTTTTGAATTTTATTTTATTTTCTGTTATGCCTATACTATGTGAGTAAGAGATTAAGAAACAGAAATGAAAATAAAGGTCCAAAAGTTTGAAAAGAAACCTTGTAAAAAGTGCATGGAAGCTGATGTTAAATAAAAATAAGTAGACAGAATATACTAAGAAATTAATAAAAAGGAATCTCTATTAGAAGTATGTGAAGATAAGAAACAAGTGCAACAGAGTGATTAGGACAGAGGAAGTGGGCCAGGTTTGGTGAATATGCAATATGAAAATCAGATACTAAGTTAAAGGTATGAATAAGTTCAGATATGGGGATTCACTCAGATTCATCTCCAATGTCTTCATATTCTAGCCAGATCACCTTGTATAGGATTTTGCATGCTTATTAGCAATTGATTTTGTAAGTCTACTATCTGAGAAATTTCATATTTGGGTAGCAGAGAGTGAACAGCAGTATACCATGCTGAGAAATGATTTTGTAGGGTCTGAGATATCTTTTGAAGAGCTTCTTTGAAGGCTGAGTGATTTGGAAGAACTGAGTCTTAACAAAAACTTTGTTATCTACTTTGAAATCAGAAGTGGGAGAACATCATGCATCAGTAGATTTCTGATAATGCTGTTAGGTTACAGAGATTTCAGCTTTAAGGGTACTTTGTAACTCATCAAGATCTTTGGTGAAGTTGTAAGCTTGGAAGAAAGCAATATTATGTTCAGGGTAAACAGTGATGTTTGGATAATATCCCTTATTAGTGAAGAATGGAGAAATACAAGTAGTAATACTCAGAGCATTATTGTAGACAAACTCCACAAGAAATAGGAGTTCAGACCAGTTGTCTTACTAGTAGTTACAATATACATGGAGGTATTGCTTAAAAGTTTGATTCATGCATTCTATTTGTCTATCGTTTTTAGAGTAGTAACCTGAAGTGAAATGAAGTCACATGTCCAGAACAGTACCTAAAGAACAGAAGAAGTTTAATACAAACTCTGAGCCTCTGTCAGAGATGATATAGGAAGGAATGCTATGTTTGGAGAACACATAGAGGACAAACAGACATGCTAAGTCTATGAATATGATAGTGTCATAGGCAGGAATAAAGATTATCTGCTTGGTAAGCTAGTCAATTATAACCAAGATAGTGTTAAACTTAGAGGATAATGGAAGTTTTTTGATGAAGTTTATAGAAATAGAATTCTATGGTCATTTGAGAATAAGTAGTTGTTTGAGAAATCTATAGAGCTTGTGATGTTGTGGCTTGGATTGCACACAAGTGACATAGAACTTGCAGAATTGTTATACATCAGTATGGAGGTTGGGCCAGGAATATCCATGGCAAACTAATTTCAGTGTTTTATTTTGACCAAAATACCTGGCAAGAATGTAATCATGATTATACTAGAGAACATGTGTGTGGAGGTTACCAGCAGATAGTACATAGATTCTGTTGTCAAGAAGGAGAAGACTATTTGGGTTCTTAGACCATCAGCTATCTACAGTGATGTGTTTTGTAGTGTCACTAAAGAGAGCCAAAAGAATATCTTGATGTAGAGTGTCTAGATCAACTATTGTAGCTGCATGGAGAGAAGGGAAAAGAAGGACAGTAGCTTGTATGAAGGCTACAAGTTGTTGTTGAGTGAAGATTAGTTTGAAGTTGTGAAGATTAACTGTGGTGTAGCTAGTATTCTTCCTTTTAGAATAGATGTTCCACTATTTAGTGAGAGTATTCAGTTTGGTTCCAAGACAACCAGAACAGAACCTGATGACAAGGTTGAACTGAGAGAGGTACTTGAATCACCATGCTTGCCTCTGGGTCAACATCTTGGTAGTAGAAAAGTACTCAAGATTTTTATAATCCATGACAATATTGATAGGATAGGCTGAACCTTTTAGGTAGTGTCACCAAATTTTGAAGGCTTTAAAAATGGCAAGTAGTTCCTTGTCATGTGTGTCATATTTCAACTCTACTATGGTAAAAGTACGAGAGTGAAAGATGACCAGATATATTTCATTTTCTTCATCAACAATGGAAAGAATTGCAATAAGAGCATAGTCTGAAACATTGGTTTCCATGATGAGTTGAATATTGGAAATCCAATGAGTAAGAATAAGAGCAAAGGTAAATACTTTCTTGAGAGAATTGAAAGTATTATAACAGGAGGAGTCAAAATTCCATGAAATGTCCTTCTGGATGAGGCATGTCAATGGAATGACAATGTCTGAATAGTTAAAGATGAACCAGTGATAGAAATTAGCAAAATCTAAGAAGAATTGAATATTCTTGACTTTCTTGGGCTTCAGCTAGTCTTGAATAATCTTCATTTTGTTATCAGACATAGTAAGGCCAGAAGGAGAAAGGATACATCCCAGATATTTTACTGACTTGGAGTGAAATTCACATTTCTCTACTTTAGCATAAAGGCTAGCCTTGTGGAGATGCTTGAGTACTTCTTTAACATGCCAGCAATGTTCAGATATGTTATTTGAGTAGATGAGTATATCATCTAGATAGATTACGACACAAACATCTAAAAGGTCAGAGAAAATATCATTCATGAATTGCTGAAAGGCTATAGGAGCATTGGTAAGACCAAAAAGCATTATAAACTACTCAAATGATCTATAATATATCTTAAAAGCAGTCTTCCATTTATCACTATCAGCAATGCAAACTAAGTGATATGTTACCACTCAAAGACCTTAGAACAGGTCAATAGAAAGAATTTTGTATTAAAGTTAACCTAAAAGAACTTGATAGATAGCTCTATATAAGATTGTCTACCTTATATACTAAACTACCATGGTCCATGCTACTACTTCTCTAGCCTATCCTAAATGACTATATGCTTATCTTAAGATTAACATATATTGCACATATTGTATGACATCATCCTTTCAGAACCTTCTACATTCTTCTCTGTGACCTCATAACTTGTGACTATTACCATAACCATGTTATCTGATGTGACTAATGTGTGACAGTATGAGCATAATATCACTCTAATCTTAATCCTAAGTTTAGAGAGAAAAAATAAATTAATGAAAATGAAAATGAAATATTAAATGAAAAAGCTAGTATCTAGGCTTTGTATATCTGACATGGTAAGCATGGTGAAGATCTATCTTTGTATACACTCAAGCTTTGTGAGGTGAGTCCAATAGGTTAGAGATGAGCAGGAGTAGATAGTAATTCTTTTTAGAAATACAGTTAAGATCATGGAAGTTGACACAGAGGCATAGTGAACTATCTTTCTTCTTGATGAATAAGACTAGTACATTATGTGGGGAAGAGGTTAGTTGGATGAAACCCATATTAAGGTTTTCCTCAATGAATTCCTTGAGAACCTCTTGTTTAGATGCTGAAAGAGAGTATATAGGACTAACCAGAGGTTGAGCACCTTCTTTTAGATTGATTTGGAGATCATAAGAACAATGAGAAGCAAGGACTTCAGCTTTAGTTTTGCTAAAAACATTAGTAAATTCATGATACTTGGAAGGGATATTGGAAAGGTTAAGAGCTTCTGCAAGTTTTGTGGAGTTGACCTGAATATTCAAAGAGTGAAGACAGAGTTCAAAATTACTAGAGTTCAGAAGTTTTGATGCATACAAGAATGCTGCAGTACTAATGATAGCAATGTTAGATTACTTAGAGTTAAACATGGAGGTCTCAGATGCAGGTATGGAAACTATGAAATCTGGTGATTACAGAGAGATGTCAAAAGATGATAGAGATACCAATGATGTGTTAGCCATAATACAAGAAGGAGTAAGATTTTTCCACAAAGATAGATAAAAGTTTATTAACCCATTTGCCTAGTCAATCAGTGAATTGTGTCAGGTGAGCCAGTTATATCTAAGAACTAAAGAAACAGAAGAATCAAGCAAAGTAATATAGAAGTCTAGATCTACACAATCACTAGTAGGAAAAATTATGGGCAAGTTAGCAGTTTCGGAAATGGTACTGTTTGATGAACCATTAAATAAGTGGAGGGTAACTAGAGGAGTTGTGGATGTCTTCAGATGGTAAATACCCATAAATTTCAAGTTTATAAAACAATAAGTAGACCTAAAGTTGATGAGAGCTTGAAATGGGGTTTTATTAAGGTGATCCTGACCAAGGATCAAAGGAGAAGTGAGGGAAACAAAGAGTAGATGTATTGAGTCAGATAGGACTTGTTGTTACACAAGGAAGTTCAATGCAGCCCTTAGTCTGTGTAAAGTCCTGATGATTGCTCTCTATTTTTCTAAGGGTTTCTCAGAAGCAGCTGTTAGAGGATCAGTAGTTGCCAAAGTACTGTGGCCCTTAGGAGTGACTGTGGTCTGCTTCTTAGGACAGAAGTTCAACTTGTAGTCTTTTGCACCACAATAGAGGCACAAGTTGTTTTTGAGATGCTTCTTACACTTGTCACTAGTTAACTTGCCATTGCTAGCCAGCTTGGAAGAAAGATCTACCTGTGGAGAATTGGACTGTTTCTTAGAAGCAGAGGACAAAGATGATTTGAACAGAGATTGTTTGGTAAATGAGGCCACTAGAGATGAGTTCACCTTATTCTGGGAGGTTATAGCATTTCTAGAGATAAAAACTTTCCCTTGCTCTTGGGAGTGAGACTTGAGAGCCTCTTTTTCTATTTGTCTTGCACAGTAGTATTCATAGTTATGTTCCCAGTAGCAGTGATTGATAATCATCACTAAAATATACATGTCCTGGAACAAGGTGGGTTTTCCTTGTTCCCAGGTAGAAATGGGATCCTAGATTCAATTTGAAAGACTCTAGTAGCAGCAGTAGTACAGAACACTATTTTTCCAATCTAATTGTGAGGCATAGCACATGAAATCCATATTGTAAGTGAAAATCTTGTTACTAGGCTTTATGCAGAGATTATCCAGCATGTTGGCCACTTCACTTACAAAGTCTGAGAAACCAAAATGTTAATGTAATTTGTCAACAAACAGGTTCCAGTTGGAGAGCCAGTCTTGTAGAATGCTCTAGTCTTCCTAGTTGAGACTCATCTCAAACCAGTTTTGGGCTACTCTAGTAAGATAGATCATTGTGAAACTGATTTTCACAATGTCCATGTTGAATTGAACTAGATTAGCATGGAAGTAGAAACAACATTGGAATAAGAAATTATTAAGCTTGTCAGGCTCTGTGCTGCTGAAGATGCAGGCTTTAGTTCTCCTAGCATTAGTATTAGGACCAGGAGTTTAATTAGCATTAAGTATATTTGTAAGTTGACCAAGCATGTTGGCCAACTGCTCATTAGTATTATTGCTCTAATGGAGTTTTGATCATGAGTGAGTAGAAGAAGTAGGTCTATTAGATGTCAGGTTAGTAATAGGATTGGTAGTGGGAGTATCCTCCCAATTAGAATTGTTGTCTGCAGGGATGATATTTGGGCCAGAGACAGATAAAGCTGTCTGAGCAGGTTGAATAGTATGAGAAGAAGACCTCAGAGACAATTGATCTCTTTGATGAATCTGTCTTAAGCATCATGGGGCATTAGGTGGATAAGCAAGATAGTCACTGAAACACAAAATAGTGTTGAAAGATGTCCCAAGTGGTAGGACTGGAATTGAAGTTGAGAAGTTACAGTGAGAGGAAGCCATTTTGGACTTTGAAGTATAAAAGTTGCTTTTTGCAGACAAGACTGTGACAGAGAATTCAGCAGATGGAACTGCTCAGAAGTAACAGCAGACTTGTAGTCTGATAATTCATACTGGTGGTAAAAGTCTGCAACATGGGCTTGGAGATATGCAGGCTTGTGGAACAACCTTGGCTTCAGCTTATATGCTGTGCTATCTGTCTACTGTATAGTCACAATTTCCAATGGAAGGAAGAAGTCCAAAATGGAAGTGAGTACTGATTGGTGTGTTGCTATTGAACACTGGGGGTCAAGTTCAATAAAAGTTATCTTCATTGATTATCAGACTAGAGAATTATAGTGTAACTACTAGTCTTATATACAAAGAGATACTTATAGGAGATGCTTGGAGTTTCAGAAGTATATCCCCTATTGCCCTAAGTGGAGGTTTCAGTGTTGAGACACTGACAGAAGTATAACTCTGCCATGGAAGACTGAGTTGGATAGAAGTATCTCCAGATTGTTGTATTACTATCATACAGACATGTTGTAAGAAAGGTGGCCACCATAGAAGGCAGGCTTTTAGATTAGGCATTGACAAGGAGTATCGCTGTGGGGATGTGTTTTCTGGATGAGTGGACTTGGCATATAACAATTCATTCCTAATTTATTTGCTAGATAAGAACTGCATGAACATTAGTAACTACTGTGATAACCATGGAAGAATACTGCAGAGACCAATTAGGAAATGAGGTCATAATACTGTGGTCTGATCCTTAGTAGTACTTGAAGTAGTACTTAATATTGGTAAACATGTACTCGGTCCAACACAAAGATATGTGAATGACTGAGAGTTATATAGTGTTCTTTTATATGTAAAGAATGTGAACTATATAGTTCTGGTTCAAAAGTTGGTAAGTGCTATACAGTTCTGGTCCAAGCATCAGCCGGCAGTCTGTAGTATGGATAGGGGAAGAAAATGGTAGATAGTATAAAAATAGAAGAAAATAGGAATGGTCATTTTCTGTGACGTCACGCCCTTGAAGTGCGGCTATCTAAAGGGCTGATCTGCACGTGATA
>Ga0157359_1000796_pt1 | contig 12062 bp, 2 predicted proteins | sample AttcapACBM3_FD_111482 | JGI IMG/M metagenome (GOLD analysis project Ga0157359, IMG submission 111482) | Fungus gardens microbial communities from leaf cutter ant in Botucatu, State of São Paulo, Brazil - Atta capiguara ACBM3 | ecosystem: Host-associated > Fungi > Mycelium > Unclassified ...
GCTTTATCAAGTGCTGTTAAGGCATCGCCTACATTGTTTGCACTTGTACCTGCAACATTATAAGTCGGGTTAGAAATTGAACCATCTGGATTAGCTTTGGCACCACCACCAAAAATAGTAGCTGTAGAATCACCATTCTTAGTCACACGATTATCGAGGGTGTCTAACTGACCTTTATTCACTGCATCAGTCGCGTTAGTTCCTGCTGCAACGTTGGTCACTTTCTGGTTAGCCGCATCAATGCCAGACTTGGTCACGCTCGGGCCACCTGCAATGGTTAAACCATTGGTGTCTAACTTGCTGTCGCCTGCCGTTACGCTGTCAATATTAAGATCACGGTTTAAGCCATACTGGATATTGTTTCCAGTTTTAGTTACTTTCAGGTTGGCTTCACCTGTAGCCGTACCAATGTCCACGGTATCACCAGCTTTCACTGCACCTGCATTGGCACCATTGCTTTGTAATGTCCAGCCTTTATCCAGTGCTGTGATTGCAGCACCCACGTTATTTACGTTGTTGCCATTTACAGTATAAGTTGGTGAACTGACTGCACCTGTTGTGCTGTCATAGCTTGCCCCACCACCTAGGTTATTGGCTGTGCTGTTGCCCAACGCATCGGTCTTGTTGTTGCTTGATGTGCTTAATGCATCGAGCTGACCTTTATTTACTGCATCTGTTGCTGCTGTGCCCGCACCAACATTGGTAACTTTCTCACCATTTGCATCAAGCCCGTTCGCTGTCAACTTCCCTGCAAATACCGGAGCATCGGCAAGTTGAATGTCAACCGTATTACCACTGATAACCGTCTTCACATTCGAGTTCGAACCTGAAGCAGTCAAACCACCTGTGATATTTAAGGTTTCGCCTAATTTACGGTCAACACTGCCACTGTTACCAGCAAAGGTAATTGGTTTAACCACTTCTTTGTTCAGATTGGTTAAGGCATCACCGACATTGCTTGCGTTAACTGTCGTACCGTCAGTTTTGGTTGTTACATAAGTTGGCGCACTTACAGCACCTGTCGTACTGTCATAGCTCGCCCCACCACCTAGATTGCTTGCGGTACTCTTACCCAGTTCATCAGTTTTGCCGTCTGCTGCTTGAAGTTGGCTTACATTCACTGCATCAGTTGCATTCGTACCCGCTGCAATATTACTAAGTTTTTGGTTAGCCGCATCGATGCCCGACTTGGTCACACTTGGACCGCCTGTGATAGTTAAACCATTCGTATCTAGCTTACTGTCGCCTGCCGTTACGCTGTCAATATTAAGATCACGGTTTAAACCATACTGGATATTGTTACCAGTTTTAGTTACTTTCAGGTTGGTCTCACCTGTAGCCGTACCAATGTCCACGGTATCACCAGCTTTCACTGCACCGGCATTGGCACCATTGCTTTGTAATGTCCAGCCTTTATCCAATGCCGTGATTGCAGCACCCACGTTATTTACGTTGTTGCCATTTACCGTATAAGTTGGTGAGCTTACTGCACCTGTTGTACTGTCATAGCTTGCTCCGCCACCTAAGTTGTTCGCCGTACTGGTTCCCAACGCATCGGTCTTGTTGTTGCTTGATGTACTTAATGCATCGAGCTGACCTTTATTTACCGCATCTGTTGCTGCTGTGCCCGCACCAACATTGGTAACTTTCTCACCATTTGCATCCAGCCCATTCGCTGTCAGTTTTCCTGCAAACACCGGAGCATCGGCAAGTTGAATGTCAACCGTATTGCCACTGATAACCGTCTTCACATTCGAGTTTGAACCTGACGCGGTCAAACCACCAGTGATATTAAGAGTTTCACCTAATTTACGGTCAACGCTGCCACTGTTACCAGCAAAGGTAATCGGTTTAACCACTTCTTTGTTGAGATTAGTTAAGGCATCACCGACATTGCTTGCGTTAACTGTCGTTCCGTCAGTTTTGGTTGTTACATAAGTTGGCGCACTTACAGCACCTGTCGTACTGTCATAGCTTGCTCCACCACCTAGATTGTTGGCTGTGCTGTTACCCAATGCATCGGTTTTGTCGTTGGTTGAAGTACTTAACGCATCGAGCTGACCTTTGTTCACTGCATCAGTCGTGTTAGTTCCTGCTGCAACATTGGTCACTTTCTGGTTAGCCGCATCAATGCCAGACTTGGTCACACTTGGGCCACCTGCAATGGTTAAACCATTGGTGTCTAGCTTGCTGTCGCCTGCCGTTACACTGTCAATATTAAGATCACGGTTTAAACCATACTGGATATTGTTTCCAGTCTTGGTGACTTTCAGGTTGGTTTCGCCTGTAGCCGTACCAATGTCAACGGTATCCCCAGCTTTCACTGCACCGGCATTGGCACCATTGCTTTGTAGTGTCCAGCCCTTATCCAGTGCCGTGATTGCGTCACCCACGTTATTTACGTTGTTACCATTTACAGTATAAGTTGGTGAGCTGACTGCACCTGTTGTGCTGTCATAGCTTGCTCCACCACCTAGGTTGTTCGCTGTACTGCTCCCCAATGCATCGGTCTTGTTGTTGCTTGATGTACTTAATGCATCGAGCTGACCTTTATTTACTGCATCTGTAGCATTAGTGCCCGCACCAACATTGGTAACTTTCTCACCATTTGCATCAAGCCCGTTCGCTGTCAGTTTTCCTGCAAACACCGGAGCATCGGCAAGTTGAATGTCAACCGTATTACCACTGATCACCGTCTTCACATTCGAGTTCGAACCTGACGCGGTCAAACCACCTGTGATATTAAGAGTTTCACCTAATTTACGGTCAACGCTGCCACTATTGCCAGCAAAGGTAATCGGTTTAACCACTTCTTTGTTCAGATTGGTTAAGGCATCACCGACATTGCTTGCGTTAACTGTCGTTCCATCAGTTTTGGTTGTTACATAAGTTGGCGCACTTACAGCTCCCGTAGTGCTGTCATAGCTTGCTCCACCACCTAGATTGTTCGCTGTACTATTACCCAATGCATCGGTTTTGTCGTTGGTTGAAGTACTTAACGCATCGAGCTGGCCTTTGTTCACTGCATCAGTCGTGTTAGTTCCTGCTGCAACATTGGTCACTTTCTGGTTAGCCGCATCAATGCCAGACTTGGTCACACTTGGACCGCCTGTGATAGTTAAACCATTGGTGTCTAACTTGCTGTCGCCTGCCGTTACGCTGTCAATATTCAGATCACGGTTTAAACCATACTGGATATTGTTTCCAGTCTTGGTGACTTTCAGGTTGGTTTCACCTGTAGCCGTACCAATATCAACGGTATCACCCGCTTTCACTGCACCTGCATTGGCACCATTACTTTGTAGTGTCCAGCCCTTATCCAGTGCCGTGATTGCATCACCCACATTATTTACGTTGTTGCCATTTACAGTATAAGTTGGTGAGCTTACTGCACCTGTCGTACTGTTATAGCTTGCTCCACCACCTAGATTGTTCGCTGTACTGGTCCCTAATGCATCGGTCTTCCCATCTGCTGCTGTCGATACTGCTTGAAGTTGACCCACATTGACTGCATCAGTTGCACTGGTACCTGCTGTAACGTTAGTAATTTTCTGGTTGCCTGCATCAATACCTGTAGTCGTTACACTTGGGCCACCTGCAATGGTTAAACCACTGTTATCAACCTTAGTGCTGCCTACGGTTAAACTACCCGCATTGGTTAATGCAATGTTGTCATTTACGCTGTATTTATAGGTATTGGTTGCAGCATCATACGTTGCAGTGGTGTTGGTACCATCTGCAAAGTTAACCGTTTCACCCAGCTTCACGTTGTCAGCCGCACCACCATTCACACTAAAGTTCAGGCCTTTGTCTGCCGTTGCTTGTGCTGCTGCTGCATTGGTCACCGCTGTGTCTGCTGTACTTTGGGCAGTGGTTACATTCTGATTGGTCGCATTTAACTGGCTACCATTCACTGCATCTGTAGATGTAGAAGAAATAGTGCCTGCTGCAACATTGATAATTTTCTGGTTAGCCGCATCAATACCGGCGCTCGTTACACTTGGCCCGCCAGTAATGGTTAAACCAGCATTATCAACCTTGGTGTTACCAACTGTTAAACTACCAGCACTAGTTAAACCAATGTTGTCATTCACATTGTATTTATAGGTATTCGTTGCCGGATCATAGGTTGCAGTCGTGTTGGTACCATTGGCAAAATTAATCGTTTCACCTAACTGAACATTATCAGCGGTACCATTATTTACACTGAAATTGAGACCTTTATTGGCAGTCGTATTCGCTGCATCTGCCGTATTTTGGGCAGTGGTCACGTTCTGATTGGTCGTATTTAACTGGCTACCATTCACTGCATCTGTTGAAGTCGCAGAAAGCATACCTGCTGCAACATTGGTAACCTTCTGGTTGCCCGCATCAATACCCGTAGTCGTTACACTTGGACCACCTGCAATGGTTAAACCACTGTTATCAACCTTAGTGCTGCCAACCGTTAAGCTACCCGCATTAGTTAATGCAATGTTGTCATTTACGCTGTATTTATAAGTATTGGTTGCAGCATCATACGTTGCAGTTGTATTCGTTCCATCTGCAAAGTTAACCGTTTCACCTAACTTCACGTTGTCTGCCGTACCACCATTCACACTAAAGTTCAGGCCTTTATCTGCCGTCGCCTGTGCTGCCGCTGCATTGGTCACCGCTGTGTCTGCTGTACTTTGCGCAGTGGTTACATTCTGATTGGTCGCATTTAACTGGCTACCATTGACTGCATCTGTTGATGTAGAAGAAATCGTGCCTGCCGCTACATTAATAATTTTCTGGTTAGCCGCATCAATACCGGCACTCGTTACACTTGGGCCACCAGTAATGGTTAAACCCGCATTATCAACCTTGGTGTTACCAACTGTTAAACTACCTGCATTGGTTAAACCAATATTGTCATTAACGCTGTATTTATAGGTGTTGGTTGCTGGGTCATACGTTGCAGTCGTGTTGGTACCATTGGCAAAATTAACCGTTTCACCTAACTGAACATTATCAGCCGTACCATTATTTACACTGAAATTGAGACCTTTATTGGCAGTCGTATTCGCTGCATCTGCCGTATTTTGCGCAGTGGTCACGTTCTGATTAGTCGCATTTAACTGGCTACCATTGACTGCATCTGTAGATGTAGACGAAATAGTTCCTGCCGCAACATTGGTAATCTTTTGGTTAGCCGCATTAATCCCTGTAGTCGTTACACTTGGACCACCTGCAATGGTTAAACCACTGTTATCAACCTTGGTACTGCCTACGGTTAAACTACCGGCACTGGTTAAACCAATGTTGTCATTCACGCTGTATTTATAAGTATTGGTTGCAGCATCATACGTTGCAGTAGTATTCGTTCCATCTGCAAAGTTAACCGTTTCGCCCAGTTTCACATTGTCAGCTGCACCCCCATTGACACTAAAGTTCAGGCCTTTGTCTGCCGTCGCCTGTGCTGCTGCTGCATTCGTCACCGCTGTATTTGCTGTACTTTGGGCAGTCGTTACATTCTGGTTCGTGGTATTTAACTGGCTACCATTGACTGCATCTGTTGATGTAGAAGAAATAGTACCTGCTGCAACATTAGTGATTTTCTGGTTAGCAGCATTAATACCCGCAGTCGTTACACTTGGGCCACCAGTAATGGTTAATCCGCTGTTATCAACTTTAGTGTTGCCGACCGTTAAGCTACCCGCATTGGTTAACGCGATGTTGTCATTGACGCTATATTTATAAGTATTGGTTGCTGGGTCATACGTTGCAGTCGTGTTCGTACCATCTGCAAAGTTAACCGTTTCACCCAACTTCACGTTATCTGCTGTACCGCCATTGACACTAAAGTTGAGGCCTTTATCTGCTGTTGCTTGTGCTGCTGCTGCATTGGTGACTGCGGTATTTGCAGTATTTTGAGCAGCAGCAGCGTTAGTTACTGCTGTGTTCGCTGTATTTTGAGCAGTCGTTACATTCTGATTCGTGGTATTTAGCTGGCTACCATTCACTGCATCTGTTGATGTAGAAGAAATCGTGCCTGCCGCAACATTAGTTACTTTTTGGTTAGCAGCATTAATGCCTGCAGTCGTTACACTTGGACCACCAGTAATGGTTAAACCACTGTTATCAACCTTGCTATTCCCTACCGTTAAACTACCCGCATTGGTTAACGCAATGTTATCGTTTACATTATATTTATAGGTATTGGTTGTCGGGTCATAAACTGCTGTGGTGTTGGTACCATTGGCAAAGTTAATCGTTTCACCTAACTGAACATTATCAGCCGTACCATTGTTTACAGTGAAATTGAGACCTTTATTGGCAGTTGTATTTGCAGTATTTGCGGTATTTTGGGCAGTCGTTACGTTCTGGTTGGTTGCATTTAACTGGCTACCATTGACTGCATCTGTAGATGTCGAAGAAATCGTACCTGCCGCGACATTGGTAATCTTTTGGTTAGCTGCATTAATTCCAGTCGTGGTTACACTTGGACCACCTGCAATGGTTAAACCACTGTTATCAACCTTGGTACTGCCTACGGTTAAACTACCGGCACTGGTTAAACCAATGTTGTCATTTACATTGTATTTATAAGTATTGGTTGCTGGGTCATAAACTGCAGTGGTATTGGTACCATTTGCAAAGTTAACCGTTTCACCTAACTTCACATTGTCAGCCGTACCGCCATTGACACTAAAGTTCAGGCCTTTGTCTGCCGTTGCTTGTGCTGCTGCTGCATTCGTCACCGCTGTATTTGCTGTACTTTGCGCAGTCGTTACATTCTGGTTGGTCGCATTTAACTGGCTACCATTCACTGCATCTGTTGATGTAGAAGAAATAGTACCTGCTGCAACGTTGGTCACTTTCTGATTAGCCGCATTAATGCCTGCCGTGGTTACAGTCGGACCACCAGTAATCGTTAAGCCACTGTTATCAACCTTCGTGTTGCCAACCGTTAAGTTACCCGCATTGGTTAACGCAATGTTGTCATTGACACTGTATTTATAAGTATTGGTTGTCGGATCATACGTCGCAGTGGTGTTGGTACCATTCACAAAGTTAATGGTTTCACCTAACTGAACATTATCAGCCGTACCATTGTTTACAGTGAAATTGAGACCTTTATTGGCAGTTGTATTTGCGGTATTTGCAGTATTTTGGGCAGTCGTTACGTTCTGGTTCGTTGTATTTAACTGGCTACCATTCACTGCATCTGTAGAACTAGAGGAAATTGTTCCTGGAGCCAAATTTGTAATCTTCTGGTTATTAAGATTCGCCCCACCATTTAAATTACTTGCTCCTGTTACCGTTAATGTACCACCAGTGGTTACATTTCCGGCCGTTACCGTTCCAGAAAATACTGGCGCATCTGCCATTTGTATATTAACAGTATTGCCTGTAACTGAAGTTTTTAAGTTATTTCCTGAATACGTTCCAGCTGTCGATCCGGTACCCGTAATATTTAAGGTCGTACCTAATGGATTTACAGAACTTCCCGTATTACCAGTAAAAGTAATTGGTTTCACAACCTCATTATTTAAGTTAGTTAATGCGGCTGAAACCGTATTTACTGGTGTATAAGTCGTACCATCAGTTTTCGTGATTGTATAACTTGGTGGTGTATAAACATGGGTTGTAGTGTTATATGCCGCTCCACCACCTAATGCCGTGGTATTACCTATAGCACGGTTGTTAACATCTTTTAATTGCGCAACAGTCACAGCATCTGAATCAGCCGCACCATCTGCTACATTTTGAATACGTCGAGGTGCTGTTGCTGACCCCACTGAAACAACACCGTTTGCTGGAGATGCAGCAACATTCGTTATGTATGAGTTACCACTTGGTGCAGTCGTTGTAGAACCTGCCCCCAGAGCAACTGAGTTCGCAGCACTTGCATTTGCACGAGGTCCAATAGCTACACTACTTGCCGCAGTCGTTTTAGCATTCGTCCCCATTGCAATACCATCAACTGCATTTACATCTACAGTCGCAGTATTACCAATTGCAACGGCATTGGTTGCCCCACTGTTTACTTGTGCGTTCCGGCCTATAGCCATTGCAGAAGTAGAGCCAACAACTTGGCTCATTGCACCAATTGCCACAGCATAAGCTGATGCACTATCAACAGCAGTATATGCTGAACCAGTAGCCAAACCCTTTGCAACAAGGTCAGGGTCACTGTTGTTTTGTATAACAATAGACTGGGCACCAGCTGCTGTTGCCTGTCCACCCACAACAGTCGAGTTAACTGCTGTTGCATTTACAACGTTACCCAAAGCAGTTGCATCAGGACCACTTGCCACGGCTAGTGCACCAACGGCTAAACCATTATTATCGATCGCTGTTGCTGGCGTTACCGAGCTTGCACCAATTGCAATACCATTATTAATGGTTGGGCTAGTATCAGTAATCGTACCAAAGCTATTGGTGTAGTCAGCCCATGCTTGATTGACACTTAAGCTCGATATAATGGCAATGGTTAGAACATTTAGCCGGAGTTTTAGCGTAGTGCCGACAGTTTTATTATCAAAAAAATGATCATTTGAATTCGTTAATGAACTTGATTTTGTTTTACCTTTTGCTAGCTCTGATACTGCTACCCAGCTACCAATTGTCCTATTCCATACAACCTTATAAATTTTATTCATATCTCATCTCACCTGTGAGAAATATAGAAATATCGATCACGGAATAGGCACGCTCTGTAACAAACCACCAACAACGTGATCAAAAAAGATACTTTTTGTATATTTTTATAAAATTTATATTATTTTTTTTGTGCGGTAAATCACATTTTATCACTATAAAAATAACCATATCAAACAAAAACAATCAAAATGCACACCAATTCCTCTTAAAAAAATATCTATATCAATATGTTAATTTTTTAATCAATTTACGTATTCATATTATTTCAGTTACAATTTTTTTAGTTCTAAGTTTATTACCCCTACTCATGTAGATTTTTTGATCAAACACGAAGTCGTTTAGGAAACCATGAATGAATGTAAGATTTCCAATTATCTTCTGAGAACAATTTTAGATGTCACTCAGCCTCTTTTAACAATCAGCTCTTAGATGTAAAAGACGGCAGGTGTAGGATGAGTTTGCTAATCTGCCATCTTAAAATTACAAATCATGGCAAAGATCACAAAATGATGTAATAAAAATAAATGTATCAATTATTTATTGATTTTTTGATGCTCTCTCGCCAAATGCCATTTGATCTTTTTTGCTTCCTTTAAAATCATGTAGTCATCGTATTTAAAAGCATGGAGCAATGTCACTCTTGAGTAGAATGGCATGTTGGTCGTAATCAGAAAGGTGATTTTCTTTTTAATTATTTAATGGGTTTCTTTCATACTTACGACCACCTATGTGCAGGCTAACCAACCTATTCGAATGGTAAATATCATCAACTTCACAAGACTTCCCAAATATATTTTTATCTCAAAAATAAGTTTTAGTGCGTCCAATTTATGATGAGTAATATCATTAGTTTAAAAATAGCTTCATATAAGTATATTTATAAGCTTTATTTAACCAATAATTAAAACTATTTTAATATAAATATTATTCATAACTTAATTAAATGATTAATTATTACATTTCAAATAAATCAAAATTGTATTTATATACTTTACCATTCAAAATAAAAATTATTTGAATCTTAACTAAAATAATAAAACTTAGCTAAAAAATGATCTAACAGTATTGCTCTCTCATCGACTTCTCCATTGCTTAACAACCGAGTAAAAGCACCATCCATCACAAATAAGAACAGATGAGCATCTTTAAAATCAGCCGAAAACTTATCTAGTTTTATTAAATGATGAACTGAATTTAATAACCACAATTTATATTTAGTCACAATACTAAATGCAACTGGACAGCTTACTCTTATTTCAAGAATAGCTCGAAAAATTAAATAATAAGGACCGTTTAAGTCAGCATGTAAGTAAAAAATTTGTCTCAATTTATCAGAAATACGGGGATATTTGGTTTGTTGAATGATTGACTCAACTTGTTCAGTTAAAATTTCTATATGCTGTTTTACACATGCCTCGATCATTTTTTCTTTAGATTCAAAGTATCGATACAAAGTCATTTTAGCAATTTTTGATTCTCTAATAATGGTATCAACACCAATATTATAAAAACCATATTCAGAAAATAAAGAACATGAGGTTTCAATTAATTTCTTTACTTTTCCACTAGCATACATATCGCGCATAAGTATTATTCCAATAAAAATACTTGTTTTAAATATTCGAGTTATAGATATTTATTTTATATATCGACTGGTTTAAAAGGCATGCAAAATCCCCTTCAAGGCTATATGGATAACCATATCTCGAATATGTTAAATAAAAATAAATTTTAAAAAATTAAAATCAATAAATGATTAAAATTGGATGGGAACACAAATATTACAGACAGGAATAGGAATCTTGGCATGTAAAGCCAGAAAATAAACGTTTAGACGCATGACAACCTCCAATATTTACAACTGGATTCTGCCAAAGTAACGTAAATTATGGTGGCAGAACGGAAGAAGGTTGACAGACTAGTATTAAGTCAAACTAGCACACCCGAAGGTGTCCCTCTCCCGTCCTACCGCTACGGGAAAGAGACGAGTGGCACACCACACAAAGCGGTTCCTCAGATAAAGAGAAGCTCTGATGCGGGACTTAATACGCAGTCTGTCAAAACTGCCTGACAATGTGGTCAGGATTAGAAGAATAATGATGGTTTGTAAAACTGTCAATAAACCCAACCTATAAATTGTAAAAAAAATTTAATGTAAATAGATACTTAACAATCTAAAGTATTTGTAAATTGGATGTATATATTATTTGTTGAATCAGATATTAAAATTTTAAGCCATAAGCAAAGCTTGGCTGTGTTTCTTAAAAAATAAAGATAATCATTTTTATACATCTATTTATTTTTAAATAAAATTAAACTCGTTTTTAAATCAAAAAGTCTTTATATCCATATACTTTTATATAGCGCTTATGTTTATTGACTTGTCATACTTTCGGGCATTAAAACGAAGATCGGCCATGTGGGGCCTGCTGATTGCATAGCTCCTTTATTATTTTAAAATACAATTTTTATAAAAATTAAAAGCTTAGTAGTATCGAGTTTCGTTTTTTAGTTTCTAAAAACACAAAAGCAACCACTTTTGGAGTGATTGCTTTTATGTTGACAGGCTGCTTACCAACTTATATTAACACGTCTATTTGGCCCTAAACATTGAATAAGTTGTGAACTATTGTTATCTCTACACTGCTTATATACATCGGTTTGGCTATTTGCCTCTATTTTTATACGACTTGCTTCCACTCCATGCTGTACCAACAATTCAGCAACTGTATTGGCACGTTGTGATGATAATTTCTGGTTATAGCTAAATTTACCTAACGGATCTGTAAAGCCCGAAACAATTACAGGAGTCGTGGTTTCGCTTTTCTTAATCTGCTCGGCAATTTTCGCAACGCTGTCAGTACCTTCTTGAATCGCACTCGCATCAAATCGATCAAAGGCGAATAAGACATTCGCTGAGCGCTCTGCAATGACATTGCTATTTACAGGCTCAGGCGGGGTCTGATTATTCTCACCCAAAGCAGCTAAGCCTTCACACTCCTCACCTTTCCAAGATAAACGTTCTGCTAAATACTTTTCATTAAAATCAATACGCAACTGGCAGCGTTTATACTGGTTTGTGTGGGGAATACGCACATCAAGTACATAGTTCCAGACTTTTACTGCAAATACCCCTTCACTAAATTGGGGATTTCCCAATAAAGCTCGAATCTGGTCTTTATTCAGCCCTAAGTCTAAACGAGCAACATCTTGGTATTCATAACGTTTTACTTGTTTTAAATAGCTATCAGATACTTTTGGGAAAGTAACCTCTTGCTGAGTTATTGCTTCTTCTTGTGCATAACTAACCATTGCCAGGCCAGAAAGAACAGCAATAAATAACACCTTAACTGTATTTTTCATATTTTTACTCTCGAAATGGAGAATGAGGAAGGCCTTAAGCCTTCCTCGCCTAGTCAAAATTAGTCAATGAC
>Ga0157359_1000797_pt1 | contig 12053 bp, 12 predicted proteins | sample AttcapACBM3_FD_111482 | JGI IMG/M metagenome (GOLD analysis project Ga0157359, IMG submission 111482) | Fungus gardens microbial communities from leaf cutter ant in Botucatu, State of São Paulo, Brazil - Atta capiguara ACBM3 | ecosystem: Host-associated > Fungi > Mycelium > Unclassified ...
CGGTATGGTGCCACCGCTGGCGATGGGTCTGGCTACGCTGGTTGCCCGTCGTAAATTCAACAAAGGTCAGCAGGAAGGTGGTAAAGCGGCACTGGTTCTGGGTCTCTGCTTTATCTCTGAAGGTGCGATTCCATTCGCAGCCCGTGACCCGATGCGTGTTCTGCCTTGCTGTATCGTGGGCGGCGCAATCACCGGCGCGATCTCCATGGCGATTGGCGCGAAACTGATGGCACCGCACGGTGGACTGTTTGTACTGCTGATCCCTGGCGCCATTACCCCGGTTGTCGGTTATCTGATGTCGATTGTCATCGGTACTGCGGTTGCGGGTCTGGGCTATGCGATACTGAAACGTCCGGAAGAGCAACTGGCGAAAGCCTGATGTGCAGAAATGCATAATCTGCTGAAGTGATAATAACAGGGAGCCGGTGGCTCCCTTTTTGCTTTTACGTCTTTCCGATCTGACCTTGTTCCCTGTGCAGGCTCAGTCTTACAGCAACCAGGCCTGACTTTGTCAAAAATCTCGGAGCCAGCTGGCTCCCTTTTTCTATCCCTGCTGTTCGGCTTTCAGCCAGGCAATCTCCTCTTTCCAGATGTCGGGATTAATAGTCTCAAGAATTAACGGAATACCATCAAACCGCGGATCTTTCATCAGCCAGCTAAACGCCGTTTTGCCGATATTCCCTTCACCCAGGCTGTGATGGCGGTCAACGCGACTGTCGAAGGCGCTTTTGGCATCGTTAAGGTGCATACCGCGCAGATAATCAAAGCCGACAATGCGCTCAAACTCAGCAAAGGTTGCCTCGCAGTCCGCTTCGGTACGCAGGTCATACCCGCCAGCAAACGCATGACAGGTATCAATGCAGACGCCGACGCGCGACTTATCTTCGACATGTTCAATAATGGTGGCGAGGTGCTCGAAGCGGAATCCGAGGTTACTGCCCTGACCGGCGGTATTCTCAATGACGGCGGTCACATTCTGGCTCTGGTCGAGGGCGATGTTGATCGACTCCGCAATCCGCTTCAGGCAGGCCTCTTCTTCAATCTGATGCAGATGGCTGCCGGGATGGAAGTTCAGCAGCGTCAGGCCGAGCTGGTCACAACGTTTTAATTCATCAATAAAGGCCGCGCGGGATTTCTCCAGCGCCTCTTCAACCGGATGACCGAGGTTAATCAGAAAACTGTCGTGCGGCAGAATTTGCTGCGGACTGAATTTGTACGTCTCGCAGGCGGCGCGAAAAGCATCAATCACCTCAGTGGAGAGCGGGGCGGCCTTCCACTGACGCTGATTTTTAGTAAAGAGGGCAAAGGCGGTGGCTTCTATTTCATGGGCGCGAATCACTGCCTGATCCACACCACCTGCCGCACTCACGTGTGCGCCGATATATTTCATGCCTTTCTCCTGGGGCTATGCACGGATGAAACGGCATGATACCCGATGCTGTTAGCCCATGAAATGTTGCACCAGCAGATTGATGATGCCGCCACCCGCGATTAACCAGCCAAATACCAGTGCGCCCAGCAGCAGCGGTTTAACGCCCGCCTCACGTAATGCGCTAAAACGGGTGGTTAATCCCAGAGCCGCCATCGCCATCGCCAGCAGCAGACCCGCCAGCTCGTTCAGCGTAGCCACTGCCGTGGCAGGCAGCAGCTGCAGCGAGTTAAACAGCGCGACTGCGATAAACAGCAGGGCGAACCAGGGAAACGTCACCGGCTGACGCGCGTTGCTCGCTTTGCGTTTGCCGCGTAGCACTGCACTCAGGCAGAGCAGGAACGGGGCCAGCATCATCACCCGCAGCATTTTGGCAATCACCGCGCTGTTCTCGGCATCGGGGCTGATGCTGTGTCCGGCAGCCACGACCTGTGCCACTTCATGGATGGTCGAACCGGTAAATACCCCAAACTGCGATGCACTCAGGCCTGGAAAAAGATGGTGCGCCAGCGGCCACAGCATTGGATAGATAAAGATTGCCAGCGTGCCGAACAGCACCACGGTTGCAATAGCCACCGCCACTTTCGAGGACGCGGCTTTTACCACTGGCTCGGTCGCCAGTACGGCCGCTGCCCCACAGATGCTGCTGCCCGCGCCAATCAGCCAGACGGTATCGCGATCCAGCTTCAGCAGCCGGATGCCCAGCAGGCAGGTAATAAAGAAGGTGCTGCTCAGCGTCAGCGCATCAATCAGGATGCCGCTAAAACCAACGTCGGCAATCTGTTGTAAAGTGATGCGAAATCCAAACAGGATGATCCCCAGCCGCAGCAGCTTCTGCTTAGCCAGTATCACGCCGCTGTCGCAGCGCGACGCCAGAGGCGTATAGACGCTATTGCCGACCAGGATGCCCAGCATGATTGCCAGGGTCAGTGAACCCAGCCCCGCTGCTGCCACCACCGGTTGCTGTGCGAGCCAGCTGGCAGCCGCGGCAATCGCGGCAGTCAGCAGCAGACCGGGGAACCAGAGCGTAACAGGATGATGGGGTTTAGCGATGCTCAGTTCGGTCATGGTGGTCACTCCTCATGGTTGAGTCATGATCATGACGGCGACTGGCTTAAAAGTGAAATTGATAATATATTTATAATTGACCAGAATAAACGATAAGGCCGCAATCATGATAGTTTCGCGTCTGCGCCGCTGGGCGACGCTGATCAAAAGAGATGCCCGGGTGCTGTGGTTTGCCTTTCGCGATCCGCGCACGCCCTGGTGGAACAAAGTGGCGATGCTGGGGCTGGTCGCGTATGGCGTCAGCCCGATCGATCTCATCCCGGATGTGATCCCGTTTGTTGGTCTGCTGGATGACGCGGTGATTATCCCGACGGGCGTCATGGTGCTGATGCGGTTGCTGCCGAAAGACGTGCGTATCAGCAGCATCGCGAAAGCGCAGTCTCAGCGTGCGCGCGGTAAAAAAATGGCAGGCTGGCTGGGCGTCGCCGGGCTGCTCTGGCTGGCATTAATGATTTATCTTGTCAGGCATTCATTGAGTTAAGAGGCAACAATGCACATTACGCTGCGGCAAATCGAAGTGTTCACCGAAGTGCTCAAAAGCGGTTCAACGACGCAGGCTTCGCAGTTGCTGGCGCTGTCGCAGTCCGCAGTCAGCGCGGCGCTGGCCGATCTGGAGAGTCAGCTCGGGGTGCAGCTGTTTGATCGGGTCGGCAAACGGCTGGTGTTAAATGAGCACGGGCGGCTGCTCTATCCGCGTGCGGTAGGACTGCTGGAGCAGGCAGGTGAAATTGAGCAATTGTTCAAAGAGGATAACGGCGCAATTCGCATCTTCGCCAGCAGCACCATCGGTAACTATCTGCTGCCGGGCATGATGGCCGCTTATCGCCGTGATTTTCCGGGGTTGCCGCTGGAGCTGAGCGTCGGAAACAGTCAGGATGTGATTCAGGCGGTTTCCGATTTTCGCGTAGACGTCGGGTTGATTGAAGGGCCGTGTCACATGACCGAGCTGGTCAGTGAACCCTGGCTGGAAGATGAACTGGTGGTGTTTGCCGCACCTGACGCCGCGATCCTGCAACAGCCGGTGACGCTGAAAACGCTGGCCGAAGCGCCCTGGATCCTGCGCGAGCGCGGCTCGGGCACCCGTGAAATCGTCGACTATCTGCTGTTGTCACACCTGCCAAGTTTTCAGCTGGGCATGGAGCTGGGCAACTCCGAAGCGATCAAGCATGCAGTGCGGCATGGCATGGGTATCAGCTGTCTTTCGCGCCGGGTGATTGCCGATCTGCTGGAGGCGGGCACGCTGACAGAACTGACGATTCCGTTGCCGCGTCTGACCCGAACGCTCTACCGCATTCATCACCGGCAGAAGCATATTTCAAAAGCTCTGACGCGCTTTTTGTCCTATTGCCGTGAGTGACCGCTAATAATTCGGGCGCGATCATGAACATAACTTATAACAGCATGGCATCAGCTATACAGAGGCGGTCTGGCTGCTACAATCGCGCCTCATTTTTACCCAGCGTAGCGTTAACACATGCATAATGACCCAAATACAACACAACAACCTGCATTACGACGTGCGTTAAAAGCCCGTCATCTGACGATGATCGCCATCGGCGGCTCAATCGGTACTGGCCTGTTTGTCGCCTCTGGCGCAACCATCGCACAGGCTGGCCCCGGTGGAGCACTTCTCTCCTATATGCTCATCGGCCTGATGGTCTACTTCCTGATGACCAGTCTCGGTGAGCTGGCCGCCTTTATGCCCGTATCGGGTTCTTTCGCCACCTACGGCGCGAAATATGTTGAAGAGGGCTTTGGCTTCGCCCTCGGCTGGAACTACTGGTACAACTGGGCGGTGACCATCGCGGTTGACCTGGTGGCGTCCCAGCTGGTGATGACCTACTGGTTCCCTGACACGCCAGGCTGGATCTGGAGCGCGTTGTTCCTGGGTCTGATATTCCTGCTTAACTACATCTCGGTGAAAGGCTTTGGCGAGGCGGAATACTGGTTCTCGCTGATTAAAGTGGCCACCGTGATTATCTTTATCATTGTTGGCGTGCTGATGATTACCGGCATTATGCGCGGTGCGGAGCATGCGGGCTGGCATAACTGGCAGGTTGGCGATGCGCCGTTTGCGGGTGGCTTTGCGGCAATGATTGGCGTGGCGATGATTGTGGGATTCTCCTTCCAGGGCACCGAGCTGATCGGTATCGCGGCGGGCGAATCTGAAGATCCGGCGAAAAATATCCCGCGCGCGGTGCGGCAGATTTTCTGGCGTATCCTGCTGTTCTATGTGTTCGCCATCCTGATTATCAGTCTGATCCTGCCGTACACCGATCCGCAGTTGCTGCATAACGACATTGACGATATCAGCGTCAGCCCGTTCACCCTGGTGTTCCAGAACGCCGGTCTGCTCTCTGCGGCAGCGGTGATGAATGCGGTGATCCTGACGGCGGTGCTGTCAGCCGGTAACTCCGGTATGTACGCCTCAACGCGTATGCTTTACAACCTGGCGAGTGAAGGCAAAGCGCCGCGCATTTTCGCGAAACTCTCCAAAGGCGGCGTTCCGCGCAATGCCTTATGGGCGACGACCGTTGTGGCCGGGCTGTGCTTCCTGACCTCTAAGTTTGGCAATCAGGAAGTCTATCTGTGGCTGCTGAATACCTCAGGCATGACCGGTTTTATCGCCTGGCTGGGTATTGCCATCAGTCACTATCGCTTCCGCCGCGGCTATGTTGCCCAGGGTCATGATCTTAACGATCTGCCTTACCGTTCCGGCTTCTTCCCGCTGGGGCCGATCTTCGCCTTTGTGCTTTGCCTGATCATTACGCTGGGTCAGAACTATCAGGCATTCCTTAACGACAGCATTGACTGGTACAGCGTAGCGGCCACCTACATTGGCCTTCCGCTGTTCCTGATTATCTGGTTCGGCTACAGGCTGACGCGCGGCAGCCGTTTCGTGAAGTACAGCGAGATGGAGTTCCCGGTTCATAAAGATTAGAACTGTGCGCTGGCGCTGTTAAGTCAGGTACCTGACACAGCGCCTTGAGGCAGCTCCCGGCCTTAAAGCGATAGGCGTATACGTCTTTGCGAAAGACGTATGCGCCCTGAGCATCTTCCCCATCTTTAACGTCAAGGCGCTATATCTGCCATTATCGTTCCCCTAACAACACCATTTTTTACTGCTTTTTCTCGCCTCGCTTATGCGAACGAATTGATAATTATTATCACCTGCACTATTGTGACTGCGTTTTCTGACGTGATAGCCACACAGGGTTCAAAAATGACTACCGAAACTTCGCTGCTGGCGGGGGAAGAGACGCTTCACCACACCATGCAAAACTATCATCAGGTGCTGCGCCGCCGCCTGATCTGGATTGGCGTATTACTGGTGGCGATTGTTGCCTCGTTAATCCTCGACTTTACGCTCGGTCCGGCCGGGCTCTCACTGGACACGCTGTGGAATACGCTGCTCAGCCCCGACAGTGTCGATGCCGGTACCCGTGTTATCGTCTGGGATATTCGTCTGCCTTATGCACTGATGGCGCTGGTGGTCGGGCTGTCGCTGGGCCTGGCCGGCGCAGAAATGCAGACTATCCTGAATAACCCGCTGGCCAGCCCGTTTACGCTCGGTGTCTCATCGGCGGCGGCGTTTGGTGCCGCGCTGGCGATCATTCTCGGCGTCGGTATTCCTGGCATTCCTGATCAGTGGTTAATCTCAGCCAACGCCTTTGTCTTTGCACTGTTTGCCGCGCTGATGCTGGATGCCGTGACCCGCTGGACGCAGGTCTCCTCTGCGGGCGTCGTTTTGTTCGGTATCGCACTGGTCTTTACCTTTAACGCACTGGTCTCAATGATGCAGTTCATTGCCAGCGAAGATACGCTGCAGGGTCTGGTGTTCTGGACCATGGGCAGCCTGGCGCGCGCCTCCTGGGAGAAGCTGGGCGTGCTGACCGTGGCGCTGGCCATCCTGGTGCCGTTCTCAATGATGAGCAGCTGGAAGCTGACGGCGCTGCGTCTGGGTGAAGACCGCGCCGTGAGCTTTGGTATCGACGTGCGTCGGCTGCGCCTGACCACCTTGCTGCGCATCAGTATCCTTTCGGCGCTTGCGGTGGCGTTTGTGGGACCCATTGGCTTCATCGGCCTGGTTGCACCCCACATTGCCCGCATGATGTTTGGTGAAGATCACCGTTTTTATCTGCCTGCCAGTGCGCTGGTTGGCGCGCTGGTGCTCTCCCTGGCGTCAGTCGCGTCGAAAAACCTGCTGCCGGGTGTCATTATTCCCGTGGGTATTGTGACGTCACTGATTGGTGTGCCGTTCTTCCTGAGTATTATTCTGCGCCATCGGGGGACGGTATAATGGAAACGGGTCTGACATTACGCGGCTTCAGTGCCGGTTATCCCAAACATAAAGTGATTGAAAACCTCAACGTGGCTCCGTTGCCACGGGGTGAGATTACCGTTCTGCTGGGACCGAATGGTTGCGGTAAATCGACGCTGTTGCGTGCACTGGCTGGTCTGAATAAAGGTCAGGGCGAGATGTGGCTTAACGGTGAAGATCTCATGACTCAGCCGTTTGCCCGCCGTGCGAAAAACGTAGTCTATCTGCCACAGTCGCTGCCTGCGGGCGTGCATCTGCATGTGCTGGAATCGATTATCGTGGCACAGCGTGCCTCCGGTGGCCTGCACAGTGCCAGCAGTGAAGCGGAAATCATGCATCTGCTGGAACAACTGGGCATTGCCCATCTGGCGATGCGCTACCTTGATCAGCTTTCGGGCGGACAGAAGCAGCTGGTCGGGCTGGCGCAATCTTTAATCCGTCGCCCTAAACTGCTGCTGCTGGATGAACCGCTGAGTGCGCTGGATCTCAATTACCAGTTCCACGTCATGGACCTGGTGCGCCGCGAAACGGCCCAGCGCAACATCGTGACGGTGGTGGTGGTGCATGACATCAACATCGCGCTGCGTCATGCGCAACATGCCCTGATGCTTAAGCAGGGCGCGCTGGTCGCAGAAGGGCAGCCGGATAAGGTGATTACGCCGGCTACGCTGGCAAAAGTGTATGGCGTCAACGGGCGTATCGAACACTGCTCACGCGGCATTCCGCAGGTGATGATCGATGGGCTGACCGGTCCGGCCTTAGTCTGATCGTCAGGTTAAGGTTGCGGCGGCTGAAGTATCCGCCTCTTTCGGAAAGGAGAGTGCAGGGCTGGCAGGGCGCTGACGTTGCAACCATGTTCCCGCCTCTACAGCATGCAAAAAAAGAGGGCCGCAATAGCGGCCCTGATTATTTACGCCAGCAGATGCTGGGCATGGAAGCGAAGATGATCTTCCACAAAACTGGCAATAAAGAAGTAGCTATGGTCATAACCCGGCTGAATACGCAGCGTCAGCGGGAAACCCACCTCGCGGGCGATCTCCTCTAACCGCTCTGGTTGCAGCTGATCGGCCAGGAACTGATCGCTGTCACCCTGATCGATCAGCATTGGCAACCGATGGGAGACTTCCGCCATCAGCTGGCAGCTGTCATATTCCCGCCACGCCGCACGATCGTCGCCCAGATAGGCCTGAAACGCTTTCTGGCCCCAAGGCACCTGCATTGGATTCACAATCGGTGCAAAGGCTGAAGCCGAGGCAAAGCGGTTACCCAGACGCAGCGCCAGCATCAGCGCGCCGTGTCCGCCCATAGAATGACCCATGATTGACTGGCGTTCACTGACCTTGAAGTTATCCGCAATCAGGGCAGGTAACTCGCTGCTCAGATAGTCGAACATGCGGAAATGACTCGCCCAGGGTTGCTGGGTGGCATTGAGATAAAATCCCGCACCCTGACCCAGATCGTATCCCTCATCGTTCGCCACGCCGTCACCGCGCGGGCTGGTGTCCGGCATAATCAGCACCAGACCCAGTTCCGCCGCAATGCGCTGCGCGCCCGCTTTGGTGGTGAAATTCTCGTCGTTACAGGTCAGGCCGGCTAAAAACCAGACCACCGGCGGCGGTGCATCACCGTGCGGGGTGGGCAGATAGATGCTAAAGGTCATCGGGCAGTTCAGCACGGCTGACTGATGACGCCAGCGCTGCTGCCAGCCGCCAAAAATACGGTGTTCTTCCAGTAGCTCCAGAGTGGATGCCATAACGCCTCCTGATTACTTGTTAAAGTGCACGACCGAGCGAATCGATTTTCCTTCGTGCATCAAATCAAAGGCGTCGTTGATCTCTTCCAGCGGCATGGTGTGAGTGATGAAGTCGTTAAGGGCAAATTTACCGTCGAGGTAATCCTGCACAATGCCTGGCAGCTGTGAACGGCCTTTTACGCCACCAAACGCGGAACCGCGCCAGACGCGACCGGTTACCAGCTGGAACGGACGGGTAGAGATCTCTTCACCGGCACCGGCAACACCGATAATCACAGACTCGCCCCAGCCTTTGTGGCAGCACTCCAGTGCGGAACGCATTACGTTGACGTTACCGATACACTCAAACGAGAAGTCCACGCCGCCGTCGGTCAGCTCGACAATCACATCCTGAATCGGTTTGTCGTAATCTTTCGGGTTAATCAGATCGGTGGCACCCAGTTTACGTGCCAGATCGAATTTGCTGGTGTTGAGGTCGATGGCAATGATACGGCCTGCTTTCGCCATTTTCGCGCCAATCACCGCAGAAAGACCGATGCCGCCGAGACCGAAGATCGCCACGGTGTCGCCTTCTTTCACTTTGGCGGTGTTCATTACCGCGCCCATGCCGGTCGTGACGCCACAGCCCAGCAGACAAACCTCTTCCAGCGGTGCTTCTTTACTGATTTTTGCCAGTGAGATCTCCGGGATGACGGTGTATTCAGAGAAGGTCGAGGTGCCCATGTAATGGAAAATCGGTTTGCCATCTTTGAAGAAGCGGGTGGTGCCGTCCGGCATCAGGCCCTTACCCTGGGTGGCGCGAATCGCCTGGCAGAGGTTAGTTTTGCCCGACAGACAGTACTTACATTTGCCGCACTCCGGGGTGTAAAGCGGGATGACATGGTCTCCCACTTCCACGCTGGTTACGCCTTCGCCCACCGCTTCCACGATGCCGCCGCCTTCATGGCCAAGGATCGCCGGGAAAACACCTTCCGGGTCAGTGCCGGAGAGCGTGTAGGCGTCGGTATGACAGACACCGGTCGCGACAATACGCACCAGCACTTCACCTTTCTGCGGTGGCATTAAATCCACTTCTTCGATTTTCAGTGGTTCGCCAGCAGCCCAGGCAACCGCGGCACGGGTTTTGATCATGTTCATGCAATCCCTCTTCCAGTCAGATTGTGACGCGTAATAGCGCCTTTTTTCGTGAGTTAAACATAGCGTGGAACGCTTATTCCGTCGCCTGCAATGGGTGGATCAGCTCATCGTTGAGCGGACGATCGTCAAACTGTTCAATAATCAGGTATTTCAGCGCTTCGACATTCGGGGTAAAGGCGTCACGCCGCCACATCAGCCAGGTGGCGGTGTCGCGATAAGCTGCGGGCAGGGTATGCGCCTGCACCCGCGACCGATCCGCCATCTGCTTCAGCACCGAAGCCGGAATCATCGCGACCCCTGCACCGCCCGCTACGCAGGCCAGCATGGCGTGATAGGACTGAATCTCCATCACACTGTTGGGTGCGGTCTGGCTGTCGCGATACCAGCTCTCCAGCTTCACCCGGTAAGAGCAGCTGTTGCGGAACGCAAACAGAGTATCGTCCTGCACGTCGCGCGCCGTGGTGATTGGCCCATGATCCAGCCCGGTGATCAGCACCATCTCCTCGCGAAAAGCGATGCAGCCATTCAGGTCATCATGAGAAACCGGGCCATCCACCAGCGCAGCGGCCAGGGTGCCTTCACGGACCCGATCGATAATTTCGCCTGAGGTGCCGGTAATCAGCGACAGCGCCACTTTAGGAAAGCGCTGATGATAGGCGGCGAGCAGGCCAGGCAGGCGGGTCGCTGCGGTGCTCTCCATGGAGCCCAGTGCAAAGTTTCCCGCCGGTTCGCCGGTTCGGGTCATGCTCATCGCTTCTTCACTTAACGCCAGAATGCGTTGCGCATAATTCAGGAAATTATGGCCCATCGGCGACAGGCGAATGCGCTGCTTCTCACGAATAAAGAGATCAACACCTAATTCCTCTTCCAGCTGACGCAGCCGCGTGGTGAGATTAGAGGGGACGCGATGCAGATGTTCTGCTGCGCGCGCCAGTGAACCCGTTTCGGCGACGGAACAGAACATACGCAGCTGAACTAAATCCATATCTTCTCTTCCTGTAAACAAGTTGGTTAATATTATTCACTTTCCGTGAGTTTAGTCATCCTGCATGCTATTAGCAAGTCAGAAGAGATCTCAGGGCAGAACAACAGGAGTTCAGCAATGGCGTTACGCGTCGCGCTCAGTGCATTTTTAACTTTATTTGTGGCGATGGGCATAGGGCGATTTGCCTTTACGCCGCAGGTGCCACTGATGATTCAGGCTCACCAGCTGACGCTTACCAGTGCCAGCCTGGTCGCAGCCCTCAACTATTTAGGCTACCTGTGTGGCTCCTTTGATGCGATGCGGGCGCATCAAAGGGTCGAACTGCGGCTGCAGGCGGGTGTATGGGGCGCGGTAATCCTGACGCTGCTCTCGGCACTGGCAACCGGCCCGTGGCTGCATGGCGCTATTCGTTTTCTGATTGGCTGGGCCAGCGGCTGGGCGATGGTGCTGGTGGCGGCCTGGAGCAACGAACAGCTGCATCGGCATGGGCGGGCAGGGTTGTCGGCGGCCGTGTTTGCCGGACCGGGTTGCGGCATTTTTGTCAGTGGTTTGCTGGGGGTAGCGCTGCACACATTCCAGGTCTCCGCCGGTCTTGCCTGGGCTGCTTACGGGGCGCTGGCGCTGCTGCTGATTGCGTTAATCACCCGTAATTTACCGCGTCGCGGCGAACTGCATCGTCCGGATCAGGCACCCGAGCCGCTGGTGCTGAACCGCAATCTTAAACGTCTGGTGCTGAGTTACAGTCTGGCAGGGTTTGGCTACATCCTGCCCGCGACTTTTCTGTCGCAGATGGCCGCCACACGTTTTCCTGACGGCATCTTCGCGCAGTTTGTCTGGCCGATATTTGGCGGGGCGGCAATGATCGGCATCCTGCTGGTATTCTGACGCGGCGCTGGGGGCACAGCCATGTCCGCCTGGCGCTGGTGCTCTGGGCACAGGCGCTGGGTGTGTTTGCTGCGGCGCTGCTGCCCGGCTTTAGTGGCCTGCTGGCCGGTGCGTTGCTGGTCGGAGGCGGCTTCCTGAGTGTGGTGCAGTTGTCTATGCTCTGCGCCCGCGAACTGGCGCCCAACCATCTGCGATTCATGGCTGGCCTGCTGACGACCGGCTATGCGATTGGACAACTTGTCGGCCCGCTGCTCTCTTTTCTCTCAACGGCCTTGTTACATCGGCTTGAGCCTGCGCTCTGGGTGGCAGGGGTGAGTCTGGTCTGGGCAGGCCTGCTGGTCTGGCGAAGAATTGAGTGAAAAGCTTTCATCACCAATCTGATTGATTGCTGGATTCCCCGCAAAGAAAGTTTCACAATACGCGCCTGATTACAGGGCCCGCAGGCAAAAGCTTGCGGGCGCAACACCAGCCGGAG
>Ga0157359_1000799_pt1 | contig 12042 bp, 14 predicted proteins | sample AttcapACBM3_FD_111482 | JGI IMG/M metagenome (GOLD analysis project Ga0157359, IMG submission 111482) | Fungus gardens microbial communities from leaf cutter ant in Botucatu, State of São Paulo, Brazil - Atta capiguara ACBM3 | ecosystem: Host-associated > Fungi > Mycelium > Unclassified ...
AGGGTTAGGGTTAGTGATGACATAGGTCACATGACAAGGAAGGTCCTAGAAGGATGATGTCATACCACATGCTGAATGCATGGCTAAACACATAGTCGTTCAGGGCAGGCTAGAAATAGTTAGCATGGGCCATAGGACCTTAGTATATATAGGTAGACCATCCTGTACCATGCTCTCTATTGAGTTCTCTTGTGTCACCACAATATAAGGTTGCCTCTCAAACCCAACTCTAAGGGCTCTGAGTTATAACACCTAATATCTATACATTAGCTATAAATGTACCATATGTATACTATAAAGATACTATACTATATATATGTGTTCTAACATTATTCTCCTAACCTCTTCTAGCCAACTCTTGCTAAGTCTAGGCCTATGACATCACATCATATAACATATCATGTAACTGCAGTCATATACCTCTTCATTATCAAATAATCAAAAGAAAAAAATATTAAATTAAGAAAAAAAGAAAAGAAAAATGTTAGTGTCCAAATCTACCATAACAGTACCCCCTCTCTTAAGGTTCCACTTCTAGAGAAGCTTGCATTCCCCTTCTCTATCTTCTTTTCTTTCCATCTTGCCTAATTTTTCTCCAACTTTTTCAAATACTCATCTTTAAACTTATTATTATCCTACCCAAACAAAATTCTTACTGTATACTTCTCTGGTAACTCACTCCTCTTAAACTCCTCTGCCTCTGGATTCAACTCTACCTCTACTGCTCTTTGTTTTTCTTTTTTCTTTTCTACTCATTATACTTCTTCTCTTATTTTTTTCTTGAATTTCTCCACTAAGTCCATTGGATTTTTCAAATTTTATAACCCCTCTCAAGTGTCTTCCTCTGCTGTATGACTCTTCTATCTTCTAGATACTTTTGTCTTTTTTTTTTCTCCCATCTATCCAAAATCTTCTTTACTTCATACTTTTTCTTCCTCTCTATCTCTACTAGAGAAGATGGGATCTTCTTCCGTCCCTTTACCTGCTCTCAATACTTTACTATCCTTCTTACATTAACCACTGGGTATATTCTCAATGACATTGGTAACTCTAACTCTACTGTATTCTCTGATATGATTTTCTTGACTACATAAGATCCAATATATTTCTCTATTAACTTCTTTATTGCTCTCTTCATCAACTCTATTGAAAACTCTTTTGTGCTTATCAACACTTTATCTTCTACCCTATACTTCTCTGCCTCTTTTCTATTCCTATCTGTATATCACTTCATCTCTTTCTGTAACTTCCCTAGTACTGCCTTCACCTCCTCATGTTTATTTTTTATTTTTACAAACTCTTCTGCTTTCATATGCTTCCTCTTTTTTCTAATATTAAAGCCCATCCTTGGTTCTCTCTCATAGTTGACTTTGAATGATGATAACTTTGTCACTGTATGTACCTTATTGTTGAAGGCAAATTCTGCAGTTGCTAACTATTCTGACCAATTGTTCTGTCTATGATTAACATGTATTTTCAGATACTGTTCCAGCTCCTGATTTATTCTCTCTATCTGTCCATTTGTCTGTGGGTAATAAGCTGTAGATAGCTTAGTTTCTATCCCCAACATCTCATTCAACTCTTTCATCAATTATACTGCAAACTGAGGCTTTCTATCTGATATTACACTTTCTGGCAACCTATGCAACTTTTATATATTATCTCTAGATAACTTCACTAACCCTTCTGCCATTATTTTTTCTGTTGTTACCACAAAATGTGACATTTTTTAAAACCTATCACATACTACCAAAATCAAATCATAGCCTTTTGATACTAGTGACTTTGTAATGAAATCTACTAATATGTATTGTTACAGTTTTTCTGATACTGTGTTTGTTTTCAATTTTCCTGCTAGCATCTCTGCTCTATTCTTCATTCTTCATTCTCTGATGTTATGACTCAAAGACCTTAGATTTGGTCAATAAGAAGAATCTTGTATTGTTACAATTCAATGACCTTAGAGCTGATCAAAGAAAGAAACCTTGTATTAGGGTTAATATAAGAGAACTCAATAGAGTTCTTAGTACAATGTATCTATCTATACCAACTAGTGATAGTCTGTGCTCAACTATTTCTAGTCTGCCCTAAGGACCATATGTCAGCCATGAGGTCAACATATGTTATACATATTATATTACATCATTGTTCTTAAATCTTCTACCATGTTCTATATGTTCTCATGATCATGTAATTATTACTGTAATTATGTTATCTGATGTGACTGATGTGTAACAGTGTGATTATGACATCACTATAACCCTAACCCTAGATCCAAGAAGAAAAGAAATAGAAATAGAAAATTAAATAAAAAAAACTAGAGTGTAAACTTCATATATCTGATATGTATAAGATTTATATAAGAAAACTCAATAGAGAACTTTGTACAGGATTGTCTACCTTATATATCCAGACTGATAGTCCATGCTACTACTGCAATTAGCCTATTCTAAGTGACTATGTATTTATTTTAAAATCAATATATGTTATATATGTTATATAATGTTATTTCTTCTAGAATCTTCTACTACCTTCTATTGTATCATGTGACTAATGTGTGACACTGGGTCTTGTCATGTGACTATTTGTGACAGTAACATGTAACATCATGCTTAAACCCTAATTCTAGTTTCTCCAAATAGAAAATAAATCAAAAAGAGAAAATAAAAAGAAAAATAAAGTTAAGTCTACTGTCCATAGTTCTGATGTCTGACATTGATTACATTCTTCCACATATCACTTTATCTCTTTTGTAACTTCTAGCCACCAATAATTTTTAGTGACCAACTCTACTATCTTCCACTATCCTTCATGTTCTGTTATTAGTGTATTGTGATGAAGCCAAATGATTTCCAATCTCAACTCATTATCTCTCAGAACATACATCTTTTTTTCTTTCAATACTAAATTATCTTCCATCTGCCACTTATCATTTTTCAACATCTTAATTCCAGTCTTCTTCATTTCTTCTACTGCTTTTATTATCTTATTACCTTTTGCTTCTGATTTTTTGATTTTCTCAATAATCTCTTCTTCAGCTCTTTCAATCAACGACTGTCCCTTTTCCATTACTTTAATCTCTAGCTATTCTTTTTTCAATATCACCTGCTTTTCATTATCTCTTTCTACTCCTCCTACCCAATCTGCTCTCCTACTCAAACTATCTATTCATCCCATACTCTTGCCAGCCACATACTTTAAAGCAAAATCAAATCTTGACAAATATAAGGTCTATCTAGTCTGCCTTTAATTTAACTTCTGAGCTTTCATAAAGTATTCCAAGTTCTTATGATCTGTTCAAATTTCAAACTGACTCTTGCTCCTTCTAAGAAATACCTCTATGCTTCTAAACACTGAATAATTGCTAACATCTCTTTATCATGAATTCCATAATTTCTTTCAGCTTTATTCAAATATAGGTGATTGGCCTCCACTTCTTATCTTCACACTTCATTGATAATACTTCACCCATAGCAAAGTCTGATACATCTGCCTCCACTCTCATTTCTCTATCCAAGTCTGGTGTTACCAAGACTAGTTCTATTATAAATCTCTCCTTCAATTCCTTAAATGTCTTCTATTGCTTTTCTCCCTAATTTCATTTTGTATCTTTCCTCATTATCTCATGTAAGAGTCTTACTATCTTGGCAAAATCTTTGACAAATTGTCTGTAATAACTTGCCAACCCCAAAAACTTCTTCACATCTTTCACACTCTTTGGTACCAGCCAATCTACTACTCTTTAAACCTTTTTCTTTTCTATTTGGCCCTATTATTACTCCCAAGAATCTAACTTCTCTAAACTTCTATACATACTTCTCTGGCTTCACAAATAAATCATTTTCTTCCATCCTCCTTAATACTTCTTCCACAATTTCATTATGTTCTTCATCTGTCTCTGTTGCTACCATCACATTATCAATAAATACCACTACCTTTCCTGTTTCTGTCATATCTCTTAACAAGTCATTCATCATTGCCTGAAATGTTGCTGGTGAGTTTGTCAACCTGAAGAACATTACTATGAGCTCAAATGCTCTTTCTGGTGTAGAGAATACTGTCTTCTACTCATCTTCTTCCTTAATTCTCACATTGTTATATCCCCACTGTAAATCTGTCTTTGTAAATACCTTTTTCTTTCCAATACTATTTATCAGATCCAAAATCAGTGGTAACAGATAGTTATTCTTGATTGTCCAACTGTTCATATATTAATAATCTTGTGCCATCCTTTTCTTACCATTCTTCTTTGGCACAAAGAACACTGGTGATGTCTGTGGTGATTTCGATGGTCTAATATATCCTTTTCTCAACTGATCCTTCACAAATTTTTGCACTTCCTCTCTCTCTACTCTTGACAATGGGTATATTTTCCCCTTTTTCAGAACAAATCTTTCTCTGAGATCTATAGTGTCACAAACTTCATTCAACTTGTATCTCTACAACCAGTGGACCAATTTTTACAAACTAAGCTGCGCTGAAAAACTCCAAATGAGGGCTATCCACACATATGCAGGATATACAAAAGCAACAACAAACAACCAAGATATCAGGCCATCAGTAACTGTAAAAGCTTTGTCAGCTGATATCTCATGGATGGCTGGATGGATTTGCATGATCAAACTTGTATTGGGAAGCACTCATCAAACTGTTTCCAATGATTCATGGTATATTCTATAACAATAAGTATTCATAGAAATACAAGTATATCAATATAGTAACATAATTAGTTATATTCTAAAATTAGCCTGACAGCTTCTATGACAGATGACAGCTCCCATCAGGTACGAGTTTTGATCATGTGATAGAAACAGCTTGTGCACAGATCATCACTCTTTTGTATATATACTTCTATATCTGAGAATTAGATCTTAGACTTAGCAATATCAATTATTCTTGTTGATACCACTCATCATCTATTGTCATTATCTCCTTATACTAAGCCTCTGGAATACTATTAAGTTCAAGTATCACAATCAGTGAGTAGCTCATTTTGTAATATATAGCATGATCCCAAGTCTTCCTTATTAACATTCTCTCTAACTTCTTTTTCTCAAACACCTTTAAATACTTATGGAACTATCTTGGAACCATTTCTTCCACTGTTCTTATCTCTATCAAATCTTTCTTTTCATATACCTCTTCTTTTTTTCTCTCTACTATTTTTGCTATTGCTATTTCTTCCTCTATTGTTGGTCTTCTAAATTCCTCCTTCTTTTTCTCTTTCTCCTTCTGCTTCTGCCATCCTGGCTTTGTTTGTCTTCCCCTTCTCCATTACATTCCACACTCTTTTAGACATCTTGTCATTTGTACTTCTCCTGTTCTCTAATCTACCTCTAAATTGTAATGTGCTAGCTAAGGCATACCCAATATAACTCTCCATTTCTGACCTCCACATCTATCAATGTTCTCTCCCTTGAAATATATCTTTACCTCCACTATATCCACAATTGGCCTTGTATAGTTCAATGTTTCATCCACATTTCTTACATATATTAGCCTCTCTAACTTTATCCTCCTAAATTTATGCTTCTTTGCAAACTCCTTACTTATTACCAGCCCTGTTACTCTACTATCTAATAACACCTCTATCATAATTCCTTCTTCATATTTTTTCTGCTTTGACCCAATCTTCACTGTCACTTCTCTCAATACTTTCTTTTTTCTCTCTACTTTTGTCTGCTATACTTCTATCCCCCTCTTTGTTCTTTCTTCTCTCAAAATCTCCCTTCTATTTCTTGTTACTTCTCTACCACTTCCTTTTCCTCTTTGCACTACTCTATCTTTCAAAACTTCAAATCTATTTGAGGACATCTGTACTGATCCTTCTTTCTCTCTATTTCTATAATGTTGAGCAATATGGCCAAATCCTCCACACCCAAAACACTTTCTCTCCTCCATTCCTCTCTGTTTATCCTCTTCTTTTTTTCTTTCTTACATCTCCTGTTGCTTCCACTCTTTCTCTGCCTTTTTATTCTCATTTTTTCTACCCTTCTCTACTTATTATCTATCCTTTTCCTTTCTTCTTCTTCTCTTTCTTTTCTTCTTCTTTGTTCCTCTTCACACCTTTCATCATATTTTCTTCTTCTCATCTCCCTTAATTGTTTTTCTTCTTGTTTTTTCATTTTCTCATTTTTTATTAATGTCACCAACATACTCTACAACTCCAATATTTTTGTATTGTTTTCTGTTATAATATTCAACATTATAACTATCTCTTCTTCTTTTATTTCTCTAATCATCTCCTCCAAATTCAACTGACTTAAATCTACAATGCTCTGGTTCATTGCTGCCATGTTGTTTGACAACAGAAACTATTTTTCTTTAAGAATATTCCAGAAATTCCTCTATAAGTGCTAGCTAGTATTTTTCTTACCTAACCTCATACTGTCTACTGACTACCTATCTACTACCCTACTAACTACTGTTCTAATAAACACTGGCTAATATCTCTAAGAAGGAAATCTCTAATCTAGATATTTTATTACTGGACAATACCACTGCTTTACATAGACTGATTACAAGGGAACCAGCAGCACAAGCCTTCTACACAAATATAACTATCTACTATATCTACAAAAGGTTATACAACCAATATATACTTGTAGGCTATAGTACAACTGACTGGCCAAGCTTCTCCTATCTGACTAATATATCTCTTAAGCCTAGAGTCTGGCTATATGTCTTCTTGACTAAGGAATGTGCTATCTCTCAGTTAAGGATATATAAATAGAAATCTATATGATGCAGAGTCCTTAGAGGATTGTCAAGGTCTACTGTTGTGGTAACCACTAATCACAAAGACTAATAGTAGTACAACAAGTCAATCTCTTAGTAAAATATCAAGTGAAGATCACAAGAAAACTCAACAAGGAGTTTCCAATATATTGCTACCCTATTTATACAATAGATATATAGTCCATGCTATCAATAAATAAACCTACCCCAATGTCTATACATCAACCATAAATATACCATATGTATACTATGAGGTGAATATATATCTTGATATCATTCTTCTAGCCTCTTCTAGCCCAATCTTGCCAAGTTTAGGCCTATAACCTTACATTATATGACATGTAGTCATATACATTTTTTTTTTTTAAATTTAAGTCAACAATTTATTACACAGGGTATAATGGCAGTTTGTGCCTATAGAAGGAATTTGTATAGAGTATCAATACTCTAACCTTTTTATATAGTTACCCAACACAAAGGACTACTAAGAAATTAAACATATAACTATTAAGATCGCAAGAAGTGAACTTAGTTTTTTCTTATTTTTTTATTCTTATTTTTATTTTCTTTTGATTTATTTCTCTTTATTCTATTTTTAGAACTTAGGGTTGGGGTTAGTGACAACATCACTTGGTTACACATCAGTCACATCAGATAATACAGTGACAGTAACAGTCACAAGTCATGAGATATATAGAAGAACATAGAACATTCTGAAAGAGATGATGTCATACAATGTGTGATATACATGTTAACCTTAAGGCATACACATGGTCATTTAGGATAGGCTAGAAATAGCTCGCACAGACCATTAGGTATTTGCATATAAGATAGATAGTCTTGTATAGAGTTCTCTATTGAGTTTTCTTGTGTTAACCCTAATATAAGATTCTTTTACTTGACCAACTCTAAGGTCTTATGATTGTAATAATAACCTCAAGTAGATTTGAGGTAGGCATAATACACATGGATGAGGGGCTCTTCTACTATGCCATCTCTCCCCCTATTACATATATTTTCATCATCAAAGAAAATAAAGAAAAGAAAAATCAAAAGATATATTAAATCAAGAAAAATGTTAGTGTCCAAGCATACTATAATATTCTGCAGCTGGTAGAGGATTCTGATTTTGCATAGCTTGTTTGCTGAAACAAGAGTTTTAATACCAAAACAAAAAACAAAACACAACTTTGGCACTAGATTTTTCTAACATTATATTACTGGTTAGTATTGTGGCTAGGAGTAGTAAACATAGGATAAATCTATTCTAAAATTAACCTCCAATGTGAATGTGAGGGAATTTCAATCCTCAATAGTAGTTTTGTCAAACTATAGAGAGCTCTCTCTACTATCTGTAGAAAGTACTGCTAATTCAAAGTCAATATATAAGCATATTTGCACTCTAGACTATATAACCCAGCTCAAGTGAAGTGTATATAACTGGTCCAATTCCACTTCTTGTTATGATCTAAAGTCCTTAGGGTCAGACGATAGAACAACTCTTATATTGAGTAACACAAGAGAACTCGATAGAGAACTCTTCTACAAACTAGTCTACCTTATATAGTCCTATAGATGGTCTGTGCTAACTACCATGCACCCTACCCTAAACAACCATGTGTAGTCCATGAGGTCAACATGTGGTGTTCATGTTGTATGACATCATCTGTTCTCGAATCTTCTACTAAATTCTCCCAAGTCTCGTAATCTGTCTTGTGACTACACCATCAGGTTGTGACTGATGTGACAGCATGACCAATCAACCTTAACCCTGGTTGTTCTAAAAATAGAAAAATAGAAAAATAAAACAGTATGAAAATAAAAATGAAAAATAAAATAGAGAAAAGCTAAGTCCACCTTTGTGAACTTGACACTTCTGTCTTCAAGTGGCATTGGTTTTGTTCAAGTAGAAAGAACATTATGTTAAAGATATAGATTGGTATAGAAAAAATCAACTCTATTTTCTGCTATCACTATTACTCTTTCAAGATTTGGAAGAATAATGTAAACTAGTTATTACAAACTCAAGCCCTTAGAGTTGGACAAGAGAAAGAACCTTGTATTGGGTTAACACAAGAGAACTCAATAGAGAACTCTATACAAGACTGTCTATCTTATATGCAAATACCTAATGGTCTGTGCGAGCTATTTCTAGCCTACTCTAAATGACCATGTGTATGCCTTAAGGTCAACATGTATATCACATATTGTATGACATCATCTTTTCCAGAATGTTCTATGTCCTTCCATGCATCATATGACTTGTGAGCATCACTGTCACTGTATCATCTGATGTGACAGATGTATGACTAAGTGATGTTGTCACTAACCCTAACCCTAAGTTCTAAAAAAATAGAAAAATGAAAATAAATCAAAAAGAAAACAAAAATGAGAATAAAAAAATAAGAAAAAACTAAGTTCACTTCTTGTGATCTTGACACTAGTAGGCTGGTTCAATGTCTTATATTTACAGGTATAATTATCCTGAGCTGCATAATCTTCTAACTAGTTATCTAATACAAGTTTTTGTCAGAAAACACATACTAATGTGTCACATTGTCACATTATCTCATAGAGTATGTGGTAGTGGATCTTGACAGCATTAAGATTGTTGGTGATAGCAATTTTTGCATCTTCTAAATAAATTTTGACATTAGGTTCTAGTATTCTGTATTGCTCACAAAACTAGCAACAAAGCTTATTAATCAAGTTGTAAAGCACAGGTAGATAGAAGGTAACCTCTAGAGGTTTTTGAATCATCAATTCCTTGTGGAACCCTCTCTCTATATTTCCATTTCAATACATATTTGATAAGAAAGATTAAGACATGAGAGTGAATAGTTTTAGACTGCTAGACTAATCAATATGTTAAGGTTCTAGAGAAAAGATTCTATTTTGCTGTTAGGAAAACTAAGTGAAGTTTGTAAGATTATAACAGAGTTTACAACTCCAGAGAATTCTAAGTTTTACTATTTCTAATTACTAAGTATATAACTTACCTTTAAAGAAATCCTAAGAGAATAGGATGGAGTTTTCTAGGGATGACAGTTATTCTAAGTATCTAAAAAGTCTATTTTCACTAAACAAAATGTCAGACAGAATATTTTATAACCTGAATAATAGAGCTGTGTGGTCAGAAACTTCAATGTAGTAACTTCAAATGTTATCAAATAGTAAGAGCTTATTGGCTAGTGGCTAAAAAAAGTCAGTAATTAGGAGAGAATACATGAGAGTCTAATAATATTGTAGCTGGGTAGCAGTAAAGAACTACAGGATTGAGAAGACTGCAGGGTTGACTTAGGCTTTGGTAGTTATCAAGACTTGTATTTAGGCAAAACAAAGAGTTTCCTTATATTAATAGTGTTTTGGTTTCAGTTTTTGATAAAGTAGTCTCTTTATAGAAAGTTCTTAGAATAGACAGTTTACAACAATAATTTCTATTATTCTTATCTACTATTAGTAGTACTATATCTATTTTATTATTTATAGTTATGTATAATGATTAGCTAGTTTAAAAGTATGTAAATATTAGACATAGTTCATATCTCATTATCTAAGATCCACTAGGGTAACTTGAAAGTCCTAATAAGTGATTGATATGTTATCTGAGAATGTAGAAGATGGGTTAGAATAATCTTTGGCTTCAGCTTGTATATTATGCCTCTACTAACTATACTGATTATATATTTTGGAATAGAACTTAGAGACTTAGTAGATGGAAAACTACTGGAAGATGATGAGGTATGTCATTACCAACACTAGAGATAGGTGTTAGTTTCAGTCAATTTTTAGAATAAATAATACAATCTAAACTACTGGATTATATACTAGATATGCTATCTAGGATAGTTATCTGAAATGAAGGCTATTAAGCAAGTTATCCTGATTTCTAGTAATTCTTAGATGTTAGGAGATAGAGGTCCATAGAGTTAACAAAGGCTAGTGAAAATATCCAAGATAGAATAAAAAGGTGTGATCTACACCAGAAGAGATTAGGAAGTGTGGATAAGAAAGAAGAAATTACTTGTGGGTTAGAATAGATACAGTTGGAATAGGATGTAACAGTAAACTATTCTTATGAAAGTGACTGAACAAAGTTTATGGAGATTTGTAGACTTTTATATTTTCAGGAAAACCTAATTTTTATTATCATAGTTAATAATCAAATGCAATCCACCTTGAGGAAAACCTAAGAGAACAGAATGAAATTTTCCAAAGATAGTTACTATTTCAAATACTTTACAGTTTATTACAATCTAGCAGAACAATACTGAGCTAATGATCAGAATAATGGCATACAAATAGTCAGAAACCTGGGTAAAAGTATCTAGAACATTATCCTAAAAGACAAAAAAACACTTGATAATAATAGAAGAGTAACTAACAACAATCTAAGAGATTTTATGAAGAGATAGTATATAAGTGTGGAATTTGGTAGCTATTGATGAAGATATCTGTGGGTACTGCAGTGGGATTCAGTGATATTGTGAGACAAGAGGGCCTATACTGAAGTTTGTAGAATTCAGTGTTGAGGAGCTCTACTTGAATAAATGTGAAATGTTAGGTTCTCTTTATAACTTTATAAGTAAGATTGATTTTATTACAGAAATCTACATCTGTAGCTCTACTCTTGTTCCATCAATAGGATAGACTATAATAATATAAAGGTATTTGTAATAGTAATAGTAATAACAAGCTTACAGATAGATAGACCTAAACTTCTATCCACTCTAGAAGACATTCAATAATGTCTGATGGAGTTCATCCTGAGACAGGTCTATTTTGGTTTCCTGAGTTCAGCTAGTACTCTTGCTAAGAGACATTGTTCCTGTAAAAATTGTAAAACACATCATTTTTCCAGTAGAATCTAGAAACATTCTCAATGTTCTTGTCAAAAATCTAATAATTCTTTTTCCTTTAGGCCTCCAGTAGTCTCCCATCCTTTTACTATTTCCCTCCAAAAGACTATTTACATTTCATGTTCTCATTTCTTCTCACCCACTCATCCCTGTCTCTTAGTAGACTAGGCCTAGCACATGGATCGTAGGAAATTTGTCCTGGATTTACTGCTGCCAAGAGTGAGAGTTCTACACTGACGTTTCATGTGATTTCAGACCAGATAGTATTACACTTGACAGCCCGAACCACCCAGGCCCAGATCTCACTGATAAAGCCCAAGTACACAATTGCATACTGTCACACAGAAAAGACAAAATCCAACATTATTGCTTGCCCTTGCCACCATCATTACGCTTCTGCGATTTAGATGGTCGTGAATTGGTGTCTTGTGCCGCACGCTTTCCG
>Ga0157359_1000801_pt1 | contig 12038 bp, 14 predicted proteins | sample AttcapACBM3_FD_111482 | JGI IMG/M metagenome (GOLD analysis project Ga0157359, IMG submission 111482) | Fungus gardens microbial communities from leaf cutter ant in Botucatu, State of São Paulo, Brazil - Atta capiguara ACBM3 | ecosystem: Host-associated > Fungi > Mycelium > Unclassified ...
ATATATCGAAGGCCAAAGTGCTAGTATTTCTTTCTTTTGTCCATCCTGATCAAACCACTTTCTCTACGAGTTTGCCAAGAGTGTTGAGAAGGACGATTAGGCAGAATACTTTTGGGTTATCATAGAGACAATCATCGTCTTTGATAATGAGTTTCCAGTGATGTCATGTCATCTTGTCAGGTCCTGGAGCAGATGTGTTAATACATTTGCTAAGCGCTGATTTGAATTTGTATCTGGAAAAAGAACTCTAGCTTTGAAAAGGTTTGTGCATTACTTCATTAAGAATGTTGAGGTTGACATGATGATGAAGGGCCATATTAAAAGAGCTGTGAAGAGCATTCCATAAACTGTTTGGAGTGAGACAAGGACGATTATTGTATTTAATCGCTTCAGTTGCTGGAAGTTTTCTTTTCTTGACCCAGTTCATTAATTCCTAAGGGCCTTGACTTTTATTTGCGATTTCTTGAATCTTGTCATCAAAGAAAGATTGCTTGGTGTTTTTCACAGTCATTTTGAAGAACTTCTAGTCGTTCTGTAGGTATTGAGAGCTAGACTACATGAATCTGACCACCATTGTTTAGAATGTTTGGAGATTCTCTATTTTTTTGTGTTTTTGGACTACGATTGTTCAACGATAGATTCAAGTTGATTGACTATTCAATCTAGTTTGACAATGTCTTCGATATTTGATGTATCTAGTGATTTGAAATTTGAGATAACGTCTTTGATAAACTTAGTTTCTTGTTTGCTTTTAGAAGCGATGGTGAGTTTTAACGTATGAATAATCTTATCAAAGATAGGAATGTCTATCAAGAGAGGCATGTGGTCTGAAGATAGTCAAGAATTAGAGAGGATGGAATGTTTGTCAAGTTTCACAGAGCCATATCAAAGGAACATCAAGTCGATTACCAAGTTAGACTCCCCTGCAGTATCTGAGAATTTAGTGGAACCAGGATTAGTCGGAGATAATAGAGCAAGATCAAAAGAGTTTGTTATTATAATTAAATCATCACTAATAGAAGAGTGAAAAGGAAATGAAGAGTCTCATAAACTGTCTCTTATGTTAAAATCCCCAGTCATGAGAAGAATATTGTTGATATTAACTTCAGTATCCTTAAGATACTTTAAAGCCAAATGAGATGAGTCAGAATAAACATTCAAAATATAATGACAAATGTCGTTGTTGGTAAAAGAAATGAGATTGACGTCTCGATGGTTGAAAATATCTTTGTGAAGAAAAAAGTAAAGGAAAGAGAGTCGAATGTTAATATATGTGATTACTCTTGGGGGGTCAATACTGTTTGAAGAAGTTCTTGCAAACACGATCCAGTTGAGATGATGGCAAGAACCTATAAAAGGTTTGTCATTGCAATTCATAGAACTTGAAATCTTGCAAATTTCAGACCATGGTAGTTCTTGGATTAAAATGATGTTGGGTTTCGAGGATTGTATTAATGATGAGCGAGTTCTTGTGAACATTTTGTGAGAAAATTTTGAGATTTCACACAATCATTGGTTAGACATGCCGTTCATTTCAGAATGAACTAGTTGCGACCTGTTCTCATGGATCTCAGTGTACTTTTTCACATGCCATTCTCTATTGAAGTGATGCCTCTAAAACAGACAGATGTTGGAGTCGGCTTGGTGGTTTCCTTTGTAGTTGGAACATTTGAACAAATGGGGGTATGGCTTGCCCTTCTTGGTTTCCAATCTAAGTGGGTTAATTTTAGCATTAGCCTTGCAGTACCAACCAAATTCTCTGTGGTGTTCAAACTTGTGAGAGCCATTGCATTTGACACACTTGGCTCCTTATATTCTGTATGAGAAGGTAGAGTGACCCCATTTCCAGCAGTTTTTGCATTGGGGAATTCCAGGATTCATGTTTGCTTCTCTAACAGTAGTGATGTAGTTGCCAACATTGAAGCATCTGTTGATAAGTATTTTAGCATTGTGACTGCTTTGAACATCTCATACATCTATCCAGACAATGGCCATGTCAGACTTCGGGGAAACTTTGATTATTCTTGGTCTTGATGCAAGAGAAACGTTATCGAAGATATGATTTTGTTGAAGGATTGTTTTGATGTCAGCCGAGGTAAGTTTTTCTTATGAATTCAGATGATTTTCAAGTAAGATTTCGACTTGGGAAGTCTTGAATCTTCTACTTGAAGAAAATTGATGTCGTTAGAATTTTTCATGTATTGGTCAATGATTGACAAATCTGATTGTTGGGTGACCTTGTTAGTGATAATAGTGATTCCTGTATTGTCAGATCGAGCATAGTCTACTAAGATGTCAGTTTTAGCATTGCATAACTGTCTATTGATGTTAGCCACATTCAAGGAAGAATTCTTCATGAATGAAGATATATTGTCACTGCTCATGGGAATGATGATTTGTTTTCTTGATAGTCCTTTTGTTGTCATCTTGATGCAAGGTTTCGGCTTACTTTGACCATTGACAATGTTGTTCATCTGGTCGATTTTTTTAGCATTCAAGGAGAGGAACATCTCTTTGATTTTTAAAACTTCAGATGTGTTGACTGAAGGTTTAGAGACCTGTGTGTAGGATTTGCCAGATTTGCCATTGGATGTTTGAGCTTTATTTTTGACCAAGGAATTCTTAGGTTAGAAGTATTTGGAAATAGTGTTGATCTCTTTCTTAGATTTAACCGGTAGAGAGAGAAGAGACAGCAGAGGAGTTCTTGGGGTAAATTTCGAAGAAATTTTGTTTCTAAATGTGTTAGTTTTTTGGTCAGTAAATAAAGCATCCCATTTGGCCACATAAACTGCTAAAATGAAGTTCCAAATGGCATCACCTATACCATCAAAGTCAATGAGGTCATTAACTTTGACATCATTGACATTTTTATTTTGAATATACTTTGCCAAGAAGTTAAGAGTAGTCTTAACTTCTTGAAGTCAGATGCAAAATGTTCAATAGAGCCGTGAAGAGAGATAGAGTGGAAAGAACCATTCCATAGTTCTGGTTTAGTAGGGGTGTGAGGATCATATGAGAGTTGGATATTGATTATGTTATCCTTGTATTGGGCATGAATTGGGATGTCTCATTGTTAACATCTTGGGGCTTCGGAGTTTCCTGCTAGTTAGCTGCCATATTAACTTTTAATACGTTTTCTTATACTATCTCGTAAGATAATTCAAGACGTTCATTGTTCAATTCTCTGCTGGTGGGGATGCAATTTATGTCAGTGACCATTCTTTCATGGTAGGGAGTAGATCGTCTAGAGAAAGCCATTGAGAAATCTTTAGAAGAATTGATGGAGAATAAAGAATTTCTCCCTCATACCTCAGAATTGTTAATAAGGACTCATCCTGACTGAATGTCCGTTTCCATATCCATTTCAGTAGACATAGCTGGTAAAGAGATCTTGGAGTTGGAAGCTGTGGTTGCAGTGCCAAAGATAGAAGAAATAAAAGACAATTTATTCGCTGTATTTCTAATAAGTACTACCATGTAAGATAGTAGTAAGAGGAAAAGAAGTGGTGTATAAAAGTAACAATAAATATTAATATCTTATAAACAGTTAAATAAATTTATATAATTAAACTTATGTTAAAAGGTACTTATTAATTTATTTATAATAACATATAATATATTTCAAAATAATAAGTATTAGTAAAAATATAAGTATATTTAGTTATTTTTTAAAATTTAACTTAATAACTACTATAATTTTTTTATATTTAAATTTTAGATTTAATAATATTATTTATTATATTAAATTTTTAAAATACTATTAAGTTTAAGTATTATAACTAGTTTATTTATAAAGTATATTTATATTATATTTTTTAACTAGATTTATTAATATTAAAAAACTTAATTTATACTATTAAATATTTTAAAAAAGTAATAAGATATTTAAATAAGTTATTAACACTAATATTAAATTATTTAATCTTATTTTTATTACAAAAGTAGTACTTGGCTTTAATTCTTTGAATATTCAAATATATTATGTGTTAGAGTTACAAGAGTAATAACTAATCATACTCTAATAAAAGAATGTTGTTTAAGTTTGTGTAGTTTCTACTCTATTAAAACAAAAATTTAAAAAAGAATTTAATTACTTATTTCTACTTTTATACTCTATATAATAAATTGTTAATTTAGAAAAAAAAAACAAGATATCTAGATATAATATTATTATTTAAGTTTTATTAATTATAGTTAATTTATTAAAAGTAATTATTTTAAACTTAAAAACTACTATTAAATATAGTTTATAAAATAATTTTGATTTTAACTTATATACTATATTATTTAGAAGTTTAATATTAATTATTAAATTAGAAAACTTGAAAATATAATATTTTTTACTATAACTATATATATATATATATATATATATTAAATCAACAATTTATTATATAGAGTGCATAGGCAGACTGTGGTAGCTACTTTCATAACTACATATATGAGATAAAAGCTAACATGACAGAAAGAAGAAAAAGAAAAAGAAAAGAAAAAAGGAGACAAGAATTAAACTAATTGTTAGGTAAAGAAGAAGAAAAAATGCAAAACTATTTAAATAGAAAATAAACTGTCTTGGAATACAAATGCACTCAGATTAGCGTTCAAAAACATAACAAAATGTTTCAACATGTCTCTTCTAGAGTTCCAATACCCATTGAATCTCTTGCAATTGTAGAGAATGTCTTCTTGACTTGATTAGTTTGTACTCTCTGATGGGTATATGATTAGAAATTGCTCTAGTAGCCTGAGCACATAGCAAATTAGAGTGACCAACTAGTTGTAGCCACGGACCACCTTTAACATAAGAAAGTTCGATAACATTGAGGTCGTTGTCAAGTAATTTGAGAAAATTTTTTCCCTTCTCTTCAAATGCTTGAAACGTCATCTTCCAAAGTTTAATGAGTTCATCACTGTCAGACTTCTTGCAGAATTCCCAAGAGATTTTGCTTGGATAGAAAGGTGTAACCACAAATGACTTGGAGTCTTTGTCTGCTTTGTGATAGAATCTCCATTTGAGTCTGCTAGAACATTTCCAGAACTCAATAGAATTGAAGTCGTTAGCAATGAAGAAATTGCAGTAGAGTAAATTTGGAATGGATGAGATCCAGTATCGAAAATTTTCTTGGCCATGTGGATGAAGTCTGTAATGACGACAATTTTGGAGACATTATTCAACGAGCATGCTTGGTTAATGCCACACCTTATTGCAAATAACTCCGCCTCAGAACTCGTTACAAAGGAGGTATGATAGACGGTTTTGATAAAAGGGCGATTGGCTGAATGAATATGCGAGATGGACGTGGCAATATCATTCTTGATGCTTGCATTAGTTATAACCAAGGCAGTATTTGGATCTCATCAAGTTTTTGTGTGTGATAATTGTTTTTTTCTTTTTCTTTTTTATTAGCTAAATTAAAAGAAAAATAATTAGAAAAATTGTCAATAATATAATGACCTGGAGTAAATTAAGGATCGAAAGGAGAAAAAGAAAGAAAAATTCTATAAGATTTGAATTTTGAATCAATAAAATAGCTTTTGGTTAATGCTTTTTGTTGATTGGTCAAAGAGCCCATGTTGTGATAATTGAACGAATTGGACTGATGAGGAGAGTCGTCCAACAGATTGTTCAAAATATGGTTTTTTGGAAGCTTGAAAGGATGAATTTGAGATCTTTTAGTGATTTTTTGAAGATGAGATTTGACTGGAATTAGACCAGCCAACACTTCAATTTCTTCTAAAGGCAATGTTTTAAACACCTCCAGTATCCAAATAGCAGCTCTTCTTTGCATCTTGTTAAGAGCTTTCATGTGATAAGATATCGGGGCTCTGTTGTAGAACCATAATTGAAAGCTGTATAGGGCTATCGGGAGAGCGCAACATCTATATAAAAGACATTTTTGAAGAAGGTTAATGCCTCAAAATGAATTTCCAAGGAGCTTCATGCACTTGACTGTGAATATTGCTTTGTTAGCATAATGGTCGATATACTTGTGGAAAGATAGTTTTTGGTCGAAGATAAATCCCAAATATCTCCATGAGTCTTTGGGTCGTAATGTTGGTCCCCCAAGTGAAGAAAGATCCAAGGGAGGAGGATTGAAAACACCTTGAGATCTACTGAAATGAAAGATTTCAGTTTTGGAATGTTCGATAACAAGACTAAAACTGTCAAGAAGTTTAAAAAGAATATTATAACTGTAAAAAAGATGTAAATTAGAAATATGAAAAGATTTGTCTTAAACAATGAAAAGACCATTGTCAACAAAAGACAGAATAGAAATCAGAATATTGAGATTTTTAAACCTATTTTCTAAGATGAAAAGAAGAAGAGAAAAATAAAGCGAAGAAAGAATAAGGAATAACGCAGAACCTTGTTCAACCCTGACATTTACTTCAAATGGAGGTGATAAGAAGTTGTTCCAAAGATACTTTGTACTTCTTTGAGTTAGATAATTCGAAAAAAAGGAAACAATTTTAGGATCAAGACTAGCTTTTTCAAGAATAAGAACAAGAAAGCAGTGGTTCAAAGAAGGAAAAAATTGGAATATGTCGAAAGCTAAAGAGCTAGTAGCTTTTCCCTTAGCCCAACCTGACCGAACAATGTAGGTAAGCGTAATACCAGTATCTGCAGTGGATTTGAATTTAAGACCTCTAAGTTGGCTCAGATGGATGAAGTTGTTGGAGACAACAGTGAATTGGAGTCGTTCGGCAATTACTTTTTCTATAAGTTTGCCTAAAGTGTTGAGGAGAACAATTGAACAAAAGGCTTTCAAGTTATCGTATGATGATTTGTTTGGCTTTGGTATGACAACTGTGGTTGATACTTTGAAATATCTAGGCCAATGTCTGAGATTAATGCAGACATCAGTGATATTAATGATATTGAAAAGACAGGCATCGTTCTTGACAATGATTTTCCAATGACGCCATGTCAGCCTATCTGGTCCAGGTGAAAATGAGTCAACACATTTGCTAATCACTGATAAGAACTCAGATCTGGAAAAAGAACCCTAATTCTGAGACAGTTTTTGTGCAAGTTCATTAAGAATTTCGATGTCAACTTGGCGATGAAGCGCTGTGTTGAAAGTATTGTGTAGAGCATTCCATAGACTCTTAGGAGTGAGACAAGGGCGATTGTTGTGTTTAATGGCCTCAATCACAGGAAGTTTTCTCTTCTTGACCCAATTCATCAATTCCCATGGGCTTCGACTCTTGTTTGTGATTTCGTGGATTTTATCATCAAAGAATGTTCACTTAGCATTCTTGACTGCCAGTTTGAAAGACTTCTAGTTTTCGCGGCTTCTCTCTGACCTATATGTACTGAGGGCAATTCTACACGATTCCGACCACCATTGCTTGAAGTGTTTGGAAGATCTAGATTTCTTAGCATTTTTGAACTACATTTGTTCGACAATTACGCTGAGTTGATTGACAATCTGATCAAGTTCGTTGATGTCTTCAATATTAGATGTATCCAATTTGCTGAAATTTGAAATAACATTCTTGATGAACTTGGTTTCTTGTTCGCTGTTAGGGGGTATAGCGAGTTTGGATGTTTGAATGGTTTCTTCAAGGATAGGGATGTCAATAATGAGAGGTGCGTGGTCTAAAGAGAGATGCCATTCAGATAAGATGGAGTGATTGTCCAGTTCCTCAGAATCATGCCGGAGAAACATAAAATTGATAATGGAGTTCGATTCTCCAGCAGTATCTGAGAATCTAGTAGGACCTGGGTTAGTCGGAGAAGAGAGAGCAAGGTCGAATGAGTCTGCTATCATAATGAGATCATCATTAATAGAAGCATGAAACGGGAAAGACGGGTCCCATAAACTGTCTCTGATGTTAAAATCGCCTGTCATAAGGAGAACATTGTTAATATTGACTTCAGTATCCTTAAGATACTTTAAAGCCAAATGCAAAGAGTCAGAATAAACATTCAAAATATAATAACAAACACAGTTGTTGAAAAAGAAAATGAGACAAATGTCACGATGATCAAAAATGTCTTTACAGAGAAAAAAGCACAGAGAAGAAAAGTGAATATTAATATACGTGATAACTCTTGGAAAGTCATTGGTGCTTGAAAATGATCTTGCAAAAGCGGTCCAGTTTGGATGATGGCAAGTACCTCTTAAGGGTTCCCCATTTCAGTTTGTAGAACAAGGAATTTTACGAATTTCAGACCACAGAGGTTCTTAAATTAGAATGATATCGAAATGATATTGAGTTTCGAATATTGTGTTGAGGATGAGGGAATTCTTGTGAATGTTTTGTGAGAAAATCTTAAGGTTGTGCACAATCATAAGTTGGAATTGGCATTCACTTCAGAACGAAGCGATTTTGACCTGTTCTCACAGATCTCAATATACTTTTTAACGTGCCACTCATGATTGAATCAATGTCTCCAAAATGGACAATAGACAGAGTCAGCTTGGTGATCTCCTTTGCAATTGGTATACTTGAACAAATAAGGGCAAGGTTTACCCTTCTTAGTTTCAAGTCTAGGAGGATTAGTTTTGTCTTTAGCCTTACAACACCAACTGAACTCTCTATGATGTTCCGACTTGTGAGGGCTGTTACATTTAACGTATTTTGCTCCCTGAATCCTGCACGACAAGGTGGCGTGACCCCATTTCCAGCAATTCTTACAAAGCAGGACGCCAGGGTTCATGTTTGCACCTCTGATAGTGGCGATGAAGTTTCCTACATTAAAATACCTGTTAATGAGCATTTTCACATTCTTACCGCTTTGAACATCCCAAATGTCAATCCAAACTAAAGCCATATCCGATTTTGGGGAAACTTTGATTACTCTCGGTTTTGAAGCGAGAGAAATGTTATCGAATATATGGTTTTGTTTGAGTATATTTTTGATATCATTTGAGGTAAGTTTTGTTTGATGGTCTGGATAGGGGTAGTATGGTATACCAATGATTTTTAGGTACGACTTGGACATGGAAAAGCAAGCATCTTCAACTTGAAGGGAATTGACGTCATTAGAGTTTTTGATGTATTTGTCAATTATAGACATGTCCGATTGTTGGGCCACCTTGTTGACAACGACAGAAATACCTGTGTTATCAGAGCGAATATAGTTGACTAAGACATCAGTTTTAGCGTTCTATAAGGATCTGTTGATGTTAGCCACATGCAATGACGAATTCTTCATGAAAGATGATACGTTATCACTGCTCATAGGAATGATGACGTGCTTTCTCAACGGTCCTTTGGTTGTCATTTTGATGCGGAGTTTTGTCTTACATTGATGATATTGTTTACTTGATTGATTTTCTGAGCATTTAAAGAAGGGAACGTTTCTTTGATCTTCAGAATTTCAGAAGCGTTAGCTGATAGTTTGGACGCTTGAGTGTAAGATTTCCCAGAGCTTGGTTTGGAGGACTAGTTGCTACTTTCGACTATGTTTTTCTTAGAGTGAAAGTATTTCAAAATGGTGTTGATCTCCTTTTTGGACTTGACTGGTAAAGGAGGAAGAGGAGGGGTCTTATTGATAGTGATCAGGGTTGGTTTGGGAAGATCCTTCTTGTTGTTGCCGTTCGATGTTGGAATTCTTGGAGTAAACTTGAATGAGATTTTAGCCCTGAGAGTGTTAGTTTTATTGTCAGTATATAATACGTCCCATTTGGCCCCATATACCGCTGAGATGAAGTTCCAAATGGCATCTCCCATGCCATTGAAATCACCGAGATCATTTGCCGTGTTACTGTTTACCTATTTGTTAAGGATATATTTGGCCAAGAAATTAAGGGTGACCTTGATGTTCTTGGAGTCCGACGCAAAATATTCTATTGATCCGTAAAGAAAAATAGGGTAGAACGACCCACTCCATAGTTCAGGTTCCGTAGGGACATGGAGATCATATGGGATTTGGATGTTGATAATGTCATCCTTATGTTGAACATGTATTGAATTTGCCTCATTGTTGCTGCCCAGAGGTCTTGTGGGTGCCTGCTAGTTGGTCTGCTGGTTAGCCACCATACTAACCCTGATAGCTCTTTCTTGCTCTGTCTCGTAAGACAGTTCACGACTTTCGATGTTAGATTCTTCAGTTTCGGATACTACGTCCATGTCCATCCTTTCATAATAAGGAGTCGTGTGACCAGAAGAAGCTAAAGATGATTCTCTAGAAGAATTAGCAGAAGGCAAGGGATTTCGCCCCCGCTCTTCAGAGTTAATAGTAGGAGATACTCCTGACTGAATGTCTATCCCTACATCCATTTTGTTAGACATAGGTGGTAAAAAGGTATTGAAGTTTGAAGCCATGTTTGATTTGCTGAAGTGTATGGAAAAAAAAGGAATCGACTATAACTATATATTTTACTATTAATAATATGATTTTAATTTAAGATATTAACTTTAATAGTTATTTCTTAATATTAAATATATATAAATTTAGATTTTTATCAATTTAAACTTATTATTTTTGTTTTTAGATTAAGTATACAATTCAAAAAAAATAAAATAATCTAAGTAATTAACAATATTACTAATATATATTAATAATATATATTAAACAAGAACTTAGTTGTTTAATATTTAGTTAAATTATAATATTAATCAAGTTTTAAATCTAAAATTATAAAATAGTAAATTTTATATAAAATACTTAATATCTAATATTAAAAAATTTCAAAATATTATTCAGAAACAAAATTAAATTCAAATTTAATTCTTAAGTACTAAAATAATAGAAGTAAGAAGTTTGTTAAACTTATAAACTTCATTTAGCTTGTATCTTTATAACTAGTGAACTGACTTTAAGTTATGTTAAAAAATTCCAAATAAGAACTATTTACATATATACAAGATATACAAAAGTAACAACAAATAACTGAGATATTAGACTATTAGTAGTTGTAAAAGCTTTGTCTGTTAATATCTCATAAACAGCTAAATAAATTTACATAAATATATGATATATTTTAAAACAATAAGCATTATATCAATATAATGACATAATTAGTTATCTTTTAAAGATAGCTATTATAACAGATAACAACTTTCATCAGATATAAGTTTTGATTATGTAATGACAACAGCTTGTATATAAACCATCATTTTTTTGTATATATATTTCTATGTTTGAAAACTAAATCTTAAACTTAACAATATTAATTATTCTTGTTAATACTACTTATTATTATCTTTTTATATTAAACTTCTAAAACATTACTAAGTTCAAGTATCACAACTAGTTTATTTGTAATAGTTTACAAAAAAAGTTTTATATTCAAGTTTTTTTTAAATTTCAGAATTCTAATATTGTTATAAATACTCTCAAAATTAAGAAAAAATTGATTAGGTTTAGAAAATTATTAATAGTAGTAAGAACAAACCAAAGTCTTACATTAATATAACTATCTTATATGTTTTAAATATTAATTCAAATAAGTTTGATTTCAGTAAAACTTTAATAACTCTAAACCTAAAAATAAGAATAATATTATTGAAAATATAATTGATTATTAACTAATATTTCAATATAGAAAGTTTTATTACTATAATATATAATATAAATATTATAATATAAAAACTATTGAAAATAAGAATACACAATAAATATTTGTTATATCTAAAATATTAAATATGTTAAGTATAATAGTTTTTATTAAACAGTCTATTATTAGTATTATATATAATATTATAAAGTTAACAAGAAAACTAATTCTCTTAAATTAAAAACAAAGAAAAGTAATTTATATTTTATATATTTAAATACTTAAATTATAAATCTTTATTATTTTTATTTTTATTATAAAAGAAAATATTAACTTATCTAAGTTTTTTATTATAAAAAACAGTAAAAAAAAATATTATTTATTATCAAAAATTTTAACATCTCTAACTTATTTAATATTAACAAATCTAAACATATATAAAAAAATTCTAAGCTTATTAATATTATAAGATATTTTAAATGAGAAATATAATTAATTATTGAAAAATTATAAAACATTAAAAAATCTTAAAGATTTTTAAGAAAATAATTAAATAATGACTGTTTAAACAATATTATTAATATA
>Ga0157359_1000802_pt1 | contig 12036 bp, 9 predicted proteins | sample AttcapACBM3_FD_111482 | JGI IMG/M metagenome (GOLD analysis project Ga0157359, IMG submission 111482) | Fungus gardens microbial communities from leaf cutter ant in Botucatu, State of São Paulo, Brazil - Atta capiguara ACBM3 | ecosystem: Host-associated > Fungi > Mycelium > Unclassified ...
CTGACAAATCTTAAAGATGATACATAGCTCTTTAGGGTAGGCTAATAGAAGTGTAGCACAGGTTAGTAGTCTAGCATATATAAAATAGACAGTTTTGTACTTGGAACTTCATCATATTCTCTTATATATATATAATTCCTATATAAAGTTTTTTTTCTTGACTTACTCTAAGATCTTGAAATCATAACATATTCCTTATCTGGCAGTACTATTAGATATAGTTTATATCTTATTATCTAAGACTTGTAATGAGTTCTTGGAAGGTAAATAAGTAAGTATAATATCTAAGTATTGTTATAACTTAAATTTCTAGATAAAGATGAAAGACAACTTTTGTATTAAGTAATACAAAAGAACTTAATAGAGTTTTAAGTACAAGTGAGTTATTCTTATATACTTCAAACTATAGTCTGTATGCACACTACAACTAATCTACCCTAAAGTCTATATACTTTCTATAAAGCTAACATATTATTATTATACTATATAACATTATCTATTCTAGAACCTTCTATAATCTTCTCTGTGTTACATAATTATGTGACTTATGATAGTAATATATGTGACTACCTTATGACAGATGTTATACTTTGTGACTTATATAACTATTATATGACATCATATTACACTCTTTTGTCTAAGTCTAAAATAAAAATAAAAATAAAAGAGAAATAAAATAAAACAAAGTCCATTGCTCACAACTTTGACAAGTATATTTTAGAAGTCTTACTTAGAGTCTTATAGAAGACAAGTCTACCAAAAATAGTGAAATATATAGTCACTAATACTAGAAGAGAGTGTTAGCTTTAATCAATTTTCAAGATAAGAGTTTACAGTATAACTATTAGCTTATATACTACTTTACCTAAGGTAGTTATCTAAAGAATAGAAACTATAAGTAAATTATCCTAGGTCTAAATGGTCCTTAGATATAAGAGTGGAGATCCATAGAGTTATTAGGAAGTCTAGTAAGAATATTAGAGTTAAAAACAGTAAACTCTATTTATTTTCATTTCTTTTTTCTTTCCATTTATTTTCTTATTTTTGGACTTAGGGTTAGGTATTAGTGTGATGTCACACATAACTGTCATAGTCATATGTTACAAAGAACATTATAAAAGATCATAAAACAATGGTATTATATAGTATATTATACATGTTGACTTTAATATAAACACATACTCTTTAGGGCAGGCTATATTTAGTATAGCACAAATTATTAGCCCAGCATATATAAGACAGACAGATTGTACTTAGAAACTTTATTAAATTCTCTTATATAAACTTTATACAAGGTTGTTCTTTTACTTTTACTTTTGAGCCTAAGTCTTAACAAAGAATATCTAAGATAAAATGGAGAGAGTTGATCTGCACTAGGAGAGATTTTAAAGTGTAAATAAGTTGGTAAATGTTATCTATAAGCTGGGACAGATGTGGCTGGATTAGAATATAACAAACAAGAATCTTAAAAAAAGATACTATTATAGTATACTCTAGACTCTTATATTTTATTCTGATTTTCTTTTCTTTTCTTTTGTTGAATTTTGGAACAATAGAAAAGTACATGACCAGAAGTTATATGATGTGTCACATGATATTATTGTAATGGTGATCATATAAAAAAGAAAAAGTGCTTAAAACAATGATATTAGAGTATATGTCTATTTATATTAACATAGCTTACATATTACTTATATATATTATATAGAATTAGGTTACTAATGAACACATCCTGTAAAATATATAAACTTCACATTACTTCTTTCTCCAGTACCACTATCTTGTATAGTAGTATCTATCAGAGAATTAGCAAATATATTGATTTTTTCTCTATCAAACCTTCAAAATACTCAACTAATACCTTCTACATCTCAGCAAATGGATATTAAAATGGATAAGACTAGAGGTAGGTTGGATATGTCTAGCTCTAACTTCTCTAGAGAATCTTCTGTACACTCTAATATATTGTCTATGAACTATGTAGAGAGTGTTTAAGCTATGGCCAACAACTCTATGTAAACCAAACAAATGGACAATGTTACCACACAAATACTGGCCCTTTCTTATGTAACAGTAAAGAAGGAGACAAATATCCTTATGAATTCAATGTGTCACAAACTTCATTCAGCTTGTATCTTCACAACCAGTAGACTGATTTTCACAAACTAAGTTGCACTGGAAAGCCCTAAATGAGGGCTATCTGCACATATGAGAGATGTACAAAAGTGACAATAAAGAACTGAGATATCAGGCCATCAGTAAATGTAAAATTTTTCATTGGCTAATATCTCATGAACTGCTGGACAGATTCACACAATTGAACTTGCATTGGAAAGTGCTCATTAAATAGTTCCTGATGATATATGATATATCTCATAGCAATAATTATTTATAGAGATACAAGTATATTAATATAGTAACATAATTAGTTACCTTTTAAAATTAGCCTGATATCTGCTATGACAGATGACAGCCCCCATTAGATATGAGTTTTGATCATGTGATGGAAACAGCTTGTGCACAGACCATCACTATTTTGTATAAATACTTCTATATCTGAGAATTAGATCTCAAACTTAATAATATCAATCTTTATCCTTTATTATCAATCTTCATCACTATTGTCATTATTATTGAACTTCTGAATCACTCCTCAACCTCTAAGAGTGCACCTAAGATTCAGATATCACAAATAAGTAAGTAGTTCATTTTATAATATAGTGCCTTCTGAAGTATTTACATATGTTCTATGTGAATAAAACCAATAACATATATACTCCTCAAGATGTTAAGCTATTGGTTATTCCTTATGCAGCTAATTAACCTATGGACCCACAATTGTGGAATGGTAGTATTTGCTCAGTCTCTCTTTTTAGAATGAATGAGTATCTAAAAGATGATGTCAAAAACATTACATACTTATTACTTAGGATAGCTGCATTTATTAAACAATAAAAACTCAAAGACAAGATAGCAAAGAATATCTCTCAAATTGCTGAATTTGGTTTCACAATATAAGAATCCTTATTTACTATTTACAAAGCTATTTGGAACAAATTGGCTGTGAATAAGAATAATAAATCATTCAGACAGTGTGTTTTGGCACAATTCAACAAGATACCTAACAAAGTTACACTCCCTAATAAATCAGTAAAAGGTAAACAAGCTGATATATCTAGAATTCTCCTATCTATCTCTCTAAGACCAAGTAAGAACATCTTAGTTAAGTCAAATTTTTCAAAAAGAATTTAATATCAATTTTGAACTTTCAAACAAACAAACTTTCATACCAACAAAGTTTCTGAAATTCACAAAGTTATTAACAATATAAACCAAAAAGATAAGCCTAAGCTTAATATGATTACTAAAGATCTCTCAAGAAAACAGATTATTATTTTTATCAAACAATACTGAAAAGATAATAGTAAAAGCAAATACTCATGCTTCTAATATCAATAGGCTCTTGAAGAGAGTGAAGTCTGAAATTTCAGTAGATTTTATTTAATCTGACAACAAGTAATTACTTATTACTACCAACAAAGTAGCTGCTACTTTGAATTTGAATATTGTCAAAAAATATATGAAGGATATAAACAACTTCAACTTCAACAATATTATGAGCTCTAAACTCTTCTAGTTTAAATCTTACTTGACAATTCTGAGCATCTCATATTTTGTCAAAGACACTAACTTCTCTATCTCCTCTGATATTGTTAAAAGTGTTATCAAATCAACTCACATTTTCAAAAGTATTAACATTATGACCTCATGTCATTAAAGCCTCTTCAAAATCTGATATAACAGTCATTTGGATCAACATATAGAATTCCTAGAATGAATTAAATGTAAAAAAAATTTATCAATAGGTGCTTCAATATTAGAAGTCACATCATCATAATTCAAGGCATAAACATGAATCCTGGAGTTGTATAATGCAAAAATTGCTGGAAATAAGAGAACATAACATTTATCTGTTATACACATAGGTCTAAATAACCAAAATACAATGAACTGTATAAATTGGAATATCATAGAGATATAATATAGTATCATAAAGCTAATTTTAAAACTAACCCTTCTAAACTTGAAACTCCAAAAGAAGTACTATGTAATCACATATTTAAATGCATCAATTGCAAAGGCAACCACTAAGTGGGTAGTTATAACTATTCTTTATAGGTTTAATTAAAACTGTCATAACAAGAAGTTGCAGGAGCTCTGAGAAATCAGGGCCAATTCAATATACTTAAGCATGAGTGAGATAAAACTATAATTATAAAAAAACTAAAAATCTTCTTGTAGAATGTTTGTAAGAACTATCTTTTCATTAATCTTATTCTAGAAAATAACAAAAACTTCAACATTATATTTATTTAAGAACTCTCTTTGTCAGTCATCAGAACCATTCTTAGTTTGATATCTGAAGAAGATGAAGAAGTTGTCAGCACTCCTAACCATCCATCATGAATTATATTTGTAAGATATAATGGTAATAGTAATAAATATCCAAGAGTCCTTATATATATATTGACACAAGGCTTACTTATTTATGCTTCTCACTCAGAAAAGACATCATGAATTATAGAGACATTAATATTATTTCTTTCTTCATTATCTGTTTTATCATTAATATTTATTCAGATAATCAACAAACTACCTTGAAATATTTGAAGGATATAGAAGTAAACTTAAACAACATTCTTATCATGACAGGAGATTTTAATATTAGGGATAACAACTGGAACTTATTGTATCCTCACCAGACTCATTTAATCTAGAGTTGTCTATGCCTACTATATAAGATCTAATAAGATATGCAGACAATTCTAACAATTCCAACTTTGTGATTAACTTAATATTTCTTTGGGCCAATGCAAAAGAACTTAACACACATACTATTGTACCAGATTTACAAAGTCTATCTGATCATACTTCCTTAACAGTTAATACCATTATTAGGAAATAATTTATACAAGACAAGAAAAGAACAATTGTCAAGAATAGCAAATAGAAGCTAGATTTATTGTGAAACTGATAAATAGAGTCAAACATATCAACACAACTAATATCTCAAACTGTGAAATACTAGAAAGAACAACTCAGGAATTCATGGCTATTACAGAAGAACTTTGGATCAAGTATTCAAAATGTGTTAATATTACCAAATGCTCAGAAGCATGGTGAAATGAAGATTGTAGCAGAGACTTGTCTATGTACTGAACCTCTAGATTAAGATCAGGCTGAAGTAACTTCAAAAATATAGTTAAAAGAAACAAAAGAATCTTTTTTGATGATAAAATTCAAGAAATCACATCAAAAAACAAGAGACTGTGGAATTTCATGAACTAGGTAAAGAAATGTAAGTTACTAGTGACAGAAGCCATCAAGTTCAATGAGCATTCATGTGTTAGATTAGAAGATCTTTAACAAGCTCTTCATTAAACTTTCAACTTAGCTTGAGAGCATCTCATTAACTTTTAACTACTTGATGAAATCTCTTCACCACCCTTTTTCAAGGCCAAGATTACTGATGTTATAAATAGATACAGTGGTTCATCTACTCTAAAACCCAACTATATTTCATAGAGTCATCTTAAGATTTTGGTAAATAATTCCAAATATGTCACTAATTTTGTCAATATTGCTAATTCATGTATTAACCTCAGTCATTAGCCAGTGTATTTCAAAAAATCTACTTCAATTATTATTTCTAAACCAAACAAACTAGTATACAACTCTTTTAAAAAGTTTCATCCTATCATCCTCCTAAACATCTTAGGAAAACTCATCAAAAACTATTAGCAAAAGATTTCAAATCCACTCCATTGTGTTAAGTTTTGTTCACCCAAATCAATTAGAAGCCATTAAATAATGTTCCACTCTAGATGCCAGTTTATACCTAACTGTCAAGATCATTGATGGTAGACTTCATTTTTATTTTCTCTCTTTTATTTTATTTTTCTTCTTCTTTTATTTTCTATTTTCTATTTTTAGAACAACTCGGGTTAGGGTTTATCAGTCACGCTGTCACATCAGTCACAAGTTGATGGCATAGTCACAAGACTGATCACAGAACTTAGAAGAATGGAGTAAAAGGTTCTGGAATAAAGTGATGTCATACAGCATGGACAACACATGGTGGCCTCATGTCATACACATGGTCATTAGGATAGGGTGCACAGTAGTGAGCACAGACCATGAGGAGTAGTATATAAGATAGACTATTTTGTACTAGAAACTCTATCGAGTTCTCTTGTATTACTCAATACAAGAGTTGTTCTATTATCTGACTCTAAGGACTTTAGATTATAACACTAACCCATCTAATATGAATAGGATAGATTAAAGGTTTACATACAAGCATGCTAGCTTTTAACATAGCACAATTCTTCCCATCTCTCGATCATCAGCTTCTTTCAATGATATTAGACAAAACAAGCTTTGATTCAAGAATTTTCTCATTCTTTTCTAATTATTTAATTAATAGACAAACCTAATACATTGAGAATAATCTTATCTCCTCTTTTTTTAGAGCAGATTGTAGGTGTGGATCAGGGATCAGCCTTCTTTCCTATTTTATCTACACTTTATATCACTCTAATTCTTCATATTTTCAAAAAAAAACTAGTAATCTTTTATTTCCTATTTCTGTTTCCACTCTTTCCTTCATTGATGATAGTCTTTTTATTTCTCAGGAAAAAAGCTATAAAAAATCAAACACCAATTTATTTTGTAGTTATAGTATTATTTCTTCTCTTTTCAAACAATTCAGTCTTATGGTTAAACATAACAAATTGGAGATCTTTTATTTTCTAGAGAGACAAAGAACTTTGATCCCTCTTCTCTTGATCTTAGACTGCTAAGAAGACCTCTTTTGTGACCAAAGAATAATTAGAGGTACCTAGGCTTTATTTTCAACAGGAAACTATCTTTCTATCAACACATTTATTTTTACACCAACAAAGCATTGTCTATCATCAAGGGTATGAAAATGTTGGGAAATTCTACTAGAGGTTTGTTGCCCACTTACAAATGACTCTTATACAAAACATGTATTATGCTAATCATACTATATGGCTTTCAGCTGTGGTACTATAAGGGGACACCACTTGTTTAACTCTTAAAGGAACTATAAAAGATACAACAAAGAGCAGTATTATGGATTACAGATACTTTTTGCACTTCACCAACTTAGAGAGTTGAGACCATAATAGGTCTTATCCCTATTTATCTCTATCTTAACAAAATCAGCAGAAGACATTATTTGAGAGTAGCATCTCTACCTTAATAACATGCTATCAACTTTCTTCTCAATGAATATCATTCAAAAAAAGCCAAGCCTCATTGTCTATCATTAGTCCATCTTACTTAAAAATAACAATCAAAAATTAAGAGCTCAATTGTGAACTCTAATAATCACTTAAATGAGGTTTACCCTTTATTTGATAGACTGCATAAAGAGTTATCCCCAGGTTTTCATTTAGTTGATATGTTCTCTGATTTTTTTCACATAGTAAACTGCAAAGATATAGAAGCCAAATCCACTCATCAAAAGAAACTTGATGAAATCTTTGATAACTCCTTTTCAAATTCAAATACTATATTAGTCATCTCTGATGCTAGTATTAAAAATAATGTTGCAACTTCAATTTCACATGTATGCAATAGTCAGAATATCATTACCAAAACAATTCATCATGCAATGAAGATCACCTCTACCAAGACAGAACTTTTCTCAACTAGATGTGAAATCAATTTAGCTGTTCAAGTCCCAAATGTTGGATAAATCATTATTATTATAGATACTATTCCAGCTACAAGACACATTTTTGATTTGTCCAATCATTCTTTTCAACTGCATTTTATTATAGTATTTCAAGACCTTAGAGCCTTCTTTAATAAGAACTTGTAATAACACAATTTTGTTTTGAGATTGCCCTAGCAGCAATAAATGGCCTCCTTAGTTGGCAGTTGACAAGGAGACTAAATAACTCAAGACAGATTCTATATTTCCATATAAATCTTCATGGAATTTTAGCAAAAAAAAGAATATGATGCAATTCTAAAGAACTAGCAAATGACTTTTCAAGCATTAGATTATAAGAGGAAGAATTTTTTAAACCTAAATGATGACAACAACTTACTTATTAGACCTACTTACTTGAAGGATAGTATATGGCCCAAACTTATTGAGCACTCCAATTCTCTATGTACACAAGCTACTAGAGCTATTACAAATTATGCTTCTATAGGAGAATATTGTCTCAGATTTTTCCCCAAGGAATCCTTCACTTGTCCATATGGAGATTATCCAATTGAATTAAGAAATCATATTCTACATGACTGTAGAAAGTTTATGAAATACTGGAATTCCAACAGGGAGTCTTTGAAGAATATTGTCACTTTTCTCAAAGTCAATTCTGGAGCTTTTTTCTTTCATGAAGGCATTACTTAGTAGCAGTTTCACTGTTATTAATATTATCTAGTGTAAAATACATTGCCTACTTTTTCTTTTTCTTTTTTTTCATTTCATTTTCCTTTTCTTTTGTTATACAAGTATCTAAATTGTAGGTACCACAGTCTATTACTGCATCCCATGTAATAAATCATTGATTTTAAATAAATAAAAAAAAGAATATATAAACTTCAGTAGATATATTGTCATTAACTAGCTCTAAGTTAGGGCCCCAGTAGCCTAGTGGTTTCAATCACTAAAGACCTGGTGAGAGCACTTGAGTAAGTGTTCAAAAGATTGAGGGTTTAATTCACTCCAAGCACAAATACCTTAACTTTGCAACCATGTAGTAGTAATATCATATGGCAACCACTAGGATTCTTGGTTCCTATAATTGGTGTATACCATAGGACTAGTGAGCATTTACACTGCTGCCAGGATGCAAGATCTAGTAATAGACTCCTTAGGGGGTGGGATCTGTAGATCTTGCAATGCCAAGTAGTCAGACTAGTTCTCATTATAAGCACTGTGTCTGGTGATACCTGTAACTAGGACTGAAAGGATAGATCAATATAAGATGGGGAATGAGGGTGATAACAATCTAATCTTGGAGAGCTGATTGGTTAAAGGCTCAGCCTACTGTTTGGCATAAACCTATCTAGTTGGATCAAATTCTGGGAGGCTAATTGGTTAAGAGCTCAGCCCACCATTTGGTATAAATCTGGCTGGTAAAGCTAAGATAGGAATAGGACACCCTCCTACACCTCTAAGTTGTATGACTTAGAGGTAGTTAGTTGTTGTGGCAACTACTAGTCACAAAGACCAATAGAAACACAAACAATAAATCTCTCAGTAGGATATCAAGTAGGGATCACAAGAGAACTTGACAAGGAGTCCCTGCTGTATTGCTATCCTATTTATATAAGTTACACCTGGTCTGTGCTACTAATAATTAAACCTACCCTTATGTCCATGTTTCCTCCTCATGTCCACTTTATGTTTCACTCAAGGCCACCATATATACACCATGTGCCCTAATGTCATCTTCTAGATCCTTCTACCATGCTCTAGGCCTATGATGTCACATGCCTCTTCATCATCCAAAATCAAAAAAACAAAACAAAATTAATATAAAATCAGAAAAATTAGATAAAAGAAAAGAAAAATTGTTAGTGTCCAAAGCATTCTATAACATTAGTCATACTGTGGAAACAACTCTTAGTCCAGACCTGTTCTGGAGCACTCACTAGGTTGGCAAGTAATAAGATAGTGACTCTGGACAGGTTGGGGATCTGTGCCTATAAGTATAAGTGAACCACTTGCTTGAGGATGGGAAAGTACAGCAGAGAGTAGCACCTCTGCCAGGACTGGGCCATAGTAGAATGAGGTAGTCCCCCTTCTCTAGCTCAAGAGATCTATATCCACTGTTAGTCTGCTAGTATAATAATGACTAGTTCAGGCTCAAGTTGAAGCTGGAGTGTTGGAATCACCAGAATACAAGAAAATCCACCTGGAGTACTGCATAGGTGCAACTTCATGCCAACCTACTTGGCAGGCTTAGGCTATTAAGTTAGATCTAGTCCTAGATGCACCCATAATGGAGAGGTTGTTGGTAAAAGGCTCAGCCTACTATTGGCTATTGAACAGACTAGACTGCAGACCAAATAGGGAGGTCTTCCAGCAAGGGAGGCTGCTGGACATGACAGTACAAAGAGATTAGTAGATGGGGAATAGCTCTCTACTGAACACTTCCTGTAGTTTCAATAGAGTTCTCTATAAGGAGGGCCTTAAACTTTGTGTCAGTTAGGCAGTCTCAAGCAAAGGTCAACTATAGATGTAGATGTTGCTCTTACACATTTCATTTGATCAGAATGGGTCAAGAACCTCTCCACCATCACTTTGGCATTTGATATTTCTCAGTTCTTTCTATCACTTAATCACCAACTCCTCACCCTCATTATAGATAAAGTGGAATTCAATCAGAAAGTTTTGATCTTCTTCAAGAACTATCTAGTCAGAAGAAAAACAAAATATCTTTGGAACAATTTTCTATCTCTTTTTTGTAACATAGATGTTGGTGTTGGTCAAGGATCAGCTCTCTCACCTATTCTTTCTGCTCTCTATCTCTCTTCTATTTTTTATATCCTTGAAAAACATTTAAAAATCCTAAAAATTCCCATTTCAATTATTTCTTTTGTTGATGACAGTCTTTTCATTTCTTAGAACAAATCTATTTCACATTCTAATGCAAACCTTTTTTGTAGTTACAATATTGTTTCTTCCCTTTTTATGAAGTTTGGACTTATAGTAGAACATGGAAAAACTGAAGTGTTTCACTTTTCTAGATCACATGGAGCCTTTAATTCTCTACTACTCAATCTTACTACTTTAGGAGGTCCTATTTTACTCCCAAAGGCTTCATGGTAATATCTTGGTTTCTTCTTTGACTGAAAATTAACCTTTCAGCATCACATAGAATTTTATGCTAACAAAGTGATTTCTACAATCAAGTGCATGAAAATGCTAGGGAACTCATTTAGAGGAATTAATTCTCTTCAGGAAAAAAGGCTATACAGATACTGCATTTGACCCATTACTCTCTACAGTTTTCTTCTGTGGTACTATGACAAAGCCCCACTGAATTTCTCTCTCAGTATACTATGAAAAATGCAACAAAGAGCTGCTCTTTGAATTTCCAGTGCTTTTCATGCCTCATCTACAGCAGGAATCAAAACTATCTCAGGCCTCATTCCTATACATTTCTACCTCAGAAAGTTATATGGAAGATTTCTTCTAAGAGAATCATCACTTTCTCCTAACCACATTATCAGCAGTATCCTCAGTTTCAATGGATCATATGATCACAATCCTTACAATATCTCCATCGACAATCTTACCTCCAAATAGAGATTATGCCTGAAATCTCCTCTCATCAACATAGATAATAGATATAATGAACTTCTTCCTACCCTTTTCTTTTTCAATGAGGAGCTCAATCCAGGAAATCGGCTTATAGATTCTTTTTCAGATTGATTTTCTTTTTACCCTCATTTATCAAATACCAAGGGTCATATAAAAAACCTTAATGACATTACATTCAAAGCATCGTCAAATCCTTTCTTCTCTATCATTGTATCCAATGCTAGCATCAAGAATCATGTTGCTATGTCAATATCACACATCTATTCACATGATAAACCTGTCATCAAGATGATTCATAGTGTTAAGTTCACAAATGGTGAACTTAGTTTCTCTTTATTTCATTTCCCATTTTTATTTTCATTTCATTTTATTTTCTTATTTTTCTATTTTTAGAACATAGGGTTAGGATTAGGTCACAAGACACAGAGAACAAAGTAGAAGGATCTAGAACCAATGACGTCATACAACATGGACACCACATGTTGGCCTCATGTTCTACACATGGTTATTTAGGGTAGGGTGCACAGTAGTGAGCATGAACCATTGGTAGTAGTATAAAAGGTAGACTAGTTTGTAAAGAGATCTCTATTGAGTTCTCTTGTATTACTCAATACAAGAGTTGATCTTCTGTTCCACTCTAAGGACTTAAGTTCATAACA
>Ga0157359_1000803_pt1 | contig 12034 bp, 4 predicted proteins | sample AttcapACBM3_FD_111482 | JGI IMG/M metagenome (GOLD analysis project Ga0157359, IMG submission 111482) | Fungus gardens microbial communities from leaf cutter ant in Botucatu, State of São Paulo, Brazil - Atta capiguara ACBM3 | ecosystem: Host-associated > Fungi > Mycelium > Unclassified ...
ATATCACATAAAAAGATTGGAAAGGAGATTTATAATAGCTAACATTATAACAATATGGCTAAGACATGTTAATCTTATGGAGTATACATGTAGTATTAGGATAGGCTAGAGTAGATGGCATATAAACCACAACCTGTAGTATATAATGTAGACTACACTGTATTAAGGACTCTATTGAGTTCTCTTATGTTATTCAATATAAGAGTTGTGCTTTCACTTCATCCCTTAAGTCTAAGTTTATAATAAGTTACTTGTGGGGTTAGTATTATAAACCAACTTCCAAGACTTCTACTTTATAATCTTAGATAAGAATCTAACCAGTTCTAGATATATTTCCATATCTACACTTACTTATACATAGATCAGTCTCTTGTATTTTATTTTCTAATAACTTATCATCTGAACTTCAGATCATTCTATCTTCTAGAAACTATCTCTATAATATCTCTTTAGTTATTCTCTACACTACAATTCCCTTTGTCAGAGTAGTGAACAATAGACTTGACTTTATTCTATTCTATTTCTTTTTTATTTTATTTTTGGTTTTCATTTTCACTTTCATTTATTTTAGACTTAGGTAGAGCATGTGATGTAATGTCACACAAGTTACAAAGCATGATAGAAGCATGACACATATTACAGTTGTAGTTACACAATCATGTGACACAATAGAAGGATATAGAAGATTCTAGAACAATGATATCATATAGTATGTTATATATATGCTCTTTAGAGTAGGCTAGGTTTAGTATAGCACAGACTATTAGCCCAGCATATATAAGTATTATATATATAAGATAGATACTTTATACTTAGAAAATCTATCAAGTTCTCTTGTATTACTCAATACAAGAGTGTACTTTCATCTTATCTTTGAGACTTAAGTCACAACACCTCTAGCCATAGTTCTGACTATAGAACTTAGTATTTAAGACCAAGAAGATACTTTGTAGTTTCTCTAGTCTAGTAATTAACTAAGACAATGTCTCACTTCTTTTTCTAAGTTCTCTTAACTCTTTTATTCTTCATTGGAAATTATAACCATGTGACAGATAGCAGCACAACATATAAGTTGAGGCCAAATGTTATGACTTTAAACCTTTAAGTAAAGATGAAAGACTACTTTTGTATTGAGCAACACAAAAGAACTCAATAAAGTTCCAAGTACAAACTAGTCTACCTTATATATTACAGACCATGGTCTGTGCACACCTTACAGCTATCCTACCCTAAGGTACATATGCTTGCCATAAGATCAACATGTTGTTGCCATGCTGTATGATGTCATTTATTCCAGAATCTTCTATAACTTTCTCTGTGCCACCTGATTGTGTGACTATGACCATGACATATATGACAACCCTGTGACTTGTGTGACTGTCATGCATGATATCATGTTACACTTTTATCTTAAGTCAAAAATAAGAAGAAAGAAAAGAAACTTCAACAGATAATAAAATAAAATAAAAGAAAAATAAAATAAAATCAAGTCTATTGTTCACAACTCTGACACCAAGGTTATTATCCAAAGTTCAGTCACAAGTCCATGGATAAGAATTCTAGCTTGATTTGTAACCTGGATACTTTATTTGTTCTCATAGATAACCATATTTGTTCTTAGATAAGTTTCCATACTTGATTTAACTCCTTTCAATTCAACTAAATATGGATATTTACTTGAAGTAAGAATAGCATTTGACATCTATTGCTCTTAAAACCACTGATACTTCTCAACTATTCTTTGTACAAGTCCTAGTAAACTCTAGAGCTACAGAGATCTTCATCAACTGAAACTTTGTAGAAAAATACTACATGAATATTTACAGACTTTCAAAGTCTGTACTGGTTCATAATATCAATAGAACTTCTAATAAAGATAGCCAGATATTAGAGGTAATAGGTGTAATCCTACTATTACAAAATAAACTACTTACTTATTTGTAATATCTGAACCTTGAGTGTACTCTCAGAGGTCTAGGAGTGATTCAGAAGTTCAATAATGATGACAATGATGATTAAGATCAATACAGATGATAAAGGATGAAAATTGATGAAAATTGATGAAAATTGATATTGTTAAGTCTGAAGTCTAATTCTCAGACACAGAGGTATATATACAAAATAGTGATGGTCTGTGTGCAAGCTGTTTCTATTACATGATCAAAACTCATACCTGATGGGAGCTGTCATCTGTCATAGCAAATGTCAGGCTAATTTTAGAAGGTAACTAATTATGTTACTACATTAATATGTTTGTATCTCTATCAATACTTATTGCTTTGGGAAATAATATATATCATCAGAAATGGATTGATGAGCACTTTCCGATGCAAGTTCAATTGTGTGAATCTGTCCAGCCATTCATAAGATAATAGCCAATAAAACTTTTATAGTTACTGATGGTCTGATATCTCAGTTGTTTGTTATCACTTTTGTACATTCCACATATGTGCAGATAGCCATCATTTGAAGCTTTCTAGTGTAATTTAGTTTGTGTAAATTGGTCCACTGGTTGTGGAGATACAAGCTGAATGAAGTTTATGACACCTATACTATCAGTCATATTCAGAACAGGCTTTACTTGTAGTATCTAGCCTAGATAAGCAAGACCTTATCTTCAGTTTCACATAGCTAAAGAATCACAACTTCAAGATAAACTGGCAAAAAGAAGAAGTAGTCATAACATAATGTCCCTTATACTGTATTAGTTGTCAAGACATTTAATAGACTAAGAAATACTGAGAACAAGCTCTCAATTCATATAGATCAGACCTATTTCTCATTTTGATGAATGATTGGAAGAACAGATCTCAAACTCTATGGATCCCTGCCAAATACCAAGAAGAGTTAGGTAATCATTTTGATATGACTTAGTTGTACTCAGAATCTTTGGCTTTTAATCTTCACATAGTAGCTATATAGCTCTTCCTCAATATTTCTTAAAGGTCTTCTACTAGAACCAGATCAAAGACAATATCTCTGTTATCCCCCTGTATGTTCAGTAATTTGAGAGTATTCATCAAGGAAGATTTCAATACACTTCACAAGTAGAACTATGCCATTAAAATAGTTTCCAAAGCTGAGCCCAAATTATTTAAGATATATCTCTTGTTCTCTGTAAAATAATCTGAGCTGGATGTATTCATTGCTGAGAATCTTCATACAAGATAGATACACTCTTTTAAGTTTTCTATGGCTATGCCAGTTTTTTTTATCAAGAAAAAGGATGGCATTTTTCAGTTGGTACAAGATCACAAAACTCTTAATGTAATGACTATCAAGAACAAGTACCTACTTTCCCTGATTCTAGAACTAGTCACCAAACTCTAAGAAGTCTACTATTTCACTAAGCTAGATGCTCATTGGAGATTCAACAATGTTTGTATCAAGCCTAGTGATAAGTGGAAGATAGCATTCCTATTATGGACTAACTTCTGAGATATCCACTCTCTGACTTCTATTTAGGACTCTAACTACCTAAATGTACTTCTGTATCCATGATTGTTCATGCATGGATCAACCTCTCATGTTTTATCTCCTAGAAACTCATTATCTAAACTTCTGATCATCCTATATTCCAAAAACTGTCTCTATAATGTCTTCTTAGTTATCTTCTACACTATTATTTCTCTAGCCATATTTCTGACTACAGACTCAGTATATAAGACTAAGTAGATACTCTGTAGTCTTCAATCTGGAAATTGACTAAGAATTACCTCTTACTTCCCCAACTAAGATCCAACCTGATAATTACCCAGAAATTTGATAACTCCTTCTCTTACTCCTCTAACTAAACTATTAGTTAGTCTTTCTTGAAACCTTATTACTTGAAGTTATAACCACACAACAAGCAGTATGAACAACACATAAGTTGAGGCCAAGGTTGTTATTCAAGATCACATTATTAATCTACAGATAAGCTTCCAAGCTTGATCTGCAATCCAGGTACTTATCCAATCTCATGGATTTCCACATTTGTTTTCCAGATAAGTTTCCATACTTGATCTGACTTCCTTCCTATGCAACTGATCATAGATATCTACTCAAGGCAAGTTTCATTCTATCCTGATACTACTCTTTTTGACACTTTCTTGACAATTTTACACAAATTGTAAATACCACTGTTTCCTTTTATATTAAAGTGGATAGCTTAGACTATATAACAAAAGCAGTCTTCTCTCAAGAATTGAAAGCAGATGATAAATAACATTTAGTGGCATTCTTTAACAAGTCTCTCTCCTCTGTTGAGTGCAATTATAGAATTAACAACAAAGAAATGCTGGCAATCATCCAGGCCTTAGAGGAGTAGTGATATTTTTTGGAAGGTGTGCTGAATTCTATAGAGGTGTAATCCTGGAGATTACTACTTAATATTTAGCTTCAGCCTTTTAGTATAATTTCATTGCCAGACAATATTTTCTTTCTATTCTTGCCTGGTAATATTATTGATTATATATTACATAATTACCTAAACAATTACAGTTTCCTCTGTGATGCTTTTTTACTCTTATATTAAGCATTACAGCCTTGAGCACTCAGTATTTGATGTTTGAGTCAAGTGAAGTCTATCCAGACTTACAAGAGGTTTGGACAGACCATCAGAACTTGAAGTACTTTAGAATAACCAAAAATCTTAACTGCAGACAAGCATAGTAGTCATTATATCTGGCAAGGTTTGATTTTGTCCTACATCATTGTCCAGATAAGTTTATAAGAAAGCCAGATATACTGTCTTAAAGGCTAAACCATAGTAATGGCTTATGTGATAATGAGGATGTAATCTTAATTAAGCCAGAGTTTCTAGCAATATGTGTAATAGAAGGGCTAGCATTTGAAAAAGAAGAACAGTCTTCTGACAGATATTCACTAGAGTAACAAAGAAGATCAGTAAGAGAAACCAGTAGTCTGCATGGCTAGAGAACTTTGTCAATTATTCTCCAAGTTGATACAGTCTTCTGAATAGTCAGAGGTAGATAGATTGCTTCTTTTTTGGGGAAAGGTCTATGTTTCTAATGTCTCAAACTTATGACAGCACATTGTCTCCCTTCATCATAATACAAAGGTTGCTGGGCATGCCAAGCATTAGAAGACTCTGGAACTGGTGTTGCAGAGCTACTTGTGGCTTCAAATATTCAGGTACATTGGCCAATATGTCAGTACTTGTGATCTATGTCTACAGACCAAGTCTATTTATCACTTACCTCTAGGAGAACTACATCCACTGTCTGTGCCAAATACAAGGTAAATAACCATCAATGTCAACTTCATTGTAGAACTCCCTGAGTCTGCAGAGTTCAACATAGTAATGATGATGGTAGACTCTGTTTCAAAGAGAGCTCACTTCATTCCAACTTACACTCTTTCTGTACCACATTTGGAAGCTTCACAGCCTTCCCATTTGTGTTGTTTTGGATAGAGGACTACAGTTTGTAGTATTCTTTACCAAGGAACTTTACTGGATACTTAGAGTCAAAATTGCTTTGTCTACAGTCTAGCATCCTCAATTAGATGAATAAACAGAGTGTATGAATCAAGAGCTCAAGCAATATCTCTGAATATTTATTAATGAGTAGTAGAGTAACTAGCAAGGTCTTTTTCTGCTGATAGAGTTTCAGCACAACAATCATGTATACTCTCCCACACAGCAACTACTGTTTCTTCTCAACATAGGATGATTGCCATAGATAGGGTTTGAGCCTCACCAAAGAAGATCAAAGCTGGAGAGTGTCTTGAAGTTTACTAATTGTATGAAATCTACATTAGAAGAGGCAAGATCTGCTATTTGCAAGTTTTAAAAAGATATGGCCAAATACTATAACTAAAGATATACTCTCCTATCTTGGTGTTCTGCCCTGGTAATAAGATATTTCTAGACTTCTTGGACATATCAAGCATAGTTCTTGCTTCAAGTGAATATCTATGGTTAGTTGCTTGGAAGAGGGGTTAGATCAAGTTTAGGACTTATCTAGGAATAGATGTGGGTATCTATAAGATAAGTAGAGGTACCCATATTGTAGATCAAGCATGGAAGCTTATCTGTGAACTTGTGACTAACTATATATATAATAATCTTCACCTCAAGTTATATATTGTGCCACTATCTATTACATGGTTATAATTTCAAATAAGAGATAGAGATAACAGAAAAGAAGCAACTCACTTGATTTGTCAATTACCAGACTGGGGAAACTACAGAGTATCTACTTGGTCTTAAATACTGAGTTCTGTAAACAGAACTGTAGCTAAGAAAATAATAATATAGAGAATAACTAAGGAGATATTATAGAGATGGTTTCTAAGATATAAAATAATCTGGAATCTAGGTGATAAGTGAAATGTGAGAGGCTGATCTGTACATGAGTAAGTGTAGATGTAAAAGTATCTCTAAAACTAGTAAGTATCTTATCTAAGGTTATGAAGTGGAAATTTTTAGAAGTCTCAGAAATCAGTCTATGATAGGATATCTACAGAGCATGCCATTCTACCAAGTTGTCTCATTGCTGCCTCAGATCTTACATAGTAGAGAAACAAGTAGAACTCATGTTATACTGTGTTATAAACTTTATTTAACTTGTATTTCCATGACTAATGGACCAATTCTCATAAACCAAGTTGCACTGGAAAGCCCCAAATATGTTATAATACACCCATGGACTCCATTTCTTTTAATATAGTTTTACTTTGATTTTACAGAGTTTATTTTTATTATTATGATTTTCTTTTAGTTTAGCTTTCCTTTATTTAGTGATGGAGGATCACATGACTATGTCACATGAGATGATGGTATAGGTATAGAAGATAGTAGAAGGTTATAGTACAATGAAGGCAGAAGATATGGTTATAACATATTTGTTTTATAGTTAAAACATGGTGAACTTATGGATGAAACATATAGCTTTAGGGTAGGGTAACTAGTGCAGAGCACAGAACATGATATATTAGTATAAATAGTGTATGTTGTAGTAGAAGAGACTCTGTCAAGTTTCTTTTGTAAACTTCAATATAAAAGTGATGGAAATATATCAGTTCTATGTAAGTTTGTGTACATCTTGCCATCATAGTGTTAGTTGTTACAACAAAATAAGGGTTATTTGCATATATCCTGGATGTACAAAAGTGATAACAGATTACTGAGATATTAGACTATCAGTAACTATAAATTTTATTGGCTATTATTTCAGAAACAACTGGACAGATTTACATGATCAAACTTGTATTGGAACCTCTCATCAAACTGTTTCTGATAATATGTTATATATCATATGAAAATCAGTATACATGGAAATACAAGCATATCAATGTAGTTACCTTCTAAAATTAGCCTGATATCTACTATAGCAAATGACAGCCCCATCAGGTACAAGTATTAATTATGTAATGGAAACAGCTTGTACACAGACTATTACTCTTTTATATATACTTTTGTGTCTGAGAATTAGACCTCAGACTTAACAATATCATTTATCATTTATCTTTGATCAATTATTATCATTGTTATTATTATTAAACTTCTGAATCACTCCTAAACCTCTGAGAGTATACCTAAGGTTCAGATATCACAAACAAGTAAGTAGTTTATTTTGTAATATACTGTCTCAAGCTCCTTTCCACACTACAAAGATTATATCTGGTATTTATAGTGGTCAAGCTTACTACTGCTTTTGATAACCTAATCTCCAGAAGATGTTCTAGTCCCTTTCCAGACCTGATCATGATTGATGGAAAAGAAGAGTGGGAGATAGAAAAGATCTTGGATAGCTGTTAACATTGCAAAAAAGTACTGGCTTTGATCTAGAAACAAACTTGTGAAAGAATACTGCAGACATTTTTATATCTGACTGAGTAACAGAATTTCACTAGCTTAATTCTACAGCCTCACAGTTTATTCACTTAGTAGACTTTCAAAGCATCAATTTCCAACTAGTACTCTCTACTTTGAGTCACAGCAATTCGAAAGAGAAAGTAGATATAAAGAGATCTGTGTCAAGATACTGTTAAGAGAATAGCAGGATAGGTGAAGACAAGGTAGAATGGAACTTGCTTTGAGTGAATATCCATGATTAGTTATATAGAAAAAAGATCAGATCAAGTATAGAAACTTATTTGGGAAACAGATGTGAAAATCTATGAGATTGGATAAGTATCTGGATTATGGATCAAGCTTGGAAGCTTATTTATAGATGGGCAATATAATCTTAGATAATAATCTTGGCCTCAATGTCATATGCCAAGTCCACCCATCCAGAAAATATATTTCTGTGGTGATACTGTCTTGTCAACATCTAATCTACAAGCATGTCTTCCACAGCAGCCATCTTTCTTATAACATATTCTTGTGGTAGTAATGCAACAATCTAGAGATTCTATCTTTCATGACAGGAATACTTCTATTTGACTCAGTCTTCCATGGCAGAGTTGTACTCCTATTAGTGTTCCACCACTGAAGCCTCTGCTCAGGACAATAGGGGCTATACCACTGAAACCCCAAGCATCTTCTATAGTTAGTACTTGTATATAAGACTAGTAGTTATATTGTAATTCACTTGTCTAATAATTGACAAAGATAATCCTTATTGAACTTGATCTCTGGTGTTCAATGGTGATATACCAATCAGCACTTCTATCTCAGACTTTATCCTACCATCTGAAATTGTGACCACACAACAGACAGATGGCACAGCATATAAGCTGAAGCCAAGGTCATTCTATAAGTTTGTATTTCTGAGCCAATCCTGTGGGCTTTTACTTCTAGTGTGAACTGCACCTGATACTCAACTTATGTACTGTGCCTACTGCCTATTGCATAATTATAATTTCAAATGATCAGGAAGAAGTGAGAAGAAAGTTCTTAGTTAAATCATGGTCAATTTTCAGACTGGAGACTACAAAGTATCTACTTAGTCTTATACTTAGACTAAGTCTCCAGTTGGAACTGTGGCTAAGGAATAATAGTATAAGAGTTAACTAAAAAGACATTATAGAGATAGTTTCTAAAATATAAGATAACTGGGAGTCTAGATAACAAGTTATCAGGAGATGAAATACAAGAGGCTAATCTGTGTATAAATTATCACAGATAGGGAAGTATATCTAAATATGGTTAGAGTTCTAACCAGAAGTCAGAAAGCAGAAGTCTTCTATGATAATCTGCTACTTGAACAAAATTTGAGTTACAAATACTACCAATATTTATAATTACAACAACTCACACTCTCCTGCTACTGCCAATAAGATTCCACCATTTTTCAATATTCAAAGTCTCTTCATTAGAGTTCCTGATCATCCAGCTCCATCATTTTTGATTAGGTTAGCAAATATTCCACCTAATGTCTTATCTAATTAGAATGGACTCCTAAGTATTTAGAATAGCTATTGTCTTTGGAAAACTTCATCCTGTTTTCTTAAAACTTCCTAAAGATGAGTTATGTACTTGATAACTATGAAAAATACAACTTAGGATTCTCTAGAGATTGTGAAAGTTCACTAAACTCTGCAGACTTCACCAGCTTCTCTAACAATATACTTATTTTTTGAGTCTTTATTTTTAGTTCCTATTCTAGTATATTTATATAGGCCTTAAGTAGAGAGGAACAAAAAAAGATTCTTATTTATATACTACTACTCAAGATGTTATAACTTAAGCCTTTGAGTAAAGATAAAAGACTACTTTTGTATTAAGTTATAGGAATATTATTTAACATATGCAGATGTAGATCCTAAATAACCTTAGCTTCAGTAGATATGCTGTGCCTTTACATGTTATGGTAGTCATATTTAGGAAGAGAATATTAATAAGAAGCAAAACATGAAGAAAGTTGGACTTCTGAGCATAAACACCCAAAATAGTACACTACACTAGTTGATTTTCAAACTAAAGAATTACAGAGTAGCTAGGTATCTTAAATACTAGTACTTAGTAACTAAGACTATATTCAAGAATTGGAAGAGATAGATAACTATACTGGGTACACTAGAGTCCTTGGAAATGAAGTCCAGAGCTCCATAGAGGTCATGAGAAGCCATATAATCAGTTATGGAGTAATTGGACATAAGAAGGAACCAGATAAATTCATACCAAAAGAGAATGAGTAGACTAGGAAGGAAAATATCCTCTTCCACAGATATTTGAGGCAGATCAAATGCTAGGAAAGTGTTATCCATGATAGGGTTAAATAGGTATATGATATTATATTGTGATATCTATCATCTATTGCCAAGATTACAGATTTCATAACATTAGCTCCATCATACTTGTACTCTAATTCTAACTACTGCCAATATCTCAGTAACATCACTTCATGTTCCACTAATCATCAGATAAGTATCTGCCATTTCCAGACAATATTCTAGATATTTTCACCAGAGTCTCTAATTATCTAGGTGCTATCATTCTTTAGTTATGTCAGTGTTGTTTCACCAGATTAGAATGTACTCTAGTAGTATTTAGGATAGTTGTCACTCCCAAAGGTCTCATTCTGTTCTCTCTGGAAGTAAGTGCCACTTGTACTTCTTTAATCAATATACTTAGAACTTTCTGGAGATTGTGAAAGTTCACTAAACCCCATGAACTCCACCAGTGTTAGAAGTGATCTTCTTAGTTCTAGCATAGCTAATGTGGACTTAGACTTGGAATAATATTTCACTTAGTTATTATGTCACCTGATCATATGTACAACATATTGTGGACATGTTTTTGACTTCTAGTCATTTACAGTTGTCCACAGTTTACTGGATGATTCCTGAGCTATTAGAGTGATTTCTAAGGCTTCTAGAATCTTATAATTGTCATCTATGCTCCAATTTAACAACAAGTCATCCTAACAACTTAAGGCTAAAACTCAAATAGTAATTCAAAGGTATCTCTTATAGGATCACAAGAGAAACTCAACCAAGAGTCCTCACTTTATTACTAAAATATATACTAGTGTATATGGTCTGTACACACATTCAAATTATTCTACTCTAAAGTTCATGTGTCTACTATGAGGACAACATGCATGTACTATGTGACCTGACAATATTGTTTTAGCACCTTCTGCCATCATGTATTGTCATATCCAGTGGTCATATTTTCCTTCATCATCAAAAGGAAAAGAAAAGAGATATAAGATTAGGAAACAGGAAAAAGAAAGATTAAAAATAAGGGCTCAGAGTATACTATAGCAATAGATCAGTAATATAGACATCCTGGATATATAAATCCCAGTAGATATACTGTTATTAATTAGTTGAAGTAATATTCACTTGTTTTATATTGCTTTAACAGCTCTCCACCAACAGTTTGAAAATATTTGGTAAGTAGCTCTCAGTTGTCTATACTGTAGCTATACTCACTGTCTATGTTCCATTCCAACTGTCACATACTATTCAACTGCATCTGACATCTGTACCCTTTTATGGTACAGATCACACTCTGTCCTAATCACCCATCAACCTGAGGACTAAAGCCTCTCCATTCCTCATCAATCTCATGGAGTTCCAAATGACAATCCCTGTGATGCCCAACAACCCAGAGTATGCATAGTAGTAGTAGTATTTGTGCCATACTCATCCTAAGTTCTATCCAAACCTTTCTCTTCTGAAAACATGATGAGATTCAGCTAGGTGCAACATTTTTCATTGAAGCCAAGGTTGTCATCCATGTAGCACTACTTCTGAGTCACTTCTGTCTCCATATCTGCTAAGTCACATCATCTGTTCTGTCTTCCATGCTACATTTGCAGATATTTGCAGATATCCTCGGTGAGTGCGAATCACCCCTAACACCAACACAGGACACAGGTTTGGATATTTGTGATATGACAACCTTGGATATACAGATTTATGCATCCTCTTATCTTTCAATGGGTCAATAGCCCATGGAATTGCTGATTTCAAAAAATATGTGTTCAATAAATGCACAAAGAGAAAAAATTTCCTCTTTACTACAATCAATGTCTCATAGAATACCAAAGCTCACACCCCCTGCAGCCTCGTGATTCTGTTGGCCCGAACATTCTCGAGTCTTACGTATATTTTCAAGGAGTGCGAGCGC